>Ga0247609_10002849_pt1 | contig 17907 bp, 22 predicted proteins | sample 172DNAGHGlowgp2_FD_193487 | JGI IMG/M metagenome (GOLD analysis project Ga0247609, IMG submission 193487) | Sheep rumen microbial communities from Palmerston North, Manawatu-Wanganui, New Zealand - 1728 DNA GHGlow gp2 | ecosystem: Host-associated > Mammals > Digestive system > Stomach > Rumen ...
TATATATGTCCTGATAAAGAAGATGGAACTTTAGATGATGTTTGTTTTAGAGGTTCAGAAAAAGAATGTGAGGAATGGTTTAATAAACATTATATTGTTAGTGATGAAAATTATGCAGAAGATGATTCTGTTTATCCTTGCGATTATGAATAAGGGGTAAAATTATGCAGATATTAGATTTAACTTGTAATAATTGCGGTTGTGATTATGAAGTTGATGATTTTGGAACTTCGTTTACCTTACATCTTTTAGATTCTGTTCATCATTGTGTAGAATCTAAAGATAGTGATGAAATAAAGTGTCCCTGTTGCGGTTCAGTTTCATATTCAGAAAGACATTTTGATGACTATCGGAAGGAGTAAAATTATGTCTAAGTTTTATTTTGGTCAGACGGATTATAATTCTTACGAACACCGTTGTGAAATAGAAGCAGATTCTCTTGAATTCGCAATCTTAAAGTTTGCATATACTAAAGATATATTCTGCTATCTTAATGAAGAATGTTATCAAGAAGGAAATTATACTTATGAATATTGTGATGGTAGTGGTTACAAATATTTCTTCAAAGAAGGTGTCTTAGAAAATGCTCATGTTGATTTGATTGAAAAAGACGAAAAGAAGAATGAATGGAAAGTGATAAAATCAATTCCTTATAAAGAATTAACATCAATTAATTTCAAGGAAACAGAATTAAGACTTGGTAAAGAAAAAGGTAGTACAGAAAGTTCTACAGAATTGATGGTTCAGAATAAATCTTCTATTACAGATTATAAAAATCTTCCTGTTGAATTCAGTCAAGGGAAAGTAAAAACTCTTGGTGATTATACAAATGTTCGTACTGACATTCAGAAAAGAATTGTTGAACTTGAACATATGAGACAAGAATTATCAGACCAGATAAGTGAAATGGAAAAATGGCTTCAATCTAAATATAGAGTTATTTGTGCATTTGAAACATATCTTGGTACTTATGAAGAAGTTGTAGAATTAATTGGAGAAGGTAATACATCAGATAAACCTATACATTTTTATCAGATGGTTATGTATATGGACGAAGAATATGGTTTAGTTAATCTTCAAAAAATGACTAATTCTGATTTTAATGATGAATATGATTTTGATTATCACCACATAAGTTTCTTTGATGATTGGATTAAAGAACATTATAAAGAATATATTCCTGAAGAAAGAGGAATAAGAATGTGGAGAATTAAGCGACATCGAAAAGATTATAAAGACCCTTTGTATAATATGGTTGAGAATGAAAGAAATAGAAACTGTTATTTTCTTATCAGAAATGGTGAAAGACTTTACAGAATATTCTCAGATGTTCGTTCTTCTGACGGTACAATGTTTCCAACAGATTCACAGTCAGAACGAGCAGGTCGTAAATGGTATGAAGATAAAGGGTTTAATAAAGAAACATTTGAAGAAAATATGCTTCCTTGGAAATATATACTTATTGCTTTACAAGGTTTATTAGACAGGACTGATATTTTGGGAACAGACTGTCAAATGAAATATAATTTACTTACAGGTTTCTTTGACCCAACAAAGATTATTCTTGTTCGTGATAAAGAGTATTCAAATCTTATTGAAGATAAAACAATGCCTTCTTGGAGAGAATATGTTCAGAATAATCGTGCAAATATAAAAGTTGGTGATAGAGTTATCATTACTGATTTATATTATGAACGTGGTGGTAAAGATGATTCTAATTTTATCTATAATCATAATATGGATTGGAGAAGAAAATACTGTGATAAACCTTCTACTAATCTTGTGTATCAGATTAAAGATATAAAAGATGATATGTACAAAATTCTTTATTTTGAATCTGATTTATGGTGGAACGAAGTTCCTAGAAAGAAACGAACTGCGTGTTGGCTTGATAAAAGTGAGATATTTGATTTGAGTAATACAACAAGAGAAGATTTATTGTATTACTTGAATGACAGAAGAAATAGAGAAGATTATCTTGATTATCTTCCAATGTTTCATCTTGCTTTGAAGTATCTTAATGCTAAGGCTTTTGAAAGAGAAGATTATTATAAAAAGTTTGAAAACGATTAAATTCTATTATTAATAATGAGGAGTAAAATTTATGATTTATATTGTTTTAATTATTTGTGTAATCCTAATTATTTTAGGGGTAATCTTGTTGAACAACACTGATTATGAGGAGGGTGGTTTAGTATCACTTGTTGCAGGAGGCATAGTTGGCGGCATTTTCTTAATTGCATTATTTATAAGTTTGATTTGTTATAATGTAACAAAATCTACAGCCGATTCTCAAATTAAAGTTTATGAGGAACAGAATGAGATTGTATTGTCTCAAATAGAACCTTTGGTTGAAAAGTATTTGAATTATGAGAAAGATACATATTCATCCCTTAAAGTTGATTCAAATACACTGGTTGCTATGTCAATGTATCCTGAATTAAAAGGCGATGAGTTTGTTCAGTCGCAGATTAAAATTATTATGGATAATCAGTCAAAGATTACTCAATTAAAATTAGATAAAGCGAAACTGAATGTATACAAGTTCTGGTTATTTGTAGGAGAATAAAATTATGAATACAATTTATGGAGAATTTGTACCTTTGTTTTCAGGCTATGTTCCACCTAAAAGAAAATGGTATCAGAAAGTTTCTGATTTTCTGTATAACATCAGGGAAGTAATAAGTGGTATTATTTTATTTGCTATTTGGATTGCAATGATAATATTATTTGTTAAATTAGGTTATACAGAAGTTGTTTTAATTTGTGTTCCTGTTGGTTTACTGTTTGGTCTTATATTAGGAGGCAGTAAATGGTAATCGCAATAGACTTCGAGGAGAATGAATAGTAGGAGAATAAAATTATGACTATGACAGAGTGGGCTGAAAATGAAGTTAAGATAGCCTGTAAGAGAGAAAATCCTGACTGGGATGGAGAATCGTTTGACTATGGTTGCAGCTGTTATCAGTCTGCATTAAAGGCTTATAAGTCTATTATGGAAGATGACCACAGCGGCTTTTCTTATGGAATAACAAAATCTATTCTTAAAAGGCTGTTAGATGAAAAACCTCTGACACCGATTGAAGATACAGAAGATGTTTGGGGAATGTCTTACAAAGATGAAGACGGCAGCGAATCTTTTCAGTGCAAGAGAATGTCTTCACTATTTAAGCATGTTGATAAAGACGGTAATGTTTCTTATTCTTCAAATTACCGAGTTTACTGTCAGGAACTTGATAATCCTGATGATACATTCAGTAATGGTTATGCCGAAAGACTTGTAGATAAATTCTTCCCAATTACAATGCCTTATTATCCTGAAAGTAAACCTTATAAAGTTGTTGTAAAATCTTTCTTGGCTAAAGGTTTTGAGAATGACCATACTGATTACAATACAAGGGCTTTTCTTTGGGTTGAAACACCAAAAGGAGAAAAGATTGACCTTGATTATTACTATGCAGACAAAGGTGATAAAATGGTTGAGATTACTCATTCTGAGTATGATGAACGATTAAAGAATGAAATTAAGAAGGAGAATGAATAATGGAAGAACTTATTGTGAATGAATTTAATGAAAGATGGGTAAAGGTTGATGATGATAGTTTTATTAAAAATGTAGATTATCATATTGATACTTGTTTTGGTTTAAATTATGTTGCTGAAGTTCCAAGTCCTGATTCACAACCCAGGTGGATTATTGGTTTACATGGTGGTAAAAATGGTAATGGAAAATGGAATGAATATCTCCTTGATATGATTTCCACCTACAATAAACTTAAAGAAATATTTGAAAATGTAACGGTTCTTGATATTAAGAATGATGTTCCTGATGATGTGTTTGATATGAGAATTGTCGTTTCAGGGAGAAAATAATAAATGAATATAAAATCAGATATTGAAATAGACCAGTATCATCTTGAAAATGAATGTATTACAATGTCTTCAACATATTACAATTATGCTGATATGGCAAGGGAAGCAAAATCACTTGTTTCAGAAAAAGCAGACGCTCTTAAAGTAATACAGGCAGAACGAAATATTGCTATTCGTGAACAATGTGCAAATGAAGGAAAGAGAGTTACTGAAGGAATTATCGCTTCAATGGTTCAGTCTGATAGTGAAGTTGTAAATGCTATGAAAGAATTAAGAGAAGCTGAAGCAACATTCGATAGACTTAATGTTGGTGTAAAGGCTCTTGAAATTAAGAAGTCAGAATTGGATAATCTTGTAAAACTTCGTTGCAACGGTAATTATGTTGATAATGTTGCTAAACCGACACGAGATATAAGAAGTGAAGGAATTTCTGATTATAACAGAAATACTATGACGCCACTTCCAAATTAAGAATTCTAATATTATTAGATATAAACATTTAATGCATTATAGCCTGCGGGCAAGGAGAAGCAAAATTATGTTTAATAAAAAACCAATTTCTAGCACTGCACTCTCAGTAGGTAAGAGTGAGTGGGGTAACCAGTCTGGTGGGGCTAGTTACAAGCCTGTTTTCGATGCTTCTAAAGTAGGAGATGGAAAACTTGAAAAGTATAAGGTTCGTGAAGGTAAGAACCTTATTGATGTGATTCCTTTTAATGCTGGTCCTAGTCATCCACTTGTTGCTACAGGTCAGTGTCAGGAAGGTGACACAATGTATTCTTTGGACTATACTGTTCATAAGAGTATTGGTCCTAGTAAGCAAGATTTTGTTTGTTTAAGACAGTTTAAGAAAAATTGTCCTTGTTGTGATGAAAGTCAGAGATTGTATAATCTTGGTACTGAAGACAGTAAGAAACAGGCAACTGCTGTTCGTTCAAAAAGACGATGTATTTATATCGTTCATGATTTGATTGATGGAAAGTATTATTATCTTGACCAGGCTTGGTTTGGATTTGAAAAGCACATAAATGAACGAGCTGCTATTACTACAGACCCTGCTACTGGTGCTCCTGTAAATCCTTTTGATTGGGAAAACGGAAAATCTATTTCATTCTATGCTTCTAAAGATAAATGGAATGGAAATGAATTTAATAAGATTAGTGAAAGTGCATTTGGTTTTGAAGACCGTGCTCCACTTTCGGACGAAGTTCTTAGCCATTCAGTAGATTTGTCACCAGGATTAATTGTTTCAACAGAAGACGAAATGGACCAGGCACTTTGTGGAAAACCTGTAGTTTCACAGGCAAAATCAGAAACACCTGTACAGACATCACAGCCAGTTCAGTCAGCACCAAATTTTGATACCATGCAGACAGTTCCACAGGCACAGCCTAGTCCGACATCTGGCAATCCTGTACCTCAGACTGAAACTGTTGCACAGAATCTTGCAGCACAAGCAATGGAAGCTGCACAGGCACCTTCTACTCAGACTTCTGACAATGTTTGTCCTCACGGCTATAATTGGGGAGATGCAGATAAGTCACCAGAGCCGCCAGAATGTGCCACTTGCCCATTGTGGGATAAATGTATTGATGGTTAATCTATAATACATTATTAGAGGGGAATTAAGAAGGTGGGTGATTTTCCATCCACCTTCTTTTTATATGTGGAGGTTATTAATGAATCAGAAAGAGATGATTAATAAATGTAAGGAAATGGGGTTGAATGTTACTCCACCATTACTTTATCGTCAGGGTAAGAAAAATGGATTTCTTGTTCGAAATGATAGTGATGGTCGTGAACGTTACAATGTGATTGAAAAGAAGTTTAATGAATGGCTTAAAAATTTTACAGTTGATGATAATTATCTTCCTGTTGGTGAAACAGCAAGAAAAAATAATATCCCGTACGCTGGTTTGAAATATCAGCTTCAGAAGAATAACTGTGAAATAAAGAAGCTTGGAAACTTTCATGGAGGTCTATTATATGCCAAACGAACAGATATTGAAAGAGCTGTCGCTCAATATAGTAGACGCACTAAAAAATAGGAGTAATCAAATGTTAAAAGACAGGTATTATTTTAAGACTGGTGTAAAACTTATTGATATGGTTCTTGGTGGTGAGAAAGGAGTCTATGGTGAACCAGCAGGTCGTATCATAAATGTTGTTGGTGATAAATCAACAGGTAAGACATTTATCTGTAATGAGTTTATTGCTAATGCACATTGGATTTATGGTGATAAATTCAAATGGATGTATGCAGATTGTGAACGTGGTTATTCTTTCGATACTCAGTCATTATATGGTATGGATATTTGGACACCAGAAAGTGATGCTCCTGAAAATGTAGAAGAAGCTTATTATTGTATTAATAAGTTTGCAGAATCTCTTAAAGATGATGAGTTTGGTATATATGTTCTTGATTCTCTTGATGCTCTTACTTCTGATGAACAGGATAAACGAGCTGAAGAACGAATTAAGACAATTGAAGCTGGTAAAGAGATGAAAGGTACTTACGGCATGGGTAAAGCTAAATATCTTTCACAGGAATTTTTCCCACAACTTTGTAAGGTTCTTGAAAATAAAAACATTCTCCTTATCATTGTTTCTCAGATTCGTGATAATACAGATATGTTCAGTTTTGAACAATATAGTCGTTCTGGTGGAAAAGCACTTGATTTCTATTGTTATATGGTCTTTTGGCTTGCTACAGCAAAGAAGATTACTTATAAAGAAGGTGAAAACAATGAAGTTATTCTTGGTGGTACTAATCTTCTTAAAGTAACCAAGGGTAAAGTTCCAAGGCCTTATCGTAAATGTTTTTATACTTTCTATTTTGCTCGTGGTATCGATAATGTTGAAACAGGTGTTGATTATTTGTTTGACATTCGTACAAAAACAGGAGACCTTTCTACTAATAAAGATTCTTGTGCTTGGGAAAATGACCCTAATAAAAAGCCAATGAGTTCTACTGCTGTTGCACAGTGGTTGAGAGATAACAAATGGTATGAAGGAAAAGAAGGAACTTATCGTTCTGAACTTCAGAAAACTCATCCTGGTGAACGATACAGTCTTCAGACAGCACTTGAGTATATCAATTCTGACCCTGAAAAAAAAGAACTGTTTGATAAAACATTCTCATTGACAATGGACCGAGAAACTCTCATTAATTACATTTATGATAATGGTCTTGAAGAAGAATTGGATAAACGTGTTGAAGAGAAGTGGGAAGCATTTGAAGATAGAGCTTCAGCAGAAGTTGAAAAACGTCAGGGTAAATATGCAAAGTTTTATGCAACTCAACCTAGGTCTACAGATACTGATGTGATAATTTGATGTCTAGTATTAAATATTATAAGAGGGTTCAACATACACCCTCAAAACATGATTTTACTCCAAAATAAATTATGTTTGTACCCTCCCTTTCCGGAGGGTACTTTTTTATCTTGAGGTGATACTATGACACGACAAGAACAAAGAGAAGAGAAGTTACGAAAAGAACAAGAGTTTATTAATTCCATAAAAGGTAAGCATATTGATAGTAAGATTAAAGAACTGTTTAGACGAACTTCTGTTTGGAATAACTTCCGTAAATATCTTAAAGAAAAAAGAAAAGTAGATGCACTTACAGGAAGAAAACTTACTAAGACTTGGAATAATCACCACGTTCGTTTTGATTCAAAATTTTATACTGATTTAGATGAAGAATATTTTATGTGTTTTAATAACCAAATGCATGACCTTGTTCATATATGCGTCTCAGAAACAATTAAGAATCCTAATTTCTTAGATAAACTTAAAGAGATTGTTGAATTGCATATTAAGATAAATGATGGAAAAGATGTCAGAGACTTCAAAGATTGAAAATTAACTTGATTCTAATATTAAACTAAAACATTTTTTATAAGGAGTATAAAACATGAAAGTAAACAGATTAAACCTTATTCAGGATATGAATAAGGCACTTCCTGGTATTGCTACAGGAACAGTCGTTCTTGAAAACGCTGATACAGTTGTTTTTAATAACGGTCACATTTATTCTTACAATTCTGCTATTTCAGTTGATGTTGCAGAGAAAGAAGCTTCAGGTCTTAAAGGTGTTGTAAAAGGAATTGACTTTTATAATTGTCTTACTAAACTTCCAGGAGACGAAATTGAACTTGAAGCAACAGCTGAAACTTGGAATATTACAGATGGTACAATCAAAGTTAAAATCAATCTTCTTCCAGAAGGTAAACTGTTTGAACGATTTGACAGTTTGAAACCGAACGAAACTTGGACAGAAATTGATAGTGAAGACTTCTCGAGCGGTCTTCATATTTGTAACATGCCTAAGAACAGTTCAAAGTTTGCAGGTATTTATTTCAAAGAAAATAATTTTGTTTCAACTGATTCTTATACAATCAATCGTTTTACTGCAAAGAATAATTATCCTGAATTTTGGATTAATAATAGTGCAGTAGCTGAACTTCTTAAGTGGAACAATTTTGTTGCTATTGAACTTAACAAGATGTGGTTACAGTTGAAGTCAGACGATGGAACTGTATTTAGTGTAAGAACACTTGATACAAGTGGATTCCCACTTGAACGAATTATTGAAGTTTTGAATAAGTCATTGGAAATTACTCCTGACTTCACTTCAGAATTCACAGAAGAATTTTATACAGCAATTAATCGTGCAGCTGCTTTCTCAAGTGAAGACGAAGGTCATGAAATTGTATGTTTTAATGTTGGTACAGAAGGTTCGGTTGTTAATTCAGAAAGAATTTCTGGTGCATACGAAGAAAGAATTACAAGTATTAAATCAGACAATCCAATTAACCTGAAACTTGATGTACAGACAATTCAGGATTGTTCAACATACTTCAGTAAGTTTAAGGTTATCACAAGAGGTGAAAACAAGAACTTGCTTCTTGAAACTGAGAATGCTGTAAAGCAGGTTGCTACAGTTTGTTAAAAATAAGGGGTGATTTTGGTTGATAGTGTTATAACCCTATTTTCCGTTATCACCCCTTATATTTTTAAGATATGAACGGATATCACCGTATTTTATGGAGTAAAATCAAATGAATTATTCAGATGTACAGAAAAAATTAGAAGGACAGAAATATCCAAAAGAGATTGACCTTGGTAAAGATAAACTCATCTTTTATTACAATAATAAAGCAAAAGCAGAAGAAGGTGGTGTATTTGTTTATAAAGTAACTCCTGGGACAAAACGACCTGAACGAAAGAGTGATTTATATAATTATTTAGCTGAGGGTAGAACAAGTGCTTTTAGTGGAGTCCCTAATTATACAATGGATTTGCACAGAACTCTTTTTGATTCAAAAAATAAACTCTTCTAGGATGTTTTATGTTTAATACAGATGAATTGACCGTAATCACTCAGAAAGAAATAATTAAAGATAAATATACATATAACGAAATTCAGCATATAAATAGAACATTTTCTCTCGAAGGTAATTATGCAGATTTTAATGAAACCCTTTACCCGCATGGTTTTGTATTTTATGATTTTGAAGTATTTAAGTGGGATTGGCTTGTTGTTCTTATAGACCCAATTAACAGGACAAAGACAATTATTGCTAATGATAGAAATGCACTTAAAACTTATTTTGATGAAAACTGTAATAAGGTTTGGGTCGGTTATAATAACTTACATTATGATGTTCCAATCTTGAAAGGAATTCTTTGTGGAATGAATCCTAAAGAAGTTTCTGATATGATTATTATTGAAGGAAAAAGCCCTTGGGAAATTAATAGAAAGTTTAATGATATTAAAGTATTGTCTTTTGATTGTTTTGATGGAACTAATAGTCTTAAGGTTCTTGAAGCATTTATGGGTAATAACATTGAAGAAACAGAAGTACCATTTGATATTCAACGACCACTTACTAAAAAAGAAATCTTTCAAACTATTCATTATTGTGTTCATGATGTTGAACAAACTATTGAAGTATTTAGACGAAGAATTGACGAGTGGAATACTGTTGTTAGTTTGATTGAAACATTTGAATTACCATTTGATAGAGTAGAACGAACTAAACAGCAATTGAGTGCTGAAATATTAAATTGTGAAAAACCTGAAGTCCCTTATGATGATGAATGGGATATTGTATATGTTCCAACACTTAAACTTGATAAATATAAATATGTTCAAGATTGGTTTATCCAAGCGTCTAAGAATAAAGATTATAAAGCAAAGTTTGAGACTATGGTTGGTGGAATTCCGCATCAGTTTGGTTGGGGTGGAGTTCACGGTGCATTTGCTACTCCAATTCATAAGAATGGAAAATTGTTTCACCTCGACGTTACTTCATTTTATCCAAGTATTATGATTGTTTATAATCTTCTTACTCGTAATTCTAAGACACCTGAGAAATATAAGCTGATATTTGATACTCGTGTTGCATTAAAGAAGGCAGGTAAGAAGAAAGAACAGGCCCCATATAAGATTGTATTGAATGGAACTTATGGTATTTCTCGACAAGTTGGTGGATTGGCTTATGACCCAAGAAACGGTAATAGTATTTGTGTAAATGGTCAGTTATTACTTATTGATTTAATCGAGAAACTTGAAGCTATGGGAGACCATTTCCAACTTATTCAGTCAAATACAGATGGTATCATTATTTGGATTGATAATGAACCAAAATCTGAAAAATGGATGCGTCATATTTGTAATGAATGGATTCAGAGAACAAAGATGGGTCTTGGTTTTGATGAGATTGGTGGTGTTGATGAGAATGGTAATAATTTACAGAGAATAGGTATAGTTCAAAAAGATGTAAATGGTTACGTTTTTATGTTCAAAAATGGCAAACTTGAACGAAAGGGTGCTTATGTAAAAGAACTTTCTGAACTTGATAATGACTTACCAATTGTAAATAAAGCCCTTGTCAATTATATTGCGAAGGGTGTTCCTGTAGAGGATACAATCAACAGTTCAAACGATATGATTGACTTCCAAAAAATATTCCATGTATCAAGTAAGTTTAAGCTTGGTTGGCATAATGGACAAGAAATTCGTGATAAAACTTATCGTGTTTATGCTTCTACAGATACTCGTGATACTTATCTTGGACGATGTCGTGATAGTGGTGAAACCCCTAATAAATTTGGTAATTGTCCTGACCATTGTTTTATTTATAATAAAGAAGTTAAGGGAATGCCGTTATCTAAGAAGATTGATAGATTGTGGTATATCAATTTGGCTAAGAAACGATTACAAGATTTCGGATATGAGTTTGCAGATAAAAATGCCTTATTCTAGTGAACTACCATTATTCTAATATTAATAACAAGGAGTAAAATTATGATAACAGTAAATTGTTCAACAGGTAAAACATTACCTTTGAATGAAATCGAAAAGTATCCTACTAAATTAAAGAAACATAGTATTCTTGAAATTGATAGGGTTGAAAAATCAATAAAAGAAGACGGTCTTTGTTTTCCAATTACAATCGGAAGAGTTGAAGGACATAATTATATTATTGACGGTGAAGCAACTTATCTTGCATTAAGACAATTACCACAAGAAGAAGTGCCTGAAATTCCTGTAGTTTATGTAAGATGCAATGCTGAAACAATTAAGAAAATGATTCTTATCAGTGCTTCAACAAATCATTCAGTCAGTGAATATTCTTTGAAACAGTTCACAAAAGAAACAGATTTGAATCTGAAGAATTATGGTTTCCCAACATATGACCTTATTGATTTTCATACTGATGTTGATATTGGATTGTATGTTGAAACAATTGGTGGAAAGTATAATAAATCTGAAGTTAAAGAATCAGATTTTGAAGGATTGTTAGCGGAGTTTAAATAATATGAGATTGTATCTATCAACTGTATTATCATCAAATGTTATTAAGGATGTTCCTGATAACGAAGCTGCAGAAAGATTGAAGGATACACATATTCTTCAGTCTTATGCTTATAATTTCAAAGGTGTTGAAAAATATTATTCTATGTGCAAAAGTGTGATGCTTGACTCTGGTGCATTCACCGTTATGTATGCTAAGAATACAAAAAATTTTGACCCAATGAAATATTGTAAAGAATATGCTGAACATGTTAAGAAGAATAATATTGATTTATTTGTTGAGCTTGATATTGAAGGTGTATTCGGTTTTGAGGTTTATCGTGATTGTCTGCATCAATTGCAGGATATCACAGGACGTATGCCAATTCTAGTGTTCCATAAATGGCGTGGTGTAACATATTATAATGAAATCATCAAGCATGTTCCTTATGTAGCAATGGGTGATGTAAACGTAGGTTCAAGTAACAGAAACATTTATGATTATTTTCCATGGTTTATCAATGAAGCTCATAAATATAACTGTAAAGTTCACGGATTAGCTTTTACAAGTATCCCAGACCTCCAATATATGCCTTTTGACTCAATCGATTCTTCATCTCACACAGCAGGTGCGAGATTCGCTCATCCTTTCCGATTTGATGGTCATTCTGTTAAAACTTATGATTGTAAGAGAACTGCTGAAAGGCAATTAGCGTCAAATAAAATTGTCAAACTCCACGATTATCTTGAATGGCAGAAACTTAGTCAGTATTATGATACTGAGATGGAGCCTGTATGGTAGGGAAAGATAAAAAAGGAGATATTATTCGTAAACTTTATAGATTGAAAAATTGGATTGATTATTATGAAGTTCCGACATATATTCAGGAATTGATTGAATCAACCTATTGACAAATCCAAATTGTTCACTCTATAATGTATGTTATAACACCTGACCTTTTCCAGGTGTCTAAATATCACTCATAGGGTGGTGCTCATTTTCCACCACCTTAATATAATTAAATGGAGGTATCTCTTATGAACGAGATGCTATTACTTGTCGAGATTATCGTATTCTTCGGTAGTCTATTAATCGTTGGAAAATTCTTGAAACTCTCTGGAATTTATGCTTGGATTACTGTTGCAACTTGTCTTGCAGAAATTCAGCTTACTAAGAGTGTAGGGATTTTTGGTCTTGAATGTTCAATGGGTAATGTCCTGTTTGCTTCAACATTTTTGGCAACAGATATTATTCGTGAAAATTATGGATATGAAGAATCAAAAAAAGGTCCACTTTTCTCATTGTTAGGTGCTCTTATTTATGTATTCTTCGCTATTCTAACTCCTCTTTTCATACCTACTGAATGGGATACGATACATGACGGAATGAACGCCATGTTGAGTGTTTCAGTCAGAGCAACTTCAGCTTCTGTTCTTTGTTTATTCATTGCAAATTGGCTAGATGTTAGATTGTATAATGGACTTTACAATCTCACAAAAGGTAAATTTGTCTTTTTGAGAAATAATGTATCAACAATCATTTCTAACTGTTCTGAAAATTTCCTTCTTTTCTTGATTGGGTTCTGGGGACTTCCTGGATACGATTTGAAGACTTGTCTCATTATTGCACTTTGTTGTTCATTCATTGAGAGTATCATTGCTCTCTTAGACACACCTTTTGTTTATCTTTCAAAGAAACTGTATAAAAAATAAAAAAATAATCCACACTCGTTGAGAGTGTGGGTATCTCGTACTTGATTTAAGAGGATTATTATGAATGTTAATATTGTTTATGACAAACGAGATTCAGTGACCTACTGCTTCCTTTTTCAAGGAATCAGCTTCTCACTTCAATGACCAAACTTATTGGAATTTCGGATAAAACCGAAACTACGCAACAGAGGTTAAAGTCTCCATGAGCGTTAATTCGGTACAGTCCGTACCTATGTTATACTAAAATATATAAATAAAATTAAGCGATTCATAAGACGACCCTAAATGGTTGCATCTTTCTCGCTTATTCTTATGTAACATCTACATCTAATATTGATATCGTTAAGAAAGCGGTCTGTGCAGTATCTGGTGAAATGGATAGTCAGTACATTTCCAAAAGAGTTGAATAATCTGTTTGATAAAAATCATTTTTGGAATTGAAATAGTTGAGTTAGATATTGCAGAAACTACTGGTAATATTGTCATTTGGAGGAAAGATAAATGAATCCTGAAATTATTGGATTAATTGCAACTGTTCTTGTTTTTGTATCTTATTTACCAAAAGATGTAAAATGGATACGAATAATTAATTTTATTGGATGTATTGTTTGGATTATTTATGGTGTTTTTAGTGGTGCGTTATCTGTCTGGCTTATGAATCTTCTGGTAATGATTGTCCATATATTCCATCTTGTTAAATATTTTAAGAGGAAATAAATTATGACAGTTGAACAGTTGATAAAGGATTTACAATCATATAAGACACAAAATATATATTTTGGTCCTCTTATATGTCAAGATTGGAATTATTCAGGATATGTTCAAGATATTCTTGTAAAAGGCGGTTATTGTTATATTTTTTATGAAAATACAGAATTAAGTTATTATAGTGCTTATTCTTTAGTTGCTGATTTAAGCAGATATTCACATCAAAAAAGTTGGGAAGTTTTGTTTGTAAATGTTGATACGAATGAGATTTATACCAGAGAAAACTCTATGCCTGATTATAGTGGTGTAACTTTAATTTTGCAACCGTAAACTTAAATATTTTATATTATGAAACACTATCATATATTCAGTAGATTTTTTCAATCCTCAATAAGTTCATATAATCTTTCTGAACTTGCACAATATATGGCAGTCTTTTATTTCAATATGAGAACTGTACATTTTAATACTGCAGGTGAGAACTTTCTTGAACTTCATGAATATGCTCAAGAACTGTATGAACAGGCAGAAGATTATTATGATGATTTAGTTGAAACTGCAATATCGTTTAATGAACAGATTCAACCAATGTTTGTTACTCCAGGTAATTGGAGTCCTACAAATGAAGTACCTTATAACAGTTCTTCTTCAATTAGTATTATGAAAGATTCTGTAAAGATACTTTATGATTATTTGGAATCTATAAAGAAGGAATTTTATCCTTCTTTTGTTTATAGTAAGATAGACACTATGCTTGAGTGGTTAGACAAGCAGAATTATAAATTAGGACAGATGTCAAAGGAGATATAAATTATGGTAAATCTTGACAAACTTTGGGAAATAGCTGATAGATACAATACAAGTAAGCCAGTTTCAGGTAATTGGGATACTGAAACAGAACATGAATTAAACGCTATTTCAAAGGAACTTGGAATTTCAAAACAAGAAGCTAAGCAATTAATGATTAAAGAACTTGGTTTTGATGATAGCATGTTTAATGGAATTAATTGTTCTTTAGATAAAGTAGAACCTGTAACGCCACCTCGTTCAATTCCACATGAACTTCCACCACATAATAATGAACCTGTAAAACAAGAAAAAAAGACTGATAAGAACGGTAAGTCGTTTGAGGATTATTTAGATGAAGCTAGAAAGAATGTTAATTCATCTCGTAGACCTATTAAGAGTTGTTTCGTTATAGAACATTGGCACCCTTTATTTCAGCAAACACATTATGTTGGTTATACTCCTGAAGGTTTAGCTGCTGTAGATGACATTGACGATGCTTTACAATTTAATACTGAGGAAGAAGCTAAACGTTTTATTAAAGAGCATGATAAATCATATGGTGGAAAATTAAAAATACATAAATGCCCTTCATTTGTTCGTAATTCACGCCAGATTAAATCAGCTCGTTATATTGCAACAGACCCTGAAAGTGGAGAAGTTCTTGGCTCAGCAGATACTTATGAAGAAGCAGTAAATGAATGGGGTGAAGATGTAACCATTACTGATTCTGAAGCAGCTGAAGGACAAGGAGAAGAAAATCTGGGATTATTTAGTAGTATTGATGAACTTGATAATAATTATATTACAGAAGGTATGAGGGTAACTTGGGGTGAGAAAGGTAAAGGTAAAGTTATAATGTGGGATGGAAATGACGTCCTTGTTCAAGGAATTACTAGTACAGGTGACGATTATTTTATTGTTGGTTATGACTTTAAACTTACAGGAAACGCTAAAGAACCACATCTTACTTGGATGTATGGTGATTATGATGCAGGTAATGATAAGGAACAGGCTATACAGTATTTTGAAAACCGAAGAAAAGATTTAAAATCTTCTAAAACACCGAACGGTGATAAAGCATTCTTATCAAACATTGTATCTTCAGTATCGACAAACAATATGACAGAAGAACAGGCTATTAAACGAATAGCACTTCGTAATAACTGTAATGAAGGATTTGCAAGAAACATTCTTAGTGAAGCATTAAACGACGAAACTCTTATCGGTTCTGGTGTTATGGAAATAGCAGACGATATCAATAAAGAATTTGATATTGATGGAAATATTGATAGTTGGCTTAAAGCTTACATGAAAGACGAAGGAAAATCAAATACAGTAGGTGGTGAAATACTTCGTGCATTTGCTAAGATAAGATATCGTTATTATAATGACGGTGATATGATTGGTAGGGGTTATGGAAAAGAAACTGTAAACCCTGCAGCACGTTATCTTTACGAACATGTACTTGATTCTTCAACATCAGACATTGAAGGAATGTTAAATGGTGAATCTGATATTAATCGTTCTGATGATACATATGAAGATTGGCTCGAGGGTTATGAGGGTAGTCTTGAGAATTATCTTCGTAATAATGAAGAACTTTTCCATACTCCAAATAAAGAAGATATGTTAGATTATAGAACTGAAGAAGATAAAGATAGTTCAGTAACAGAATGTTATATTGAAGATAGTTACGGTAATACATATTGGTTTGAGAATGATGGAAGTGGTGATTGGAAATGTTATCAAATAGACTTTGGTACAGATGCAGAATTTGAAGTTGGTGATGTAATTGATGATTCACAGTTAGAACAGTATGTTGATTTTAGTGATGAAGATGATTATGTTGATTTTGATTTAGATGGTCTTAGTTATAGTGCAGAAAGAACTGACGGAGATAGTTGGGAAATAACCAATATTGATGTTGACGGTGGGGTTGCAAGTGAAGGCGATTATTGGAGTGTTGATGATTTGATGAGATATGGACCTTATGACAGCAATGGTAATGAACTTAGTGAAAACGATTTGTACTAAGACTATATAACATTCTAACCTTAATTTAAAACCACTGTTCAAAATAACGGACAGTGGTTTTTTATTTTCTAAAACATAAATCCTTATATATTTTGTAATAGTGAAAAAGAGCTTACCGTTGGTAATGGTTTTCACTTAAACCACCAAAGTTCGTAAACAGAGCAAGGGTGGTATTAAAATTATCACTCTTATGAAATATAGAGGAGAAATTGACTATGACAAGAGAGGAAGCTCAGTCAAAACTTAATCAGACTTTTGCACAGATTAATTCTGCTGCAGACCCAATGCATAACAATCTTATCGCACAGTCACGCGACGCTTATGCTAAACGCTGGGGAAAACCAATGTCAAAGGCTAAGGAAGCAATTCTTAAGAATTCTCTTACACAGACAAATCGCATCCTTCAGTCACGTGGTATCACATCACAGGCTATCAAGTCTGCTGTTGCTGATATTTCTAATGTAGAGAATCCAATTGCTATGCTCTACAATTTGATGTCTATCTTGATTCCAAACTTCGCTTACGAAGAGGTTTGTGCTATTCAGCCAATGCCTACAAAAGAATCACCTATCTTCTATCCACAGATTACTGCTAACGAAGATAGAAACAACATCACTAAGGGTACTGCACTTCTTGGTTCAACTAACTGGGCAGCTAATAGTACATACTCTACAAACAAAATTAATCGTACTTCAGAAGATACAGAAGACGGACCAACAGTATCTGGAACTGATGTAACATTTACAGCACCAGAAGGTTCAATCCTTGCTAATACTGTAGAAGTAACAATCAGTGGAGTTGCAGACGCATTTACAATTGATGATGGACACGGACAGATTAAACCTGTTCTTAACATTATTGATTCAGGTACAGTTGATTATGCAACTGGTGCAGTTTCAATCACACTTAATGCTGCAGCTGCTGACGCTACTGTTGCTATTAAGTATCGTTACGATTGGGGTAATGAATCTGCTTCAGCTGAT
>Ga0247609_10002850_pt1 | contig 17898 bp, 28 predicted proteins | sample 172DNAGHGlowgp2_FD_193487 | JGI IMG/M metagenome (GOLD analysis project Ga0247609, IMG submission 193487) | Sheep rumen microbial communities from Palmerston North, Manawatu-Wanganui, New Zealand - 1728 DNA GHGlow gp2 | ecosystem: Host-associated > Mammals > Digestive system > Stomach > Rumen ...
ATGTTGAATACTCACCGTGTACTGATCTACCATGTCAACTCCAACCTGCTTTCTCCAACAACTGGCCTAGTTTAACTGCGGAACCGAAATCATAATCCTCACCACAATGAAAAATATCATTCAATGCTTTTCTACAATCATTAATTTCATCAATAAATACTTGTCTGTGTCTTTCTACAATTTCCTCATCAACACAGAGACCCTCATATTCCATTTTACAAATAACTTTGTATAGCATCATAATATAACGATACCATTCCCAAGAATTACTTGCATGTTCTCCTGTATACTTAATTGGAATTTCGGTTGGGAAGTTTTCATCGAACCAATGAACTCTCTTTACGGCTGCTTTCCAAACTCTAATAGTCATTACTGCATCCATAGTTGCATATGGGAAAAGAATCTTTTTAGGGATATCATAATAAGAAGGATCCTTAATTCCTTTTGCTTTCAAAGAATCCCTATACTTATCCAACTCATTATCATATCCACCGAAAGGGGTCCAATAATAAGTCATTGTCTTCAAACCTTTCTTTCTTCCTGAACAAAGAACATGGCTCAATGTCATTGCATCCTCTGTTACCTCAACATCAAGGTCAAGACCATTTACCCAAAGAAACTTAATATCAAACTTTCCGTTTACAGTAATTCTATGAGTACAACTTTTCATAGTTTCAGAAAGCATTTTTATCAAATGTGGATTCTCTTCAAATATTTTCCATTCGATATAATAACCTGTGATTGAATCAAATGCCATTGTAATACATCTGATTTTATCCTTCCACTGAGCAAAGCCAGAAGTTTCAAGGTCGAATGCACACAGTTCAGAATTCATTTTAGATTTCAAAAATTCTTCAACTTCTGCTACCGCTGTTTTATTATCCACTCCATAGGATGCACCAATTTCAACAAGTTTTACATCTTCCATCTCATCCGGCAAAGAATATCTATGATTTGCAATTTTACCAAAAACAGAAATCATAAAATTCATCTTCCAGTTATTAAGATAAATATTTGTGTCAAACTGTGGAGCCACATCCCCAGGCTGAAAGATTTCACCTAAACTGTGCATTGGGTAAACAAACAAATCATAATCCCCAATCCAGCCATGTCCAATATATACATAATTTTCAAAATATGGGAAAATTAAATCATCAACTGTTACGTCAGTGGCTTTTGTAATTTGATAAAATGCAGGTCCAAATGCAATTACTACATCAGCCTTCATTCCTTTTGCTCTTGCAGGTTTTATAACTTCATCAAACCATTTAGAATCATTCTGCACATAGAAATCCGTTATACTACCCTTTCTTACTTTTTCCATATCAGGATATTCTCTAAGGGCAGATGTAATTACATAAGAATAAATTCCTTTATTCTTTAACATCTTTTGAAGATAATTTAAAATTTGAATTTCTTTCTCATTACCCTGTCTAATGGGTTTATCCAACAAAACTGTTACAAACTCTTCTCCCACAATGTTTTCAATTTTCCAAAGTGGAGTTGTAACTTTAGAGGCTGCTTTCTTATTTAATGAAAATGCCATTTTTACTCCTTTCGACACCTTTGTGTCTTACGTAATAAATTATAGTAGGAAGTTCGGGATTATAATAGAAGAAAACGAACAAATTTGATAATTTAAATGTACAACAAGTACAACTTGTCTAACAAGTTTGAAAATTTTTTTTAAATTTTTTCTAAAAAAGTTCGACATTCTTTAGGATTTTTTGAGTCAAAATTCACCTATATTATAAAAAACTTTACCAGGAGTAAATGAATGAAACTCGAAGCACTTAAATCAGTTGAAATAAAGGCAATTGAATTTCCTGATGGAATTCCAGTTCCTCCTTTCGCTGATCCAAATAAACTTTCGGATAGGATGTTTGGTGCATTCTGTAGAATAAATCCAGAACTTTCCTGTATGCAGGATGAGACTTTTATAAAAAGAGCCTTTGAATGTATTGCAGCAGCTGGAGGAAGAAACCTTCCTTTTGAAACAAAAGGCCTTAAACTTCCTGCCTTTGTTGAGCAGGATAAGGAAATTAAAAAATGGCGTAATTGGTACGCTGAAGAAAAAGAAAAGAAAGCAGCCTACAGAAAGGCTAATAAAGAAAAGATAGCTGAGGAAAATAAGGCCAAAAAAGAAAAGTACGGAAGGGTACTTGTAAACGGGATTGAAGAACCCCTCCAGAGTTGGCAGGTTGAACCTGAAGGATTTTTCTTTGGACGAGGTGATTCTCCCCTCAGTGGTTATTGGAAAATGTCTACAGACATTCTTTTGAATACAAACAGTAAAAACCTTCCAATAGCCCTTTTTACGGAGGATGGTGTTACAACAGAAAAACCTTATAAGTGGAATGTAAAATGGAACCCTGACAATCACGCAGCTGCTACCTATAATGTATTGGTAGGTATTCCTACAGCTGATGGAAAAATGAAAAAGGTACTTGATACCAAATATAAGATGATTGCATTTGGTGCAAGTTCCTCAGTAAAAAAAGAAGGAAGGGAAAAGAAGTTTGCTGCAGGAGCAGAATTAGGAAAGTCCTATAAAAAGGTCCTTGATGTTTTGGAAAAGGATTTCAATTCTAAAAAGATTGATGATTTAGGAACCACAATTGCAGTATTTTTCCTTTTTGAAAAGGGTATTCGTATTGGTGGAAAGAAAGAAACCAAAAATGGAACAAAGGGACTCCTTTCACTTGTATGGGGAAAGGATGTAAAAAGAGTTGGAAATAAAATTAAGTTTGATTTCTATGGAAAGGATTCAGTAAGGGATATTTCAGAAATCGAAACAGTCTATGCAGAAAAGATTGAGGAACATTGGTCAAAGTTCAAACAGCTGAATACAGATAAATCGGATGTAAAAAAATACGTTGCAAACATTGTTCCTTCACTGGATGGAATCTTTACTCCAAAACTTGCTCGTACAGCTGTAGCAGCTTACACAGCACAGGTTGCTTTGGAAGAAATGGAAAAGAAATATAAAATTACAAAGGATTCCACAATTGCAATGAAGAAACTTGCTTTGGATGAAGCCACAATGATGGTAGCCAGAAGACTTAACCACCAGAAGGGTGTAAACAAAGTTGCAGAAGAAAAGCGTAAAGCAAAGTTTAAGGAATCAGAGGCAGCCTTGAAAGAAAGAGAAGCCAAAATGAAAGAGGTCATTGCTAAGAAGGAAGAAAAAATCAAACTTGCTAAAAAGAAGGGTGACAAAGAAAAAGCAAAAGCCTTAAAGGAACAGATTGATAAATCTAAAGCAAAATTGGAACAGGCCAAACTTTCACTTTCCTCAAAAGAAAAGAATCAGAACTTTACTTCTAGTACAGCAAAGGGTGCCTATATTGATCCTAGTATTCTTGCTGATTGGTGCAACAAAGTGGATCTTCCAATTGAAAAGGTTTACAGTAAGGCTCAGCTGGAACAGTTTGAAAACTTTTTCAAGGAGGATTAATTGAAAACAGGAAAACTAAAAGTATATGTTGGCAAAAACCAACATCCAGATTTTAGGGTTGATGGGAAGTATCATTCCTACTACATAGTAGAGGAACATTATGATCCTCGTACTGCTGTAAACCATGATGAGGAATATCTTTCTCCTGAAAAACCTGGAACAAAGGGTACTTACAGAAGAAGAGGAGACTACATGGTGGGTCCAGGATTTTTTGATCCTGATTATTGCAAAGAAGTTCAACCCTGCGAATGTAGCCCCTCCATTATTTTTGAGGAGTACGGATTGGTAAGAACTCTTCCAAATCATTCAGATCACGAAAATGGCGGTTTTGGGGAGTCATACAAATACGTTGTAAATCAAGATGACTGTTAAAGTATTTTACGAAAACAAAATTGATCCAGCAAAAAGCCTTTCTCAAAAATTCGAAGATGTAGACAGAATCGAAGAGGTTGAACAGATAACGGATCATCAAGATGAGTTCGAGGATCACCACCAATATGTTTACTATAATTATGATCTGTTTGATGGTAGGGGAATTAAGCTAGGAACAATTTGTAATGTTCATGCAGCAAAAATAGAAATTATTCCGCAGGAAGGATGGTACGCAACATGAAAGACACCCTCGTAAAAGTTTTTTATGATACTCCAAGCCCAGGAGGTTATAAATACCTTCAGCCAAAAAACATTGTAAGTATAGAACCTTTGAAAAGAGGCTGGAAGGATTGTACTTTAGTTGTTGATGTTTTAGGTAATAAATATTATATGAACACTGATGTTGAGGAGTCTAAGAATATTATCGAAGGACGAGAAAAGGTTGACTTTAGTGGTTTGTATGATAGGGATGAGGATTAAAATAAGGAGTAAAAAGTGAGTTACATACCAAGTGAATTAAGTGCAGATGAAGCAAGAAACCTTTACAGTCAAGGTGAATTATCAGAAGCAGAAGCAAGACACCTATCTGGCAATGCTTTTGACCCATACGGCAAGGGACATCATTGTGAGTACAATGGAAGTGGACAGAAAGGTTACTGGGACGATGACGATCGTTGGCATAGAGTTATAGATGATGATTAAAAAAGTATAGGTGGTTGCCACATGATTAAAGTACGCTTTACAAAATTGGTAGAGTATGAGGCAGAACTTCCAGACAACTTTATGGTTGACAATGGAGTTTTTTGCGAAGATGGGTTGATTAGTTATTGTGAAAATACAAGTGATAATGATGAAAACGTTTGGATCAGAAATGATGAAGTTCAATCCATTGAGTATGAAAGAGAAGGTAAAAAGAAATCTATTTCAAAAGAGGAATATGATTCTTTTGTAAAAGAAAGAGAAAAATCAGAACGTTGCTATGAATGCAGTGGATATGGTGACGATACTGATTGTAGCAGTTGCCCATTTTTTGAGGATTAGAATATGTATATGTTTGAGAAAGATAATTATTTTCAGAACATTGAGGATACAATTGACAACACTGTTGAATTGTTTTTGGATACTTTGGAAAAGGTTGATGCAATGTCTATTCAAAAACGTTGGACAGATTCATTTGTTTCAGATGAAATGTTTTCTGTGAGACGTATAAGTCCTAACAGAGTTGGAAACAATAATTTATTTTATCTTATTGGAAACACTTTTGCCTGCGATGAAGTAAGACATAATTGGCAACCTGTAACCTTAGCAGGTACGGATGAATCGCCTTGTGTTGATTGGAACAGAGTTGAAGTTGTAGATCAGGAAGAACTAAAAATCTATCTCAAAAAATTAATCTCAAATTGGGTTGATGAAATCCTTAAACTTGGGGATTATTCAGAAGAAGGAAAAAGTGAAGAAGATGAAATAAAGGATATCCTTCACGATATGATGTTTTGGGATGATCGAAACCCTAGATGGACTGCATACGATCCAAACGATAAGGTAAATGCAGTTTGGCTGTCTCAATACAAAACAAAAGAGGATAGAGAAAAACTTTTTGAGGAGATTCCCTAATGAAAAAAGATGGGCTAAATTGGGTCGCATTTGGAAACGACCTACGAGTATCGGTCAATACAGATGTGGATGCACATGTAACGGAAGCTACTGATGATCCCTCGAAAAAGTGGAAACTGATTTTTGAAAAATTTGAGGAGGATAATATTGTAGACTTTACTCCAGCACTCTATATGAATACTTTGGAGGATGCTTTTGACAAAGTCTTTGCATATTACCTTTTGGAATATGACTACGATTGTATTAATCAAGAAATTAAAAAATACTACGAAGCTCGCAATAGTGATATTGCTCCGTAGGGGGAAGAAAAAATGAAAACAACGAAAACGGCCCCTTTGTTATCCGAATTTGCAAAGAATGCTTCTGCAAAGGATACGGTATATACTATAAATTATAAGAAAGGAAAACCTGATGATGAGGAAACAGAAAAAAATCTAGATAAAAAGATGGATTTGGAAAATGAGTTGAAACTAATAAATACTCGTCTTACCAATAAGAAGTTAGAAGTTGATTTGCTAACCAAATTCGAGGAAGGAAAATGGTATGAATATTCGGATTGCCCAGGAACCCTTTCTCTTCTTATATTCAAATATTCTAAAAATGATTTTATCAGGGACGATCAACTTTGGGTGCACAATGGGTTCTCAAAAACAATCACAGGAATGCAGTCATTATTTGCGCATCAGAATGTCTATTGGTTGCCAATAGAGGATTTGGCTGATAATGTTAAGGAAGTAGAAGAAGTCTACGCACACAAAATGATAGAAGACGAAATAGCTCAACTGAGAGGATTAGAATAATGATAAGTGATAAAGGTTTTGGAGAGTTAGCAAAAGGTGTACCAAGGAAAGAGGATTTGCAAGAGTTGGATATGGAAAACTTTTGTCTTCCGGGATTAGGAAAGGGACAGACAAATGCAGTATTTAATAGTCTGAGAAATCTTTGCAGATATATGTACGATTATTTTGAGGCTCAAAAGGATGGAAAGGATTTCGTATATTGTCAAAAAGATGAAGAAACAGGGAAAGTAATTAAAGTTACAATCCACGAGGAGGCCTAAATGGTAGATTGTTTTGATGGAAACTACGCTTTCCTTTCTAACTTTTACGAATTTGATCCTCCGATTGAAGTCGTATACAGTGGAATCGATTCTATTGGGATTGGTAAAATAACTGTTAATACAACAGAGGTAGCCTATCAAGCAGGAAAATCAAAGGACCCTAAAAGTTACGAAAGGTTTACTGCCAGAGAGGCTAAAAAAGTAGGTAGACATGAAAGAATGAATCCTACAGAAAAAGAAAGATGGGATTCATATATGAAGCTTCAATTAATGGAAAGATTGCTTCTCAAAAAGTTTGATGATAATCACCCTCAACTTCAACAAATGCTTTTGGCTACAGGAGAAGAAGAATTGGTAGAGGGTAATTATTGGGGTGATACATATTGGGGTGTTTGCAATGGAGTTGGTGAAAACCATCTTGGAAAACTTTTGATGAAAATTAGGGATCAATTAAAAGCAAAATAAAAGGCCTAACTTTTGTTAGGCCTTAGCAGTTCACTTATTTTTTGTTTCTTTCACCAAGTCTATTATACTTGTCCTTCTTTCCTAAGGATTTTTTATTCCCTTGGATAACCATTCTTCTTACTTTACTTGGTGCCATTCTTTGGAATTCACCTGAGGAACACATTTCGTTCAATTCAACATTAAAACAAAGATCCTCTCGATCTAATTCCTTTACAAAGTCATTCCATACTTTAATTTCAGCACAAGCATTTTTATAAAGAGCATTGATATTTTTAGCTTCTGGGTTTCCTATATATGGCTTTACAATTTTGAAAAATTCTTTTACATTATAACCTGTGGCGTCCCAGAACATATCATTCAAACTATCTTCCATGTAATCTAAGCACCTACCACTTTTACCGGAAGCAATTTCTTCATTGTAAAATTGTCTTAGGCTTTCAGGTGTTTCTACATATAAAAGATCTAATCTACCATTATCCTCTATATCCGCAGCATCAGAATCTGTATTAAATAAATTGTCTAGCCATTCCTCATGGTTTACAAATTCTAGATCTGACATTCCCTTGGCCTTTGCTCTATCATGTATATCTTTGGCCACATAAGGATTTATATATTCATCGTCTCTGAATTCGTCAAAGCCACCTCTTTCAATATCAGCTATATCGTCCCAAACATCTTCTTTGATAGCTTTTTTATTTGTTTTTCTTGACTCTGTAAGATCTGGATTGATTCCTACCTTTGCAGCTTCCCTTTTGAAAGCATCTAAGGATTTAAAAAACTTACATTTTAGACATCTTGGGTCATATTCGTAATACTTTCCTTCTGCTTTTCTTTTTGCAGAATATCTAACTCTAGCTTTAAAGTCCTTTTCAGTTTCATCTACATCGCTAGATGCCCAATACCAATCAGCTCCTCTTCCTGCACTATAGGCATTTCCACCATCTGTAAAAAGTGCATACATTTTTACAGGCCCTTCCTCTTTTGCTTCACCTGTTGCATATTTTTCTGGCTCCGGAAACTTTTGTAAAAATTCTTGGGCTTTTCGATATCCTTTCTTTGCTAAACCTTTTATATAATCTTGTCTTGGAGTTTTAAGTCTTGCAGATGAACTATAACTTCCTCCTAATTCTTCTCCTACAGCACTAAGCAAATCATAAAAATCCTCGTCATGATTTCCACGAAGCTGTTCTTTATCTAGCCATCTCTGACATTTTTGTACCCATTTTGTCCAATCATCCGAGAATGGCTTTTCCGCATCAATTTCATTTCCTAAGAAATAAGCTTCCTTTAGATTTCTCTTTTTAGATTCCGTTAATCCTTCTTCAAAAATTCTCATAATTTCTCCTCTTTTTTAAATAAATTAGTGTTTTTTAGGGATACAGAATCAAAAATCACCTATATTATATACGAGGTACACAAATATGAGTTACAAAACAAAAATTACATTGTTTCACCACTTGGAACACATACATACAGGTTCAGGGGATAAAAACCTTGATAAGTTTCTCTCAAATGAGGAACAGTGGACATACGTTATATCAGTTGAGGATACTGATACAGGAAAGGGAGTTGCTTTTTCTGCCATTGGTGTTTGCCCTTTAGGGGAGGACAAAGTAGATCCTTTAAGTGATGATGTAGCCCACCCAATCTACCGTACAAAAAGGGAGTTGGAGTTCAAAGGATTATTTCCAGACTTTAACGCACACTTTGAAAAATATGGATCATTCTATGATGCAGAAATAGAAGAAGTTGAAAAGGAATTTGGGAAGGAGGCAGCCTAAAATGACAAAGATTTTTACAAAAGAAGACGTAATCCCTGAATCACAGTATAAAAACTTTTCAGGAGAATGGGTAATCCTCAGAACAGAGGGTACTTTGAAAGAAGGTTTTAGATCAGCTAAATATCAGCTTTGGTATTGCACAGGTGGTTTTGGTGCTGACCCTTCCAAGATGGGAAGAAAGATCTTTGGAATTTTTGCATACGATAACGATGCAGGAGCCATTTTTGCCAGAGAGGATATTTTGGGTATTGCAAAACCTGAAACCATTGCTGAATGGGAAAAGGAATATCCAGAGGCTGCACAGAACATTGAAAGCATTTGGAACGATCACCATTAAGGAAAAGCAATGAAACCAGAAAATCTTAAAAGTTCTTGGTACAACTATACCTTACAAATGAAACTTGTTTGGTTATATTCGAAGGAGAAGTATGAGTAACAAACGCGAAGTTCTTGAAAAGCTTCTTGCTCTTGCAAACGATAAATGCAACAAATTCGAAAGCGAAAGGGCCTATGCAAAATATTTGGAATTGAAAACTCAATACGGGGATTCAGTTACTATTGAAAAAGCAAACGAAGAGGCCGAAAAAGAATGGAATGCCTATGACGAATCTACTTGGTCAAAAGAAGAGCGAGAGGAGTACGATTACTGGCACGGTGGAAAGTTTTCTTTTGAAAGAGTAGATGAGTTTCTTCATGAAATTTTTAAGGTTGAAGGTGGTTATCTTATAAGACGTTGGAATTACCTTAATGCAATGTCATATCATTTCAAAAGCCAACTAGAAGCTTTCGGTGAAGAATATGAAGGTGTAAGAAAAAATTGTCTTAAACAAATAGGCTTTTTTGAACATCTCAAGGAAGATGAATTTGGTCAAGATGAATATGATGAACACTCTCAACCTTGGTATACTGATAACTGGGGTAAATTTTCTATAAGAAGATTCCAGGGAAGTGACAACTTAAAGATGGGAAATCCAAAGATAAATTATTTGATGTTTATTGAGGATGATATGGTACAGATTCTCGAACCATATTGTGGAGAAAGTGCTTTCAAGAAAGCTAAAACTTTTGAAAGTAAGGCAAAAGGGGCAATAACAAATGAGTGAAACATACAAAGTATTAGTTGATGAAAATCAGTTTTTAACATTTCTCGAAAGATTGGGGGATATTTTTCCTCACGAAACATATCTTGTAAATACAGCATTTCGTTCCAAGAAACTTACAGATGAAGAAAGGAAACAACTTGGGGCACGTAACAGAGAAGTTTACTTAACAAAAACTCTTCGTGGTTCTGATGGCTGTAGGGTCAACCCAGAAAATGCTCTTCAGAAAATGTACGAACTTGAAGTACCTATTAAGTGTTTAACTTTTAACAAAGGTACTGAAAATGAAATTGCACTTCCTCAAAAGGCAATGACAACATTTATTTGTTGTAATCCTTCGGATGAAAGAAAAGTTGCCCTGATGCACCTTGCTGCTGTTAATGATATCCAAAAGAATATCATATTATCTAACGATGGGGGAGTAGATGGTAAAAACCAACTGGCTCATACAAACACAGACTTCCGTGCAGAAAGAATGAAATGTAATCGTACAAAGTGGATCGACTTTGATGTTGATATTGAGAACCTTGAAACCCTTGATAAGAATAAGGTCAGAGATGTTTATATCAAACCTTTCTTTAAGGAAGCAAAGGTTTTTGTAAACTTAAACGGAATGGTTGTTTCTACAAATGGTGGTTTCCACGTACTTGTAGATAAAAACTGTATCAAGGGAAATCCAAATGAATTTGCAAAATCTTTAGCCACTTGGTTAACAAATAAAGGTTGTGAAGTAAAAGAAGTTGAGTTCAAATCAGGCCCCTGTATGACGCCTTGCCCAGGAATTTTGCAATACAATTCTTGGGTCGTAACATGGGAGGAGCTATAATTTAGATATGGGATACATAACTAAGGATTACATTGATTGTGATGCATACCAAGTTGATTTTGTAGGTTGGACATATTTTGGAAATACTGTATATCTTGATTTTATGGATGTGATTGATAAATATTCAACTTACAAACCAGAGCCTTTTAAGAGAGCTGATGGTTCAACCTTTTACATGAGAAAAAGGTATGACAAAGAAGGATATGAGGATGTTGTAGCTAGACTGCAACGTTGCCAGGAAACGGCCTTCGACCTTTTAGTAGAAAGGCTAAAGGCCACAGGAATCCGTTTTAGTGGGGAATGGCACCAGAGTGCAGATTATGGGTGTCCTATAATTAGAATTTCAAAATCTCACAGGGATGAGGATCACAACGGAAAAGTTTGGGCCTCTGAAAAAGTAGAGGAATTGGAAGGTTTGGAAATCAAACTTACTTGTACTTTTAGAGGTTGGGGTGGATGTATTGCAGAAGCTCAAGGAAAAGGAACATACGTGGATTGGGCTTGGGGCAATGCTGAAGAACCAATTTATCCAAACAATGTTGAGGGAGAAAATCTCATAACTTGGGAGGATGGGGTTGTTGGAGATGCTTACGACCCTGAATTTGATGTACCTATGGGGGATTAAAAATGAGTTATTATATTATTATTACTGTTGCTTTGATAATTGCGTGTGTTGCCTTTGACGCATTCAAAATGTTTTCAAAACCTACAGAAATTGATTGTGGTGAATATACTGTTAAGTCGAAAGACAAAAAAGAGCTGCAGACTGCAAACATGGTTCAATATTATCACTTTAATGTAGATCCTCTTTTTAGAGCAGCTTTTGAAGGTTATCCAGAGGATGCTACATACCTTGCAAGGAATATGTTTTTTGATTTGTACAAAGCAAGAAATGGTTTTGTTGAGGCTAAGGATCTTAGAATTATTTTAAGTGAGGTAAAAGATCTTTACCAGGGGAAGTAAATGAGATTAGCCATAGGTATTTATTTGTTGATAGCCTTGATACTTGTAGTACGGCATAGTCATCTGAGACAATTTGCTCATTCAAAAAATCCAATTCAAAGAATTAACGAAGCTTTTTCGGAATTGATAACTACAGAAGGCTGTATGATTCATTTTATGGGTAATTTTGCAAGTAGCAAAAATGTTAGTTTTTACGATCACGAAAGTGACAAGGGTTTTCGTTTATGGCTTTTCGCAAGTCAATCAGATTTTTGCTATCATGAGGAAGACTTTGTTTTGAAAATATTTTTTAAAAATGGTGAACAAATAGAATGGAGATCTAACGATTTGCATGACCCTAGTGAAAAATGGATAAACTGGAAAGCAAGTAAAAAAGTTTATATGCAAAAACCAGGAGTTAGTGGATGTGACTCCTATGAGGATATTGTAATTTCTGTAGGAAATCAAATACTTGAGGCTTACGCTGATGATTTAGTGGATTCTATTTACAAAGTAATTAATGACTACAAAGAATTGCAAGCTAATAGAAATAAAGAGTTTAAGGAAAAATACCTAGAGGAGGCTTAAAAAAATGGATTGTAGGGCTGCCCAAAAAAAGTTTATAAGGGATTGGAAAAGAGACGGGACTCCTCAAATGATTGAATTTCTGAACGGCCGGTTTGGAAATCAAATGCATGGAAAAATTAGGGATGAGTTTGATGAAATTGTAACTCCTTGGCCAACAGGGTTTATTTTTGACAAAAATACTCCTCAGGATGATATGGAATTTTTGAATAGACTTTGTCATGAAAAGAATATTGCTGTATTCGGAGTTACATCAAACATTTATGAAGTGTTTGGAGGTTATGAATCCGAATACCTTTATGGTATGGATTTTATTACAGATGCTCCTTCTGATGCACATATTTCCTCAATGAGTATTTACCCAATAGATATAAATTATAAAGGAAATGGATTTTGGCCAGAAGGACCAAATCAGGTTGGGCATCTTCCAATGATGATTTTTTACAAGGCCTTTAAGTATAACAACAAAAGGAAGGATACACCTTACGCATGACAATTGAAAAACTTGGTAATTTGAATGACAAGAAATTTTATATTTTGGGTGAAGAGTGGACTATAAAAGTTGTTAGTACTGAGGACAAAGGCCCCATAGCTAAAACTCTAAAAGTCCAAAATGCATCTATGCTTACCCAACTTTATAAAAAAGAGATTTGGGTAGGTATTGACAATTATATTTCAACTGAAGAAACTCAGCAAATGCCAAATAACAACCCTGCAATTGATCAGGATTTAACTCACGAACTTTACCATGCATTCTATTATGAAAGTGGTTTGGATTCATGTGCAATGCTTCCAGAAGATGAAGCTTGGCCAAGAAACGAAACTATGATTGATTGGAATGCAAAAATGTTTCCTAAAATCCTAAAAGTAAGAAGGGCCCTCGGAATTTCCGACAACTTCTGAGCTATATTATCCCTACAAGAGTATAAAAAATGGCAAACACAGCAACTAAAAAGAAAACTACAGAAAAGAAAAAGACAATTCTTTCAAATATCAAAGATGTATATCACTCAATGATGAAGAATGATGAAATTGTTTTGAATAAAATTACTCCTTCTCTAAAAGCAGTAATGGATTGGGGTAAGCTTACAAAAGCTCAAGCCTGTCTTTTTTCCTATTTTGCTACTTTGGGTGTAAACGGGGAAGTTTGGTTTGATTTTGGGGATGTACAGAATTATATTGATTGCGAGTGGATTGATTATTGTGAATATATCCCGGATATGGATGTTCTTTTAAGTAAAGGATTTTTTGGATTAAGGTACGATTTTCCTTACGTAAAAGGAAGTTTTAACAAGTCAACTCAATTTTATTTACCAGACTGCATTGAGGATCTTTTAAGTTACAATAAAAAGTTTGTTCCTTATGAAGCTAAAAGGACTCTTAAATCAGATACACTTTCATTCTTGTACAGATGTAAGCAGGAAGAGTTTAATCGTAAAAGAAATTATTATGCGGACTCAATTAAATCCTTTTACCAGGATAATAAATTCCTATCACAGTTTGTAGATTTTACAAATAATCCTTTTGAAGGGGAGACTTTGGATATTGAAAAAGCCTTGTTGTTTTTTGTATCAGCAGGTACTCATCTCCTCGAAGGTGACTCCTCTATCACTGTAAAAGGTGTATTAAGTAATATTGAGGATAATGATCCGAACTGGCTTTTAAGGGCCCTTAAATCTTTTAAAGAAGAAAAGAACTGGTTTATTAAAAAAGGTATTTTTGAAATTGATAAGTCGAACCTCGGAGATGATATCTCAATCCGTTGGGGAGAAAAAGCAAGAAAGGAAATTTTCAATGGAGATGCAGAACTTCTTTTAACAACCTCCCAATCAACTCAAGAACTTGGAAAAATTAAAAGTAAGGATATCAAAGAGAAAACTCTTTTTTATAATGAAAAGAACGTTGAAGATGTAAAACGTTTGGAAGACCTTTTGAGTGATAAAAAGTATAATGAGATTAGAGAAAGACTTGATAAGAAGAATATGCCAAAAGGTGTAATTGTTTTGATGCATGGTGCTCCAGGTACAGGTAAAACAGAAACTGCTATGCAGATTGCTAAAAAAGTTGGTAGGGATATTCTTCATGTAAACATTCAGGAAATTAGATCTTGCTGGGTTGGTGAAACAGAAAAGAATACAAAAAAGATTTTTGAAGCATATAGGGGTGCAAAAGGTAAAAAACCAATTTTGCTTTTTAATGAGGCGGACGCAATTATCTCTACAAGGACTACTGATGTAAGTGGAAGAAACTCTTCTGTAAATAAAATGGAAAATGCAATGCAGAATATCATTTTGGAAGAGTTTGAAAACTTCGATGGCATTTGTATAATGACGTCTAACTTAGCCAGCACGATAGATGATGCATTTGACAGACGCATTCTTTTTAAAATGAAGTTTGAGAATCCTACAAGGGATGTGAAGAAAAAGATTTGGAAAAATAAGATAGAAACATTGACAGAGGAAGAACTCGACAGGGTTTCGGAATTTGATTTTAGTGGCGGCCAGATTGAAAATATTCGCCGTAAAATAACAATTGACGAAGTTCTTTATGGAAAAAAGCCTTCACTTGAGTCTATTGTGGATTTCTGCAAGAAAGAAAAACTTCAGAAAGAAGAAAGTAAGCATATCGGTTTTGAGTGTAACTAATGAGTTGTCCTGATGTCTGTGTTAGAGAAAATCCTACCTATGCAAGAACTATTTGTGTTTTTTGCAGGGCAATAATTTGTACAAAAAGCCTTGGAAAGCACACAAGTTTAGTAGATGCTGAAAAGCTTGAAATTCAAAAAATTAAAGCTCACTGTGAACATTGCAAAGAGTATCAAAGAGCTCTTAGATCTAGTAAAATAGAAAAGGGTCACTACACTGTAAAGTTTAAATATTTTACACCCAAGGAGTTTAAATGAGTAAGAGACTCCCAGAATATACAAGATGTATTTGTCCTTTTTGTAAGAAAACAATTTACACCGCAAGAGGTGGACTTCATACAGATATGAGAAAAAAGGATGTAAGGCGTTTCTACTTTTCAAGAAATCTTATAATAGATGCCAAAATAAAAAAGCATTTTGAGTATTGTGTTCCATATATTGTAAGTAGTAAAAAACCTAAGGAAGGGGAAGAATTATCACTCTGTGATTTTGTAAATTACACTCCGGAGCCTTATAAATGATACCTGTTTACGTTAGAACTATTTGTGCTTTTTGTAAAAAGGTTATTTATGCTGATATAAGAAAACTTCACGGAATTGCAACATCTGATGAAAAGGATGTTATTAAGGATGATAACAGAAAGTGGAAAATTAGAAAGGCAAAAATGAATAGTCATTTTGAACAATGTAAACAATTTCGGTCAGCTGTTAGATATCAAATAATTCCTGAGGATTTTTGGCTTACAGATAGTAAGATTTTTGTTCCAAAGGAGTTTAAGGATGAAGGTGGTAGATAATAGAATCAGATATATTTGTCCTTTTTGTAATGCTGTTGGAATGACAGTGCAGAGTCATAAAAGAACGAACTCTAAAAATCTTAGAGAGTATTCTTTTTGGAAAAAATGTGCCAATAGATACGATCAAAAAACATTAGCTCATACTGCAATTTGTAAACCTTTCAAACAATTCCTTGAAAAAAATAGTTATTGTAATCCCTGGAAGTTAGTTTGCGTTTCGAAACACTAAATATTTTAAAGGGGTAAAAAAAAAATGGACATAGTAAAGAAAATGTATGATTCAATTGCCGCAGGTGACCTGGATTCAAAACTGGTTTTAATAAAACCAAAAATCCTCCCAAATGTCCCTGAGGATGATGTTGGGCCAGATGATTGGGAAGTTCGTGGTGTAGTTGAAGATGCCTTTAGATCTATGTTGATAGGTGATTTGGAACCTGTTTTAAATGAGCCTACTGGGAATGAAGAAGAGGATTATAATCGACATGATTTGGAACATGTTGACCAGCACCTTGATGGACTTTCATATGCTGCTCAAGCAAGGTGGTTCAGATTAGCAATTGACGGTAAAATTCATTTACCTGAGGATTATAAAAATTACAAAATGCTTTGGCAGGTAATTCCTTATGAATTTGCTGAATTTACTGATACATTACCTGAAGTAAAATCCGTAATTGTAAATCAGAGGACTGATTTTGAAAACGATGCAATTCTTTACTTAGAGGATGATTTTTTAAAGAATGCGGATAATATAAGAGTAGTAAATAACAATTTAATTAATGGTCGTTTGACTATATGGTTTGATGAGGATCCTAGTATAGGGAATGCATACGATGGCTACCAGCATAGCTATGCTTCATTTTGTGTTGATGAGAGTGATGTCTGTGTTACATTGAAAAGATGGGAACAGAACCCTAGAATCAAAGGAAGAGTGGACCTGTCTCATTATGAGGATAGAACATTGAAGTCCCTGGACGAATTAATAATTTTATGCGACAGCATAAAAGATGGATCAATTGTGATAGAGGATTATTACGATAGAGAATGGTAAAAAAAAAGAAGAGGGTTCTGAAGAACCCTCTTTTATCATGTTTTAAAAACCGTAGCCTTAAAAAAAACACTAATTTTTTAAAAGGAGTTCACTTATGAGATTTAACGAGGCAAAGAAACCCTCCAATGTTAATTTAAAAGTTAACGCAAAAAAAGTTGTAAATCAATACATTACCGGGGATATTTATGATTTTCATTCTCCAATGGAATCTAGAGAAGACACATATGTAGACCATGAAGGTAACGGTTATATTATGGATAAAACAGGTAGGGAGTATCCTGTAAGTGCATCTATCTCTCAAGGGGATGCAGGAAGAATTGCAGGTGGATCTACAAACTACTATGTAACAATTTATTTCCCTGGTGTTGTAGGAAAAGATGGAAAAGAGGCCTATTATAGAGTAGAAGGTTATCAGGCTGTTTTCTCAAACGGAAGTAATACAGGTTGTGTATCAGATATTCAGAATGGATACTATCTCGAAGACTACATGGCTAAGTATAATTCCTGGCACCACAATCTTCCACAGGAACTTTATGACGAATTGGTTTCAAGGGCTGATGCAAATGCAACATCCTATACAGCACAGAGACAGGCTTCCGCAGAAAAAAGAAATGCTAAAAAAGATGCTGAAATGAACGACAAGTATGATTTTTCTTACTTTGAAAATAGAGGATCCTATCCTAGGTTCCTTTTTGAAATTAAAAATGGAACTTGGGTACCTCAAGACAATAGGATTCCTCAGGCTGTTACAGATTTACTCATTCAGGAAGATGTTGTATTTGGAAGACCTTTAAGTGATTTTGAAGGTTTGAAAGTAGAGTTAACCCTTAATGGAAGTAAAATTGGTGTAGATAAGGCCACAGGGGAACTTGTAAATCTCACATCAAAGGAAAACAAATATGGGGGATTAACTTGGTCAGTAGGTGAGCCAAGTCTACTCAGTGTTGTTAGATTAAATGTAAACGATACCCCTTATGCAAAAGCAGTTTGCAAATACTATAAGACACACAGGGATGAATTCAAGGATCAAAACCTTGTAAAGGATTATTGGACAAGTTACAGGGATGATCCTGTCTTTGAGGCTGTAAAAGGTGGTAATTATCAACTTATTGAGTATGTGGACAATTTTAGTTACTCCAAAAAGACATATGTTAAAGGAAAAACACTTGAAAGAGTTTGTGAATTGTTCCCTCAAAGTTTACAGGAAT
>Ga0247609_10002853_pt1 | contig 17890 bp, 11 predicted proteins | sample 172DNAGHGlowgp2_FD_193487 | JGI IMG/M metagenome (GOLD analysis project Ga0247609, IMG submission 193487) | Sheep rumen microbial communities from Palmerston North, Manawatu-Wanganui, New Zealand - 1728 DNA GHGlow gp2 | ecosystem: Host-associated > Mammals > Digestive system > Stomach > Rumen ...
GTCTCTTTTTGTGCCTCGACGAGTGGTAGCATACGTTGGATCTGCTCCTCGGTGCCAATGACGCCTAGGATGTCACCCGGGAAGATGCGCATATCACCCGACGGTACGGGATAGGACTTGCTGCCGCGCTGGATGTTGACCAGGCTAACGCCATAGCGCGTGCGCAGGTCCAGGTTGCGGAGCCTGTCTCCGATGAAGGGACAGTCTTGTCCCACCCTCATATAGGCGACCTGGAGGTCGCTCACCAGGTTGTGATCGCGTCCTGTGCGCCGATTTTCACGTTCGTTAATATTGTCGATGAAGCGCTTCTCCAATTTGCTGATGCGTTTGCGCAGCGGCGATGGTAACAACATGAACACGGTGATGGTGATAAAAGCGAGCAATACAGCTCCTATAACCGCTGTAGCGCTGTGGTAAACACCCTGGAGGATAAAGGCGATGAAGACGATGGTGAACAAGAGGCTGATAATGCCCATGACCACAAAGGGGACATAGGATACCGTGCCGCTAGTCTCTACCAGACGGTCGCGTTCCGATTTCTTGACAGGGGGGCGGACAATGGACATGATAAAGGGCGACACAACAGCTATGGAGGATATCACGCAAATCAGACGGGTTGTCGAGGTGTTGCCCAACCATCTGAGAATGATCGGCATCAAGTAGTGGCGGCATACTACAATCAGGGTAATGATAACTACCGAGTAGACGAGAAGCCTCACCACGTAACGAGATACGATTGATTTCCATAGTTGTTTAGTCTCGCTGCTCTCGTTCTCGTTGGCGTCGTGGCTGTAGCCGTTGAGCAGGCGCGTCCAACTCTTGGGCAATATTTTATATAATGCGTTGTAACAGGGTTCGGCCTGCTTGATGAAGAATGGGGTCGTGAAGGTCGTGATCACCGATACCGCAACGATTATGGGATAAATGCTCTCCTCAAGCACGCCCAGTCCGGTACCCAGGGTGGCGATGATAAATGAGAACTCACCGATTTGGGTCAGCGAGAAACCAGATTCCATCGCCAGTTTGAGCGGTTGACCCGTGGCCAGCATACCGAAGGTGCCAAATACAATCATACCGATGACGACGACAACAGCCAGAAGGGCGATGACGTTCCAGTGCTGAACAATCACTGTGGGGTCAACCATCATGCCCACCGAGATGAAGAAGACGGCTCCGAAGAGGTCCTTGACGGGCGAGATGAGGCGTTCGATACGCTCTGCCTCGATGGTGCCTGCCAGGATGGAACCCATGACAAAGGCACCCAACGCCGACGAGAAACCAGAATTGACAGAGAAGAGCACCATCGCAAAGCACAGTCCCATGGCAATGATCAGCATCTGCTCGTCGCTGATGTAACGCTTGAAACGCTTGAATAACGTGGGAATGAGGAAAATGCCCACAGTGAACCACATGATCAGGAAGAAGGATAGTTTGAGGATGCTGCCCAGCATCTCGCCACCCTTGACGCTGTTGTTCAATGCGATAGACGACAGGATTACCATCATGACGACAGCAAACAGGTCCTCGACGATGAGCACGGCAAAGGTCATCGGCACAAAGCGCCGTTGTCGCATATTCAGGTCGGTCAACGCCTTGAGGATGATGGTGGTCGAGGACATCGATATCATACCACCCAGGAAGACGCAGTTCACCAGCTCGTATCCCAGGTATTTGCCCACGAGAAAGCCCAGACTCATCATGCCCAGCACGATGATCAATGCGGTGATGATCGCCGAGCCGCCCACGTCGACCAATTTCTTAAAGCTGAACTCAAGTCCCAGAGAGAACAGGAGCACGATGATGCCGATCTGAGCCCAGAACTCGATGTTGGCCTCGGTGCCTACCGACGGTAGCAGGGCAAAATGAGGACTGGCGAGAAATCCAGCTACAATGTAGCCCAGTACGACAGGCTGCTTGAGCATCTTGAAGATGATGGAGGCAATGGCTCCGAGGATGAGGATAAACGCCAGATCACTGATTAGGCTGTTGATATCGAGATTTTCCATTTTCAGTTGTTCGTTTTCAATTGTCAGATACAAGCGACTAAAGTCTAAAGTCTAAAGTCTGATGTCTGATGTCTGATGTCTGATGTCTAATGTCTAATGTCTAGCGACTAAACTACATATTCATCTCATTGGTAATAGTAATCGAGATGGGGTCGCCCTGTTGCTTGATTTCTTTGAACAACGCCGGTACATTGACCTTGCTCGTGCTACGCACCATAAAGTTGACAATGGTGAAGCCATCCTCGTAGTCAAACTTCATGAACTCGTCGCTGATGTGGACATCTCGGCAATTGATGATGTCTCGCAGCGGCTGGATGTCATCAAGGATGCCATGCATCTTGACGCGTATGATTTTGGTTTCCCACATGAAGTTGTGGCGTTGCTCGATGCGCTCGATGTTCACCAGGATAAAGATGATGAGTATGGTGGCAATGATACTGATCAGATACATGCCTGCCCCGACAGCCAGTCCGATGCATGCCGCCATCCAGATACCTGCTGCGGTTGTCAGACCTCGCACCGAGCCTTTCATCTGGATAATGGCACCAGCACCCAGGAAACCCACACCACTCACCACCTGGGCAGCGATGCGGCCAGGGTCACCATTCTTGAGGCCCATATAGACCTGAGGGATATAGATGGAGATGAGCATGACGAGGGTGGCTCCCATCGAGATGAGGGCAAAAGTGCGCAATCCGGCAATCTGGCCCTTGCGTCGGCGCTCCATGCCGATGACGGCACCCAGGGTGAGGCTGAGCAGCAGCTTGGAAATCGCACCGATGATATTCACGTCGGGGCTGATGATTTGTTGATAGATATTCTCAAACATATTGTCTTTTTTCTTGTTAATCGGCAAAGATACGGTTTTTGTGACACGTTTGCAATCCTGTGTGCCGTTTTTTTACTAAATTTGTGCCATTAATTAATTGATAATATGATGAAGAAACTTTATTTGACGATTTTGATTGCTGTGGCTGGAGTGGCTTCACTCTCGGCACAGATGCTTGTGGGCTCCTATAACATCCGTTACAAGAATGGCGGCGACAGTATCGCCGGCAACGTGTGGGCCAAGCGCTGTCAGGTCATCTGTGACCAGGTGAACTTTATGTCGCCTGACGTGTTCGGCGCTCAAGAGGTGCTGCATGGACAGTTACTCGATATGCTTAAATGCCTCGACGGCTATGACTATATCGGCGTGGGCCGCGACGACGGCAATATGGGCGGGGAATATGCCTGCATCTTATACAAGACCGATCGCGTGAGGCTGCTGGACCAGGGCAACTTCTGGCTCAGCGAGACGCCCGACCGTCCGGGCTTGGGTTGGGATGCAGCGTGTGTCCGCATCTGCACCTGGGGCAAATTTGCTGGCCAGACAGACACCAACGACGAAGCATTCTATTTCTTTAATCTCCACATGGATCATGTGGGCGTGATGGCCAGGCGCGAGGGTGCCAAACTCATCGTCAGGAAGATCCGCGAGATCGCCCAGGGGGCTCCTCTCATTGTCACTGGTGACTTCAATGTGGACCAGAAGGATGAGATCTACAGCATCTTCACCGAGTCGGGCCTGTTGAAGGACTCTTACATGGCCTCGCGTCTCAAGTTTGCCGAGAACGGCACGTTCAATTCCTTTGACGCCGACCTGTATACCGAGAGCCGCATCGACCATATCTTTGTCTCTCCCGAAACCAAGGTTGACTCCTATGGTGTGCTGACCAACTGCTACTGGCTACCCAACGAGGAATCGCTTGACCAACTCAAGGGTCATGACGCGCCTCAACAGATCAACTTCAGCAAGTATTCCCGTCGTCTGCCCTCGGACCATTATCCCGTCTTCGTCCGCATTAACTTTAATTAATCCTGATATCTGGGGTTGATGTGGCAAAAAATAACTACTTTTGCCTTACGGCGAAAGTAGTCGGCGTCTCAATTATGCCAAATAAATCCTTTTTTATTTGGCATTATGTTTGACTTGCAGTACCTTTGCCGATTCTTGGCAAATGTATAGACAATGATTAGTGCGATTATAGACGATAAGACCATAGAGCGATTGCGTGCCTTTATCAATGGAGCGCAACGCATTGTCATTACCTGCCACAAGTCTCCCGACGGTGATGCCCTGGGCTCATCACTGGCGTTGTGCCATGTGCTGCGGCGGCTGGGTAAGGATGCCGTTGTGGTGACGCCCGACATGGCTCCCAAGTCATTGGAATTTATTCCTGGCATACGTGAACTGGTGGTATTTACCAAGCACGAACAGCGCGCTCGCCGAGTGATGAGCGAGGCCCAACTGATCTGCTGCCTTGACTTCAACTCGTTGAAACGTATAGACCGGCTTGCCGAACTTGTTGAACCGCTCAATGTGCGTCGTGTGCTGATCGACCATCATCTCGACCCCGAAGATTCCTTTGACGTGATGATTTCACATCCCGAGGTCTCATCGACGTGTGAGCTGGTATTCCGCGTCCTGATGCAGATGGGGCTCTTGAGGCTGATGGATCGTCATGCAGCCAGCTGCCTGTATGTCGGGCTGTTGACCGACACTGGAGGTTTCGCCTTCAGCTGCGATAATCCAGAGTTCTACGAGATATTGGCCTCCATAATGCGTCGCCGCATTGACCGCATTACACTGTATAACAAGGCGATGAACACCTTCAGTGCCGACAGCTTGCGCCTGCAGGGATATGCCATCCATGAGAAGATGCAACTCTTCCCCGAGCAGGGTGCTGCGCTCATCACGTTGAGCAGGGAGGAACTGGAGCGCTTTAATTACAATCGTGGCGACACCGAGACGCTGGTCAACAAGCCTCTTGCCATTCCCGAGATCTACTGGAGCGTCTTCCTGCGTGAGGATGCCGACAAGATCAAGGTCTCTTGCCGCTCCCAGGGCGATTTCTCGGTCAGTGACATCTGTGTGCGCTACTTCAATGGCGGCGGTCACTTCAATGCTGCCGGAGGAGATTTCAATGGCACGCTAGACGAAGCTGTCGCTGCCTTCCACCAGGTGCTCGCCGACCTCTTTCCCCCTCAAGAAGTTTCCCAAGAAGAACAAACAACACAAGAACAAGAATAATAATGAGAAGATTTTTCATTCACACAATGTTGGGCCTGTGTGCCCTCACAGTGCTGACCGCATGTGACAACGACCAGAGTTACGCCGACCGCCTCAATCTGGAGCGCAACGCGGTCAATTCCTATCTTGCTAATCATCGCGTGGTGATGTCTGTCCCCAAGGACTCTGTCTTTGAAGTGGGGGAGAACGCACCGTTCTACCGCATCGATGTTGATGGTAACGTCTATATGCAGGTACTTGATGCTGGCGACAGGAAGAACGACAAGCCCATTAATGGCACACCCATCTATTTCCGCTATACCCGATATAATCTTGCCACCTGGTATGCCGATGGCACTTGGTCGGCCTACAGCGGCAATGAGAATACAATGGATGCTACGCCATGCAGCTTTAACTATGCCGACTATACCCTGCCCAGCTCATCACAGTGGGGTTATGGCCTGCAATATCCGCTATTGTTCTTGGGCGTGGAATGCGAGGTGAATCTCATCATCAAGTCGCAGTATGGCTTCACGGGTGAGATTTCCTATGTCACACCGTTCTTCTACCACGTTCGCTACTATCATAGCCAAATTTAGGCTTTAGGTTTTAGGTTTTAGGTGAGAGCCAACAAACAAGTAAAAAACATACAAACTACTAGCGACTACTGACTAGCGACTAGCAACTAAAAACTCAATAAAGAATAATGTCACTGATTAAATCTATTTCAGGCATTCGCGGCACCATCGGCGGTAAAGCCGGTGACGGCCTTTCGCCGCTCGATATCGTTAAATTCACTTCGGCTTACGCCACCTTTATGCGTCGCAACTCCCCCGTTCAGTCCAACGTCATCGTCGTCGGACGTGACGCCCGCCTGTCGGGTCGCATGGTGCTGAACACAGTTGTCGGCACGCTCATGGGAATGGGCTTTGACGTGGTCAACATCGGATTGGCTACCACGCCGACCACCGAGTTGGCTGTCGTGGGCGAGCATGCCTGCGGTGGCATCATCATCACGGCTTCCCACAACCCCAAGCAGTGGAATGCGCTCAAGCTCCTCAACCACAACGGCGAATTTCTCACCGATGCCGAGGGCAAGGAGGTACTGCGCCTCGCCGAGGCCGAGGACTTTGACTATGCCGATGTGGACCACCTGGGCCGCGAGCAGAAGAACTACACCTGGCTCCGCCGCCATATTGATCAGGTGTTGGCTCTTGACCTGGTAGATGTTGAGGCTATCCGCAAGGCAGACTTCACGGTGGCAGTAGATGCCGTCAACTCGGTGGGCGGTGTCGCCATTCCCCAACTGCTGGAGGCTCTGGGCGTGAAGAAGGTGGAAAAACTATTCTGTGACCCAACGGGTAACTTCGGCCACACGCCGGAGCCGATTCCCCAGAACCTGACCGCCATCAGCGACTTCATGCGCCAGGGCAAGGCCGACGTGGGCTTTGTCGTGGATCCCGATGTGGACCGCCTGGCCATCGTCATGGAGAACGGCGAGTTCTTTGTCGAGGAATATACCCTCGTGGCTGTCGCTGACTATGTGCTGGCTCACACGCCAGGTTCCACTGTCAGCAACTTGTCATCGTCTCGCGCCCTGCGTGACGTGACCAATAACCATGGCTGCACCTACACGGCAGCTGCCGTCGGTGAGGTTAATGTCACTACCGAGATGCGCCGCACGGGTGCCGTTATCGGTGGTGAGGGCAATGGTGGTGTCATCTATCCCGCCAGCCACTATGGCCGTGACGCCCTCGTGGGCGTGGCTCTCTTCCTGTCTCTGCTGGCCAAGAGTGGCAAAACCGTCAGCCAACTCAAGGCTACCTATCCGCAATATAGTATCGCCAAGACCAAGCTCGAGCTCCGTCCCGAGATGGACGTGGATGCCATCCTCAAGGCTGTAGAGAAGCATTACCAGGGCGAGCAGATGACGACCATCGATGGCGTGAAAATCGACTTTGCTGACAGTTGGGTTCACCTGCGCAAGAGCAACACCGAGCCCATCATCCGTATCTACAGCGAGGCCCACACGATGGAGGAAGCCGAGCGCCTGGGCGAGGATGTCAAGCAGATCGTCCTTTCCCTTATCTGAGGCAGCCGCGTTTTGAAGACTGCAGACTTAGCGACTTGGCGTCTTAACGTGAGGTAATCGTGACTGAAATGGCAGGTGGGTGACAATTTGTCGCCTACCTGTCACATTATATGCCCTTGGCACACTCGTTGCAGTCTTGCAGAGCGTGAAATCAATTTAATACAAAATAAAACTCAATTAACATTAAAAGTAATCATGACTATTAAACCACTGAATGACCGTGTTCTTATTGAACCGGCAAAGGCTGAAGAAGTTGTCGGCGGCATCATCATCCCCGACAGTGCTAAGGAAAAACCTCTCAAGGGCAAAGTGCGTGCCGCTGGTAATGGCACCAAGGACGAGGAAATGATCGTTAAGCCTGGTGATACCGTACTCTATGGCAAGTATGCTGGCAATGAGATCGAGATTGACGGTGAGAAACTGTTAATGATGCGCCAGAACGACATCCTGGCCATCGTCGTTGAATAATCAGGAAAATCAAACAACATTAACTTGTCAAACAACCAGAACAACTATGAACAACCAAAACAACATCTTATAAATAATTAAGTTGTTTATGTTGTTACCTATTGTTTAAGTTGTTTGATATAAATGAAAACAATAAAAATGGCTAAGTTAATTAAATTCGATATCAAGGCTCGCGAAGAGTTGAAGAAAGGCGTTGACCAGTTGAGCGACGCCGTTAAGGTTACCCTTGGTCCCAAGGGCCGTAACGTGATTCTCGACAAGAAATATGGTGCTCCCCACATCACCAAGGACGGTGTGACCGTAGCCCGTGAAGTGGAACTGGAGGACGAATTCCAGAATATTGGCGCCCAGCTCGTTAAGGAGGTCGCCAGCAAGACCAACGATGATGCCGGTGACGGCACTACCACTGCTACCGTTCTGGCTCAGGCCATCATTACCGAGGGTCTCAAGAACGTGGCTGCCGGTGCTAACCCCATGGACGTGAAACGCGGTATCGACAAGGCCGTCAAGACCGTTGTCGAGGGTATCAAGGAGATGGCCCAGGAGGTGGGTGACGACTTCAGCAAGATTGAGAATGTAGCCCGCATCAGCGCCAACAACGACGATGCCATCGGTCAGCTCATCGCCGAGGCTATGAAGAAGGTAAAACAGGACGGTGTCATCACCGTCGAGGAGGCCAAGGGCACCGAGACCCGCGTTGATGTGGTTGAAGGTATGCAGTTTGACCGTGGTTACATTTCGCCCTACTTTGTCACCAATGCCGACAAAATGGCATGCGAGATGGAGCGCCCCTACATCCTCATCTTTGACAAGAAGATTTCGGGCTTGAAGGATATTCTGCCCCTGCTGCAGGGTGCCGTACAGGCTCACCGTCCCATGCTCATCATTGCCGAGGACGTTGACGGCGAGGCTCTTGCATCGCTCGTTGTAAACCGTCTGCGTGGCTCGCTCGAGGTTTGCGCCGTTAAGGCTCCAGGCTTCGGCGATCGTCGCAAGGAGATGCTTCAGGATATCGCTATCCTCACCGGTGGCACCGTCATCAGCGAGGAGACCGGCTTGACCCTTGAGAAGGCTACCCTCGAGATGCTGGGTACCGCCGAGAAGGTCACCGTCGACAAGGAGAACACCACCATCGTCAACGGTGCCGGCAACAAGGACATGATTGCCGACCGCATCGCTCAGATCCGCGTGCAGATCGAGAATACCAAGTCCACCTATGACAAGGAGAAGCTCCAGGAGCGTCTGGCTAAACTGTCGGGTGGCGTAGCAGTCCTCTACATCGGTGCTCCCAGCGAGGTCGAGATGAAGGAGAAGAAGGACCGCGTGGACGACGCCCTGAGCGCAACCCGCGCTGCCGTTGCCGAGGGTATCGTGCCTGGTGGCGGTACCGCCTACATCCGTTGCCTCAAGGCCCTCGAGGGCATGAAGGGTGACAACGATGACGAGACCACGGGTATCCACATCATCCAGCGCGCCATCGAGGAGCCCCTGCGCCAGATCGTTGCCAACGCTGGTCTTGAGGGTGCCGTAATCGTCAACCGCGTGAAGGAGGGTAAGGACGACTTTGGTTACAATGCTCGTACCGAGAAGTTCGAGAACCTGTTTGAGACGGGTGTCATCGATCCTGCCAAGGTGGCCCGTATCGCCCTGGAGAACGCTGCCAGCATCGCCGGCATGTTCCTCACCACCGAGTGCGTCATCGCCGAGAAGAAAGAACCCGAACCCGCTATGCCCGCTGGAGCTCCCGGCATGGGTGGCGGCATGGGCGGCATGATGTAATCCCAGTTATGGCTATTTTTCATAGTAGTTAAAAGTTAATATTTGTCCCCTGTCGGCGTCTTCGTCGGCAGGGGATTTCATTTTAAATTGTCAATTATCTAGACCTTCCAGAGAATCTAGTAGAACAAGCAACTCTTAACTCCTAACTTCTAACTTCTAACTCTCCTCCCAATCCTTAAAGGTGGAGCACACCTCCAGAATATGGTCTTTGTTGCGTGTGATGCGCTCGTCAAACGCATCTTGGCATTCGCGAATTACCGCCTCGGGGAACAAATCTGAGAGTGACAGCCAACTGAAATTGCGTGCGAGTCCAACCACGTGTATCTGCTCGATGCGGTGTTCCAGTTCCTGTTGTGAGGTACCCTTGAAATAATACCCGATCATGCGATGCCATAATTCAGAACTCAGGTCGGCCGGTAATCCGATGATTTCTTCATAGGAGCCCAGCAGATTGGCCATCGATGCGTAGGAATGCCCCAGGTCTAACAAGGGGTGACCATATCCCACCTCGCCCATGTCTATCAGCATGATTTCTTCGCCCTGCATCATGGCATTCTTGCTCTGCAAGTCGCAGTGCAGCAGGCGATCGCCTTGAGGAATGCTCTCGACGATACGTAACAGCAGGTCAATCTTTGCTGCATCAAAGTAGCGCCCAATGTGTTTAACCGCCTTTACCTCGTTGTCCATGGCGCTCGGGATGAGGCTGCTCAACGGAACGTGGATGTCATGCAACTGGCGGAACAAGCCGGCATACAGTTGGGCATAATAATCTATCTTTTCGGGGGAGCGCTTGACAATGTAACTCAAGGTATCGGCTTTCAGCAATTCGTACACTAATCCAAGTTGCTCGCCCACGCGAACTATGTCAAATGAGATGGCAGTGGGCATGCCCAGGACAAAGGCCTCCTTGGCCATAGTGATTTCGTTCTGTACTTCTTCAAGGGTGGTCCCTTCACGGAACACCTTGATGATTGTGTCATCATCAATGCGATAGACCGTACCGACACCACCGGCTCCAATGACCTGGCAGCCCTTCACACTGAGGCGTCGAAGCGCCTTCTTGACAGACATGATTTTAGTAAACCCTGTCATATCAAAGACCTGGTAGACGGCCGGAGTACACTCGACGATGGAGAAGTCGTTATATCGCTTGGCAAGGCCCATAAGGATGCGTAGTCCCGAACTGGAAATATATTCCAGTCCTGAAGCGTCACAGGTCAGGCTGATGATTCTGTCGCACTGGGCCAGTTGCTGATCAATGTCGGCGACGACCTGGGAGGTTACCACAGTGTCGAGTCGGCCGTTCAATTTCAGCACGACATGCCCATTATCGTTTTTTACTGAGATGTTCATACTCTTGAGAGATTAGGGATTGGTCAAATTCTTGGTGAGCACTAGGACATTAAGATTTCCACGGCGCTCATATTCTACAGTGTCCATCAACTTGCGGACCAGATGAATGCCCAGACCGCCGATACCGCGTTCGTTTGTGCCGAGTGATGTGTCAACCGCACTCTTGGTAGTGGGATCAAATGCCACACCGCTGTCGCTAATGGTGAAACGCAATGTGTCACTGAACAGCTGGGCCTCAATGCGGATCTCCCCCTTTGTGCCCGAGGGGTAGGCGTAGTTCATGATGTTGACTACAGCCTCCTCGATGGCGAGATTGAGCTGCATCGTCAACGTTTCATGAAGTCCCGCCTTGAGGCAGACGGCATTGATGAACGATTCGAGCAGAGTAACCTGCTGCACATCGTTGGCAAGTGTAATTGCTAATTGGTATCGCAAGTCAGGCTTTCGGGTATATTGGACAGCAAGCATCGTCATGTCGTCATACTGTTCCACATCACCGACAAAGGCGCTGACAGCGTCTGTCATTTCCTGGATGAGCGTTTGAGGCTGATGGCGTTTTTGCTCAAGCAGGCGGCTCAGGACTTTCCTGATACGAGGTGTATCAAACTGTCGATGATTCATGTCCTCGGCCTCGGAAAGGCCGTCGGTATAAAGGAAGATTGTCGTCTGCTTTAGGATAGATACCTCTTGTAACGTGAATTTCCAACCCGATTGCAAGCCGACGGGTATGTTGGTGTCACACACTAGGGTTCCGATTCCTTTACCGATGAGCATCGGTGCTGAATGACCGGCGTTGCAATAGAGCAGGCTGCCTGTCGTCAGGTCGAGAACACCGATAAACAGGGTGACAAACATATTGGACTCATTGCCATCGACCAGCGCCTCGTTGATGGCAGTGACAATACCGTCCGGGGAATCCAGCGCCGAGGAAATGTTGCGGAACAGGTAACGGGTTACCGCCATCACCAGGGCAGACGGGACCCCCTTGCCACTCACGTCACCGATGCAGAAGAACAGTTTCTCGTCACGCATGTAGAAATCATACAGGTCACCGCCGACGGTTTTGGCTGGTGTCAGTTGCCCGTAGATGTCAATATCGGTACGGTCAGGATAGGGTGGGTACTCCTTGGGTAACATTGCCCGCTGGATTTCACTGGCAATCTTCAGTTCACTTTCCAGCGAGGCCTGGGTCGCCGTAGTGCGTTTCAGGTCCTCAACATAGCGCGCCAGCGACTGCTGCATTCCCTCAAAAGAATCCCGCAGCACGCCGATTTCGTCATCGGTGGTAATGACCGGCAACGGCGTGTGAAAGCGGCCCTGAGCAATTTCACCTGCCGACTCGGCAAAACGGCTTAGCGGCTCGGTAGCGTGCCGGATGAGGATGCGGCAAACCAGGAATCCTACCAGCAAGCCCAGTGCCATCAACGCGAGAATCACTCCACCGACAATATCGGCAAGGTGATAGAACGTGTGGTGGGGCACTACGATAGCCATTGACCAGCCTGCTCGTTCCAGCGGCGCATAAAACAAAAACGACGGTGTCTTGTTGATATTGAGTTCGACATGACCTTCCTCGCCCTCCAGCATCGATTGTATCAGTTGGGCATCCAGCATGTCATGGACTTCAGTGCTCCTGCCAGAAAGCGTATCACGTTGCCAGTAGGGCCGGACAATGTAAGAACCACCCTGGCCGATGATGAAACTGTAGCACAGGTTCTTGTTGGCACTACCCATCTGGGACGGCGAACTCAGGTTGTTGTTCTTCATGTCAATCTCCATGAGCTGGCTATTGAGCCAGTCCAGTGAAATATCGGCTCCTAATACACCCACTATGCGGCCGTCCGCGTCATGGATGGGAAGGGAGTAGGTGAACAGCATCGTCTTGCCACCGGCATTGTCAAGATAGGGATCGGTCCAATAGCCTTCCTCGTGCTGCTTGCCTTGAATGTACCACTCGGCTGGCAGATAATCATGGTTGGGACCGCCGATCTGGGACGTTTTGATTTCGCCGATGGAGTGTCTTAAAGCATAGAGCTCGAACCACTTGCCACGTTGAGGGTAGTAATTGGGCTCGAACGCCAATCCGCAGCCCACGATGTAGGGGTTCTTCTGCACCATGTCACTCAAGATGGCAGTCATCCTGTCGGGCCTGTCAAGGTCGTCCTCGACCTCTACCAATTTGCTGGACGCTGCCATCTCAACAACCGACAACACGTTGTCCATGGTCTTGTTGGTCAATGCCATGAAGCCGTGGTACCGGTTCTCGGCCTCGGTAATCATCGCATTCTTGGAGAAGATGTAGATGATTCCGGCGATGGCGGCCATGGTGACGAGCAGTGTCAACATGATACATCGCGTCAGTCGACTCGCAAATGAGTGCCAACTGGGAATCAGACGATGGAGTTTAGCCGGTCGTTTCATGTCACGTTAATCAGTTGGTTTGTTGTCCGACGGTTTGTCACCTGTTTTAGACGGTGCAAAGGTCGCCCCTCTCTTTTTTTGTGCCGCTAAGTTACTCATTTTTTATATTTTATAGTGTGATGACTGACATTAATGGATTTTTGTATTAAATGTTAATCAATTTCCCCTGTCGGCATTTTCGTGGGCAGGGTTTTCTTTATTGATAGCAAATCAGGTCAATTCCCGAATAAGGGTAGGCGTTTTAGTCCTTCCTGTCAAGCAGCCAGTAGGCATTCTCCAGGAGTTTGTTCATTAATGCCGCTGGCAGCATCGGGTGTGCTTCGATCCAACCGCTTACTGCTTGCCTAGCCCCTTCACTGCTGTGACCTTCCAGCAGGCTTGACAGCCAGTAACCAGGGAAGAAGATGTCACCTGTCCGCTGGATTTCTTCAAGAATGTCCAGTCCGGGCACCAGGTAACGGTTGCTCAGTGGCTCACGCGTGGGGTCGTTGAGCAATGCCAGCATCGTGCGAGCCCAGGGCTCGACCCGTCGGTTCTCAACCTTGAGCAAGTCGTTGAACAGTTGTTGCTGTACCATCTCATCGGGGTTGCAGGCGCGGGAAATGAAGTCAAACTCCTTGCGCTCGTCGTCGGTCTTGAGATAGGTTCGTTCTGTGCCAAGAATCTCTTGCCAGCGCTCGGGCAGCATGATGGCGAGATGATAGGCCATGCGCATGTAGTCACGGTTGTTGAGGAGTGTCGAGCGATGGTCTTGCCAGACGCCATAGAGGCTGTCAACGACATCGGGTGTAGTGGCCTTCAGTGACAGTTGTCGCAGTAGTGTCTGGCGCACTGATTGCAGGCTGTGGCTCTGCATCATATCGAACATGCGGCGCTCGGCTGTGGCACGTTGCAATGCCTCGAGTCGCGGAGTGAGGTTGCCCAGACAACTCGCAGTGGTGGAGGCGACCAGTTCGTTTTTCTCATGAGAGAGATAATTGAGCAAGATTTCCACCAGCGTATTGGCGGTGATAGTACTCAGATGGTAATTCTCGTAAAGATTGAGCACAGCGGCATAACGGGTCATGTCATCAGGCATGGTACGCCAACCTTCAGCGAGAAAGGGACGGGTTCGTGGGTCAATGACAAAGTGTCCATAACCTTCGCCGTTGCTGTTGAGAATCGGTGTCATGCCGTTAATTCCTTCAACATAGGTCTGCGCCGTTTCCATATAGACGGCAGTACTCTTTGATATGCCGTTCTCATTAGCAAACGACACGTCAAAGCCTTGCTTCCAAACCAAGCTTCGGCCATAAGAATCATGTTGCCTGATTTCGAGACTGCCGTCTCGTGTGTCCGTGCCGTCGATAGTGATGGTGGGAAGTCCTTTCTGCTTGACCCACACGTTGCTGAAGGACTGGGCGCTATGTTCGGGGGCAAACTTGTCGAGTTCGGCAATCAGGTCGTCCCAGGTGGCGTTGCCATAGGCATATCTTGTGAGATAACTCCTCAAGCCCTGTTGCAGCGCCTCGGCTCCCTTTTCCTGTTCCAGCTTGCGCATCATGATGGGCGCTTTGTGATAGATGATGTTGCCGTAGAGCAGCCCTGCCTTGTTCAAGTTGTCCAGTGGTTGCTGGATGGGGTGCGTGCCGCGTGTCCGGTCTGTATTCATCGACAGCGGATAGTGAGCCTTGATAAAAGCCAGGTCGTGGTTGACGTCGGGGAACTGTTCACGCGAAATCTTGTCGGCCATGAAGTTGGCGAACACTTCCTTGGTCCACACGTCGTTAAACCAGCGCATGGTGACCAGGTCGCCAAACCACATGTGGGACGTCTCGTGGGCAATGAGATTGAGACGTGTCATCTCTTCGTCGGGCGTGGGGTGGGGACCGAGGAAGATTTCCCAATCTGTGAACTGGATGCAACCAGGATGCTCCATGCCACCGAACTGATAACCAGGCAAAACGACGAAATCATATTTCTCAAATGGGTAGGGGATGCCTGTGTATTCCTCCATCCACCGCAAGGAGAGCGCCACTTGGTCAAAGACGATGGGCAGCTGCGCCACCTTGAGAGAATCGGTTTCCCTATAGAGGGCGGTAATGTTGCGGCCATCGCGCATGGCGGTCTGCAACTGGAATCGACCAGCAGTGAAAGAGAACAGATAGGTGGGAATAGGCTTCTGTGTATCGTTGCTGATGCTTACCCATCCGTCGGGGAGCGCCAACGACAGGGAGAAACGAGCCTTGAGGTCTGGCTGGTCAAAGCAAGGGAATGCACTGCGCGCATGGTCAGGAACAAAGAGGGTGTACAGGTAATCCTCATGACGATTCAGCGCCTTGTCACCACTGCGGCCCGAAATGGTGACCTGATTCTTGCCAGGGGAAAGGCTGACGTGGGGAATGATAATGTGCTCGTGGCGCAGGTCGGTCGCCAGCTCATGGCCATTGACGGTGATGACGTTGTCTAGCTGGTCAGGACGGCCTTGGAAATCGATTTGTAGATCCTCATCGCCTGCCCAGACAAAGGTCAGGGTCTCGTGGAACGATACTGGTTTGGCCAACTGGTCAGGTACGGTGAATGACAGCGAATAGCTCACATCGGTGATATTGGCACTGCGGAAGGTAGCCAGTTCCAACGACACGCCGTCCTGGATGGTCACGGCATTCAAGTTCAAGCTGCTGAAGGCACACAGTCCAACAAGCAGAGTAATCATCAACTGTTTTTTCATGCCGCTAAGTTATTCATTTTTTTCATATTTTTCATAGATACGGCGGCTGTTAATGGTTTTTTATATAATTTTGTTTGCTAATAGTAGTTGGCTCGTGCCATCTATCATTCATCGTAACTTAACTGAACAAACTCGAAACGATATATGTCTGACCGCAAATTGCCTCATCCGCTAGTATCCCTCATCCCCGTCATTGTGCTGATCGGGTTGCTGGCAATGGTCATCATGCTGTTCGGCAGCGACTCGCTGTCGGGAGGCAGCCAGATTGCCCTGCTCATGGGGCTTGCCGTGTGTGTGCTGATATCGATGACGTTCTACCACACGCCATGGAAAGTGTTTGAAAAGCAGATGACGCGCACGTTGGGTGACGTGTCGGTAACGCTGCTCATCCTGTTGACGGTGGGCATGCTTGCCGGCTCATGGATGATTAGCGGCGTGGTGCCAACGCTCATCTACTATGGCGTGCAGATTCTGTCTCCGCGCTTTTTCCTCGTGAGTGCCTGTGTCATCTGTGCCCTGGTGTCATTGCTCTCGGGTAGCTCATGGACAACGATTGCCACCCTCGGCGTGGCGCTATTGGGTATAGGCCAGGCGTTGGGCGTGAGTGAGGCGTGGACGGCTGGTGCCATTATTTCTGGAGCCTACTTTGGCGACAAGATGTCGCCGCTGAGTGATACCACCATCCTGGCATCCTCTTCGGTCAGGGTGGATATCTTTGAGCATATCCGTTACATGGTGCTGACGACTACACCGTCTATCCTCATCACGCTAGCCATCTTTCTGGTGGCAGGTCTGGGGCATGGCAATGATGGTGCCCTACACGTCGCACAATATACCGACGGTCTTGCAGAAACGTTTAATATCTCGCTGTGGACCCTGTTGGTACCGCTGATAACAGGTGTTCTCATTGCCCGCAAGGTGCCCTCGCTGGTGGTGCTCTTTGTCTCATCTATCATGGCTGGTCTCACCGCCATTATCCTGCAGCCCCACATCCTGTGCCAGATTGCTGGCGACCCGTCGCTGAGTACTCCCGCTGCTATCTTCAAGGGCATGGCGATCACCTATTACGGATCGACGGCTGTCCAGACAGGCTATGATGCGCTCAACGACCTGGTTTCTACTGGCGGTATGGCAGGCATGCTGAACACCATCTGGCTCATCATCTGTGCCATGTGTTATGGCTCTGCGATGGTGGCGAGCGGAATGCTTGAGAGCATTACCAGTGTCATTGTCAAGTGGGTTCGCACGCGATTGAGCCTAGTCGCTTCGACTGTGGGCACTGGAATTTTCCTTAATCTGACGACTGGCGACCAGTTCATCAGCATTGTCTTGACTGCCGACATGTTCCGTGATGTCTATGACAAGGAGGGCTATGAGGCGCGCCTGTTGAGCCGCACCACCGAGGATGCCGCCACTGTTACATCGGTGCTCGTACCGTGGAACACATGCGGTATGACCCAGGCCACTGTGCTGGGTGTTCCCACGTTGACCTATCTGCCATATTGCTTCTTTAATCTCCTGAGCCCCTTGGTAACCCTCGTTGTCGCTGCGATCGGCTGGAAAATCAAGAGAAAGCGAAAGTATTAGGAATTAGGGATTAGGAATTAGGGATTAGGGATTAGGAATTAGGAATTAGCATTCTCTATTCCCTCTTTTTCTATTCTAAAGCCAGAAGTCTAATGTCTGATGTCTAATGTCTAATGTCTGATGTCTAAAGTCTAATATTTTAGCCGAAAACGATTGCATTGATATTAATATGTTGATTGTCAGATATTTGTATGATAGCTCTGTTGCGCTGGACTATTGTCCCATATCGTTGAGGTTCAGCCATTTATAGGATTACTTTTCTAGAAAACTATTGAGAAATAGGTGAAAAGTGTGGTTTTTTTTGTACCTTTGTGCCCTAAAAATCAATATATAACTGCCAAGTGATGTTGGACTTATTGTTTGAAACCAGTTGGGAAGTCTGTAACAAGGTAGGTGGCATCTATGCGGTGCTATCGACCAAG
>Ga0247609_10002854_pt1 | contig 17883 bp, 21 predicted proteins | sample 172DNAGHGlowgp2_FD_193487 | JGI IMG/M metagenome (GOLD analysis project Ga0247609, IMG submission 193487) | Sheep rumen microbial communities from Palmerston North, Manawatu-Wanganui, New Zealand - 1728 DNA GHGlow gp2 | ecosystem: Host-associated > Mammals > Digestive system > Stomach > Rumen ...
AGCAGCATCAAGCAAAACGTATACTTTAAACATTCCTGCTAATACAGACGTATCTGTTACACAGAATGCGGCTATTACAACAGCTGGAGAATACCCCGTTCTTTTAGCTAATAGCACATCTACATCAGCAGTTACTGGATCTGTTAATAAAACAAGTAGTTTAAAATATAATCCAAGTACTGGTGTGCTTTCAGCGACAAAGTTCTCTGGCGATGGTAGTGCTTTGACCAATCTTCCAGGAGGAACAGATGTTAATGTTACTCAAAATGCCGCTATTTCTACAGCAGGAGAATATCCGCTTATTTTGGCGAATAGTACTGCGACTAGCGCGGTAACTGGAAGTGTAAACAAGACGAGTAGCTTGAAATATAATCCAAATACGCAAGTATTAACGACTCCTAAGATTGCGGCAACGACTATGACTGGAAAATTAACCTGTTAGAATAATACGGATTATGATACAAAACAAGCAAGAAATATTTTTATAATTAGTTCAAGTTCTTCTCTTCCTACTGGGGCAAATGGTGATATTTGCTTACTTTATTGATAAGGAAAGAGAGGTAAAATAAAATGGCAACTTTTAATTTTCAGCCAAAAACAGTTTCTGGCGTAGGAACGGTTTATGTTAATCAAACAGCTTCAGCCATACCAGATGCTGTATATGGATATACTGTTACAATAGAAAATAATACTCGTACAGATTTTAATATACCAATTCAAGGGGATACATATTCATTTTGGAAAAGAGATACTACTTCCTATACTTTTGATTTAAATGAATATGAAAAATCAGATATAGATACTGATTTAGCCAACTATCTTGGCAGCCATAGCTCTTCTGATTATACCTTAACTACAGAAGCAGGATTTGTAATAAATAGAACTAAATTCTGTTGGGTTGGTAGTAAGACAGCAAACTCTTCTGTCTATACCAATTCTACACATTCTTCTGTATATGCTCAATATCCTATAATTCAGTTTGGTTATTCAAATACACCAAATCCAACATCTTCTTCATCGCTTATTCCTATAATTACTCAGATAGGTCATGCATGTATGAATTTCGCAGGGCCTGGTGCATATGAACATACAACAGGATCTGATTGTAACTGGGTACAAATACCTTTTACACAAGGCACAGCATCGGATTGTAAAAGACTTGTTTCTAGTTATGATTATAATGATTCATCATCTTTAGCAATTAAAATAAGAGACGACATGTGGGCCGATGACTATGCAGCTCATTTAGATATAATTAGTGATACTTCTACGAATGAAGCTACTTGGACTTTATCTGGAAATATTTCCGATCCTAGAATTTCTAGTTATGGTGGAACTTATAAACAATATACAAAGAGTTTTGCACGAACAGCTTATTTCCCAGCTCCTGCTAGTACAACATATGATAAGTGGACTTTCTCAACTTTTTTAACAGATGATGCTATTATGAAATTTATGAATTCGGGATATGTATATCTATATGCTACTCCTGTTTTTGAAGATTATGATTATTTTACAAGTACAACTATGGCAGCTGCTTCATTAGATGACCTTAATAGCTATGGTATGGGTTGGATATCTGAAGGAAAAGCTTTTACAGGTTCAAAAGTTTGTCGTGGCGGTTCTTGGCGTGACATAAAATCAGCGAAGGTTTATGTAAACGGAGCATGGAAAAATGTAACGGCTATGAAGGTTTATCAAGGAGGATCTTGGAAAGATGTTCCATCTACTTCTGCGCCTGTCTCGTATTGAGAGGTAATTAAAAATGGCTGTTATTAAATAGATTAAAACAGATGCCTCTCATACCTATGATTTAGCGGTATATAATACAAACGTAACTCGAACTAATAGTATGAATACTTCGGGTTCTGTAAATACACTTGATAGAGCCTTTATTAATAAAGCCAGAGCAAATAGAACAGCTTTTATGCCCGCTGCCGCAATAAAAATTGAATATTCAAGTGATGGTGGATCTACATGGACAACATCTTCTGCTACAGATGCACAAAAACGTAATCTTTTTGCAGAAACTCAAGGATATAGCTGTCCAGTAGGCCCAGGCAGTGGGACAGTAACAACAAATTACCGGACAAGAATTACAGTAGAACCTACAGATAGATATGCTTATGTTGATACTGCTTATATATGGTTATCTACACCACATGGCTTATAGTGTGATATAGAAAGAAGCACTATCGGAAATAAAGATACTTTTTCATATATAAGACAGAACGTTCCAGTATCTGGTTGGTCTGGGCCGAACGAAATTGCATTTGCTCCTGGGACTTTTGGAGGAAGCGCCGGTCAAACAAGTAACACCTATAAATATAGATTTACATTTAAAGTAATTTCAGTTTTATCATCATATTCAACATCATAGCCTGGCATATTGGATATAAGAATGTATGGTACTAGTTCTTGGACAGCCGGAAATTCTTATGCAGGTGGAGACCATCTTTATTCATGGGACTATGATCAAAATGTTACTTTCCCAAAGAAAGTAACTGCAACTAGTTTTGCCGGTGATGGTAGTGCATTAACTAACGTACCTGATACAAAGGTTCAATAGAATGCCGCAATCACAACAGCAGGCAATTATCCTGTCCTCTTAGCTAATAGTACTGCAACATCTCAAGTTACAGGAGCCGTAAATAAAACATCTTCATTATTATATAATCCAAGTACTGGATTATTATCTGCTACAAAATTTGCTGGCGATGGAAGTTCAATTACAAATATATCAACTGGTGCATATGTTGATAACGATGACGTTTTACATATGTTCTAATTTTAAAACCCCTACAAAAAGTTAAAAACTTAAAGTAGGGGTTTTTTGTTTTTTATAAAAAAATATGTTATAATAAAAGAAAAAGAGGTTTTTTAAAAATGATTAAAGTTTTATTAGCTACCCCTTTAAAACAAAAACCCTATATATTTACAGAATTTCAAAAAAGTATAGATAATCTTATAATTCCAGATGGAGTAACTCTTGATAGGTTTTATATAGTAAATAATTGTCCAGAAATTATTCCATATATAACGTCTGGATCATTCCAAGAAATAACCTTTGAAGAACAAACTCTTCAGCAAACACCCCATAATTGGAAATCAGAGCATATTAGACATATGATAGATATGCGAAATCATTGCTTTAATGTCGCTAGCCAAGGCGATTATGATTATGTTTTTTCTGTAGATTCAGACCTTATACTCAATCCGCATACTCTCAAACTTTTATTAGATTATAAAACAGATATAATTGGCGAAGCTTATTGGACAAAATCTGAAATAGGATTATGGTATAATGCTTCATTGTATAATTTATACAATATGGATCAAAAGGTTACAGTTCCTAATAATATTCAAGCAATAGTTGATCATCAGGTTCCTGGCGTATATAGAGTTGGCATGACTGGAGCATGTATATTAATTTCAAAACGAGTATGGCAAAGTGGTGTTAATTATTCCGAAATTCCATATCAGTGGGCAGAACCAATTTCAGAAGATCGAAATTTCTGTCTTAGAGCGGCTTGCGCAGGCTTCCCTATTTATATAGATACTCAAATACCTCCATATCATTTATTTAATGATGAATATTATAATACATATATGGAAAGAATAGGTTCTTCCTTGCGGGCGCCCACTGTATAATTAATCGACCCATTGCGCCAGTAGAGGAATTTGACAAAAAATAAAAAATATGTTATAATATAATAAAGAGAATAATATAGAAAAGAGATTTTTGATGAGAGCATATTTTGGAAGTCATAATCACACAACGATAGGTTCTAATATTCGGCTACTGGATTCTATCAACAAAGTAGAGGATCTCATAGACAAAGCAATAGAATTAGGACTTTCTGGTATCGCAATAACAGATCATGAAAGTCTTTCTGCGCATATTACAGCATTACAACATTATGATAAAATAAAAGAAACACATCCGAATTTTAAATTAGCATTGGGAAATGAAATATATCTTACAGATGATCGTAGAACAGGTCAAAAATATTTTCACTTTATCTTAATTGCAAAAGATGCAATAGGACATCGCGCATTAAGAGAATTAAGTTCTCAATCTTGGTTTTATAGTTATTCAGATCGAGGAATGGAAAGAGTTCCAACTTTAAAATCTGAATTATCAGAAGTTGTTAAAAAATTTAAAGGTCATTTAATAGCGACAACCGCTTGTATTGGCGGTGAGTTACCAACATGGATATTAAAATATACTACTGCTAAAAAAGTAAATATGATGAAGGAAGCGGTTGAATATTATCAAAAGATCGAATCATTTATTAAATTTTGTTTAGATTTATTTGATGAAGATTTTTATATAGAATGTGCGCCAGGCACATCAGAAGAACAGATTTTAGTTAATCAAGTAAGTCGTAATGTTGCAAAATATTATAATATCCCGATGATAGTGGCGACGGATGCTCATTACCTGACAAAGGCAGAGCGCCCAGTTCATAAAGCATATCTTAACTCTAAAGAAGGCGATAGAGAAGTAGATAGTTTTTATGAATATACATATTTAATGAATTATGATGAGCTTGAACAATTATTAAAGTTTAGTTTTGGTGATGATATAGATTTTATTGATTCAATTATAGATAACACAAGAAAAATTGAATCAAAAATAGAATCATATTCATTGGCTCATCATCAAGATATTCCAAAAGTAGAAGTCAAAGATTATCCAAAGTCTTCTTGGTGGGGAAATAATAATCCAGATGCAGATGATATGGAAAATTATCCGAATCTTAAAAAGTTATTTACTTCAGAAGATGTTCAAGATAGATATTGGGTAAATGAATGTTGGAATAAATTAAATGAAATAGGTCATGGTTGGAAACAATATAAAGAAAATGGCGATGACAGATATTTAAAAGAGTTAGAAGAAGAGGCTAGAGTTAAAAGTATTATTAGTGAAAAACTTGAAACAAATATGTTTCGTTATCCTAATACTTTACAACATTATATAGATATGATTTGGGATTGTGGTTCGACGGTTGGCGCAGGTCGTGGATCGAGTTGTGCAGCGTTAAATCATTATTTATTAGGAATAACTCAGCTAGATCCTATTGAATGGAATTTGCCATTTTTTAGGTATTTAAATGATGAGAGAGTCGAACTCGGTGATATCGATATAGATATATGTCCATCAAAATGCGATCAAATCTTATCAAAAATAAGAGAAGAACGCAAATCAATGTTCAATGAAGACGTTCCAGAATGGGCAAAAGAAAATCTTGGTTGCGTTCGAGTAGCGACGTTTGGTACAGAGGCAACCAAATCCGCAATCTTGGCGGCTTGTCGTGGATACAGATCGCCAGATTATCCAACAGGAATAGATATAGATGAAGCACAGTATATGGCATCATTAATTCCTCAGGAAAGAGGTTTTTTATGGACGATTAATGATGTTGTAGAAGGTAATCCAGACAAGGGCCGCCAGCCAGTTAAAATGTTTATTGAAGAAGTAAATAATTATCCTGGCCTACTGGATATAATAAAAACGATAGAAGGAGTTGAGAATAAAAGATCTTCTCACGCATCTGGAGTTGTTTTGTATGATGGCGATCCGTTTGAAAAATGTGCTTTTATGAAAACGCCAAAAGGAGTTATAATAACTCAATGGAGTTTGCATGATATAGAATATATGGGAAATGTTAAATATGACTTTCTCGTAACTGAAGTTCAAGATAAAATAGTTCAAACAGTAAAGTTTCTTCAAGAATATGGAGAAATTGAAAAAGATTTATCTTTAAGAGAGGTATATAATAAATATCTTCATCCGAATGTTCTTCCAATAGGAAAAGATTCAAAAATATGGAAAGCATTAAGTGATATGTCTGTTATTAATGTATTTCAGTTTGATTCACAGGTCGGATCTCAAGTGGCGAAGCGACTTAAGCCAGAGACAGTTCAGGAAATGAGTGACGCCAATGGTTTGATTCGATTGATGGGAGAAGAAGGAAAAGAAAGACCATTGGATAAGTATTATAGATATAAAAATGATATAAGCCTGTGGTATGAGGAAATGGATAATGCGGGGTTAACCAAAGAAGAACAAAAAACCTTAGAGCCATACTTTTTATCATCTTATGGCGTTCCGCCTTCTCAGGAACAACTAATGTGGATGTTGATGGATCCAAATATCTGCAACTTCTCGTTGGCGGATGCGAACCTCGCGCGCAAGATCGTGGGCAAAAAGCAAATGTCAAAAATTCCAGCTTTAAAAGAACAAGTATTAAATCAAGCAAAAAGTAAAGCACTTGGGTCATATGTATGGCATGCTGGCGTTGGGCCACAGATGGGATATAGCTTCAGTTTAATTCATTCCTTGGCTTATAGCTTTGTCGGGGTGCAAACCTTATATCTTGCAACTTATTATCCAGAAATATATTGGGATGCGGCTTGCCTTGTAGTAAATAGTGGATCTCTTGAAGATACAGAAAAAGAATCTGGAACAAATTATGAAAAAATGGCCCGCGCCATAGGCGATATCAAGGCCGCAGGTATAGAAGTAAGTTTAATAGACATAAATAAATCTCAGATGGGATTTATTCCAGATGTAGAAAATAATAGAATTCTTTTTGGATTAAAAGGAGTTCTTAATATAAATGATAATTTAATTAAAGAAATAATTGAAAATAGACCTTATACTTCTTTTAGAGATTTTGAAAAGAAAGTAAAAATAAATAAAACAAGTATGATTTCTTTAATTAAAGGTGGCGCATTTGATAGTTTTTATCCGAGAGCGAAAACATTAGGATTATATCTTTGGTCAACGTGTGATAAAAAGAGTAGATTAACTTTGGCGAATTTGCCAATGTTATTAAAAAATAATTTAATCCCACTAGATGATGATAAAATAAAAATGGCTTATCGTGTTTTTGAATTTAATAGATATTTAAAAGCAAAATGTAAATTAAATAGTGTATATTATTTAATAAATGAGCCACGTTCTTATGATTTTTTAACAGAATTAAATAAAGAACAACTTTTAACAACATCAGGAGAAAACACGGTAATTAAACAATCAGAATGGGATAAAATTTATCAAAATTATGCAGGAATATTTAGAAATTATATAAAAGAAAATGCAAATCAATTATTAGATTCTTTGAATCAAAAATTATTCACAGATGAATGGAATAAATACGCAACAAAAAATAGTTTATCTGCGTGGGAAATGGAAGTTTTATGTTTCTATTTTCATGATCATGAATTAAAAGATATTGATTTTAATAAATATGGAATTAAAGATTTTTCATCATTGCCATCGACGCCAATTGTTGAATCATCTGGAAAAAATGTCCGTGGACAGGTCTGGAAGAGATTTAAGCTAAGTCGAATTTGTGGAACTTGTATAGCAAAAGATAAAATAAAAAGTATTGTTTCATTATTAACTCCTACTGGAGTTGTTAATGTAAAATTTAGAAAAGATTATTTTGCTTTATTTGATAAACAAATTTCTCAAAAGAATCCAGATGGAACAAAGACTATTATGGAGAAGTCTTGGTTTAACAGGGGATCAATGATTGTTGTGACAGGTTTTAGATCTGAAGATTCATTTATTCCAAAGAAATATAATAATACACAAGGACATCAATTATATAAAATAGATCAAATTAATGGTAATGAAATTGTTTTAAGGAGTGAAAGGTATTCTGGAGGAATAGAAGATGACGCCGAAGATTAAAATATTATATTGTTTTGATGATGATTCAGTGATTCATGTCTTGCCAATGAATTTTATTGTATCAATAATTATAAAAATTATTGCTTATATCAATCAGGCGGACTGGACTTTTATTAAATATAATGGTTTTGCAAATAGCTATGAAGTAGTTGATAGAGATTTTAAAGAATCTGTAGATACCCCATTGGCGGAATGGGTTAAAAATGGCTGTTCAGATATAGTATATGAAGAATGCGATACTATGGCAGAATATCTTGAAAAAACTAAATACATTAAAGAAAGTACTGGACTAATGTATTATGAAGGGAAAGAGGAAAAAAATAGTATCTCCTTTTTCATAACCGAGCCATCAGTAGAAATGGATAGTACGATATGAAAAAAATAATTGCAATAATAGGTAAAAGCGGTGCTGGCAAAAACTTTTATTTTGATTGCCTGCGCCGGAACTACCCAGAATTTAATTATATAAAACGAGTAACAACTCGGCCAAGAAGAGATAATGAGCCAGAAGATTCATATTTCTTTATTGACAAAGAAGAATATACAAAATTATTTTTCTCTGAACTTGTAGAAGTAGGAACTTTTAGAGATTGGTTTTATGGTACACCAAAAGGTCAAATTATTGATGATACAATAAATATTGGTATTTTTGATCCTTTTGGAGTAGAGCAATTAATTGAGTATTATGGAGAACAAAATGTACAGATTATTTATATAAATTGTTCTTCTAAATATAGATTAATTAGATCCTTAGAGCGAATTTCTAGCGAAGAAGATGCCCAAGAGGTTATAAGAAGATATACAGCTGATGAAGAAGCTTTTTCCGATTTACTTCTGGATATGGAAGATAAAATCATAGTTATCGATAATGATATGCCGATAGAAGATTCTCCATCTTGGTATAATCAAACTATCAATAACATTGAAACCATCGCGGCAATCGCTCAAAAATGGAAAAACTCATTATCCTAAAAAGCAAATATAGTAATGAAGAAAAAATTTCTTACTATATTTAGTATTTTGGAGGTTAATTAATATGCTTGTTCAAAAAAGAAATGGTAAATATGTTGAATTCGACAAGCAAAGAATTATTGATGCAATAAATAAAGCATTTGTTGAAGTTGATGGCGATCTTTATGAAAATGAAACTTCTCGTGATGCTGCGGAAGAAATCGAGCAATTTTATAAAGACCATCCAAATGTTGAACCAACAGTAGAAGGTATTCAAGATTACGTAGAAAGATATCTAATGCATTCAGAAAGACCTGATGTGGCGCGAGCCTATATCAGATATAGATACAAAAAAGAAGCATCAAGAAATTTTTCAGCAGAATTTCTTGATGAAATAAAGAAAAAGCTATTGGCTGAAAATGTTCAAAATCAAAATGCCAACGTTGATGAACATTCCTTCGGCGGAAGGGTTGGCGAAGCCTCTAGCGCCATGATGAAAAAACTCGCCCTTGATTATTTCGTGTCTGATATGGCGAGAGAAAATCATCTTGGCAATATGATATATATTCATGACTTAGATCATTATTGTATTGGCGATCACAACTGTTTAACAATTCCATTTGATAAACTGTTGGCGAATGGGTTTAACACACGTCAAACCGATGTCCGCCCCGCCCAGTCAGTGAATACTGCATTTCAATTAATAGCTGTTATATTCCAGCTTCAGAGTTTGCAACAGTTTGGTGGAGTTTCTGCTTCACATATTGACTGGACGATGGTTCCTTATGTTCGCAAAAGTTTTGCAAAACATTATAAAGATGGTTTGCTTTTTATTAGACATAAAAATTATGAAGATATAGATTATGAGATAGAAGGAATGCTCATTAATAGTCGTGACTATAGCATAGAAGATCCAGAATGGAAAGCATATGATGGAGAAGTATACGATTATGCTTTAGCTATGACGAAGAAAGAAGTTGACCAGGGCGCAGAAGGGCTTTATCACAACCTTAATACGCTATAGTCACGGTCAGGGAACTAGTTGCCTTTTACTTCAATCAATTACGGCACTTGTACATTGTAGGAAGGTAGAATGGTGACAGAAGCCTTGCTAAATGTTTCTATAAAAGGCCTTGGAAAACTTCATAAAACATCAATATTCCCCTGTGGAATATTCCAATGTATGACTGGAGTAAATAGAAAACCTGGCGATCCTAACTATGATTTGTTCCAGCTCGCGACAAAGTCTACGGCAAAGCGTTTATATCCAAATTACGCGAATATAGATTGGTCAGGGAATGCTGGTTACGATGTCAATGATCCCTCTACCTACTTCAGCACCATGGGTTGTCGCACGTCAAATGGTACTGATATCAATGCAGAACCAGGCGTTAACCCATAGACAAAGGATGGCCGTGGAAATATCTGCCCTGTAACAATAATTCTTCCTACTTTAGCAATGATGGCCAAGAACGATTGTGAATCGTGTATTGATGCTGGATTAGATGAAAGAGATTATATTGATAAATTTATGAATCTCCTTGATAAAAAAATTCATGAAGCAAAAGATATGCTAATAGAGAGATTTGATTGGATCTGCTCACAAGATCCTGCCTCCGCCAAGTTTATGTATGAGAATGGTACAATGATTGGTTACCATCCAGAAAAAGGTATCCGGTCTGCCCTCCGTCATGGCACGATTGTAATTGGACAACTCGGCCTGGCAGAATGCTTACAGATTCTTATTGGTTGTGACCATACCACAGAAAAAGGCATGGAACTTGCTAAACGAATAGAGCAGCTTTTCAAAGATCGTTGTGCAGAGTTTAAGCAAGAATATAAGTTAAACTTTGGTGTGTACTATACACCGGCAGAAAACCTCTGCTACACAGCATTAAAGAAGTTCCGCCAAAAATATGGAACTATTCCAAATGTGAGTGATAAAGATTTCTTTACAAATTCAATTCATGTTCCTGTATGGCATCAAATAAGTCCCTTTGATAAAATAGATATTGAAAGTCAGCTTACGGGATATTCAAACGCCGGATGTATAACATATGTTGAATTAGATGCTTCAGCGGTTCATAATCCAGAAGCAATAGAACAATTAGTTAACTATGCTATGGATCATGATATTCCGTACTTCGCAATAAACGTTCCCTCTGATACCTGCTTAGATTGCGGATTCTAGGGTGAAATAAATGATAAATGCCCGATTTGTGGAAGTACAAATATTCAACAGCTACGACGGGTGACTGGTTACCTGACAGGCGATTACAGGTCTGCCTTTAACCACGGTAAGCAAGATGAAGTGCAACACCGAGTTCGCCACGTAGGAGTGATGGAATCATGAGATGGGCAGGCATAATTAAAAATGATATTGCCGCCGGCGATGGCATGAATGTAACATTCTTTGTTCAAGGATGTCCAATCCAGTGTGAGGGTTGTCATAACTCTCACATCTGGGATTTTGATGGCGGTAAAGAATTTACTGATGAAACTATGAATATGATTATTGATGCTATTGGAAAAAATGGTATTCAAAGAAATTTTAGTTTAATGGGCGGAGAACCGCTTTGTGAAGAAAATTTAGCTTTATCATATAAAATTGTTTCTACAGTTAGATCAATTTATCCTACAATAAAAATTTATTTATGGACAGGATATTATTTAAAAGATTTAGTTAAAAGAAAAAATCCATTAGTTTATCAAATAATATCTCAATGTGATTATTTAATAGATGGGCCATATATTCAAGACAAAAGAGATATCACCCTTGACAAAAGAGGATCAACAAACTAGACGGTGATTCCACTTGACTCTTTAAAAAATATATGGTATAATATAGATATAAAATAAGAGAAAAAGGAAAAAATATTATGAATATGCAATCTAATTTCTTTGGAGTTTATAAAAGCAAAAAAGAATTAAGTGAAAGAACTCCTAAAGATATAAAAGTTGGCTCTATTGCTTTTGTAACTGAATCTCATTTATATTATGAATATAAAGATTATGGCGACTGGTCAACAATTAATACAGAAGATGTTCGTCTTGGTCTGGGTATAAAAGAATTGCCATCGGCAGCAAAATTCAAAGGCTTAGAAATGTCACTTTATGATATTAATAAACAAATAGTATCACAACTTCCGGAATTTACAGAAGAAAATTTAGCTAAATTTAAAAATGAAATATTGCCTGATTTTATGAGTAAAAATTATGGTAATTATTATACACTTTTAAGTAAAGAAGCATCTTATTATACTTTGTTTAGAAGAACAAGTCGTCCAGAAGAAATGTCTATAGCAGATGCCCTTTTAGAGTGTATTGGCTATGTTGGCGTTATTAAAGATGTATCCACAGAAGAAACTAGTCCAGAATTAGCGATTTGGATACAAGAGCATGATTCTACAAATGTAGAATGTTATCATTTCTTTAATTATGATATGGGCGTAGTTGAATTTCATTAAAGGAGGAAAGCTATGGACATAAAACAAATAGGATATCTAATTAATCCAAATGAATGTTTTAGTTATTATTTTTTCATGGATAATGGCAATTCGGAGCCGATGAGAAGAGTTTTGTTTGAAGATCTTCCTTCAAAAATTGCTGAATTTCATACGGCTTATCCAGAAGCAAAACATGTTATATTTTGTACTTGGCCTGATGCCTTGAATGGATATGTTGAGATGCTGCAGGCCGCAGTCGGCAAAGAAATTAAACTTTATACAACAATAGAGTAAAAGGAGTTTTTATGAATTATTTGATTTCGGCAACAGAAAAATATCGTTTTGATACAGAAGAAGAAGCAACTGCTTTTATCGAAAAGGCAAAAGAAGCTTCAATTTATAATCTTCCTAAATATAATTGTGAACATAAAGTTCGTAAACAAAAAGGCGAAATTATTGATGAATGGTTTACTGTAACTCTTTTGAAGACTTTCAATGATGAAAAGGATCCTTACGATCAAATTACTGTAACCTATTCTCATTCATAAATAAGGAGGATAAAGTTATGCAAATAACTTTTGAAAAAGTTTCTCGCTTAAAAGACGTATATTTTCCTGCTCCTAAAAGAGCTACTAAAGATAGTGCAGGATATGATTTATACGTTGCTCAAGACATTACAATACCATCCTTTTTCCAAAATTTTGAAGGAAATACTACTCAATATCTTATAAATACAAATCATCCCCGCACACTTGCGGAAGTGAAGAATGGAATTCCTGCGTCATTGAAGCCAACTCTGGTTTCTTTCGGCGTTAAGGTTTATCTTCCATCTGGATATTATTTAAAAATCGTACCTAGATCTTCTACTCCATTAAAATATCTTTTATTTTTGGCAAATGGCGAAGGCATTATCGATGCAGATTATGCTGATAACCCAAGCAACGAAGGAGAAATATTCGGTCAATTTATAAACTTCAGTCCTTATCCAATCTCTTTAAAAGTTGGAGATTGTATTGCTCAAGGTATTGTTCAAAAATACTATATAGACGATGAAGATGCGACCGACACAGAAAGATCTGGCGGATTTGGTTCTACAAATGCCTAAGATTTTAGCATTAGATTAGAGTAGTCACGTTTCCGGTTTCTCCATTTTTGAAAATGGAAAATTAGTAAAATTTGGAAAATTTGAGTTTAATGATAAAGATATGGGCGCACGGCTCTCAAAGATAGTTCAGAAAGTTAAAAGTCTAATTTCTGAAGAGAATATCGATTAGCTTATAATAGAAGATATTCAGTTACAACGGACAGTAGGTGACAACGTCGCCACGTTTAAAATATTGGCTGAAGTAATTGGCGTCTTATATGAAATGGCATATGATATTCGTATCCCAATAAGTAGTGTGCTTGCATCTGTTTGGAAAAGTAAATTAAATATAAAAGGCAAAGATCGATCTACCCAGAAAAAAGCAGCATAGGAATATGTACAAACCAACTTTGGTATTAAAGCTACACAAGACGAGTGTGACGCTATTTGTATAGGTACTTATGCTTGTAATGGACAAGTTGAAATGCTCTCCTGGGAATAATCGCTTGGACAAAAAAAGAGAATTATTCATTCTTAATTTTTATATATATATGAAAATTGACACCAAAAAAGAAACGGCATTTTCAGATTATACCGAAAGCGAGGAATGAATAATTATGGAGTGGCTAGGTGAATTTATCGCTAAATATTGGGTAAATTGTCTGCTCGGATTGATTTCTCTCGGCTTATCAATAACCGCTAAAAAATTCTATAATTTATGGAAATAGGCAAAAACCGAGAAAAAGAAAAAAGAATTTGAAGAATTTGAAAAGAAGTTAACTGAATAGCTTGATAAATTTAAAGAGAGTTCTGATAAGTCAGATGAAAATATTCAAAATGAAATATATGCTATCCAATAGGACATTGATTTATTAAGAAAAGGTTTACTCTCTGTTCAAGGTAGGCAGTTTATAGAATATGGTCTTAAATTAAGAGATTAGACTGATATAATTTCAGATGATGATTACCGCAGATTTCTTAAAGATCATTAGGCATATAATGGTTTAGGTGGAAATTGCTTTGGCGATAAAATTTTTGATTAGGTTACTGAAAAGTATAATAAACAAAAACTTGGAGAGTAAGGAAGGTATTTAAATATGAGTTTAAAAGAGATTCTCGAAATAGTGGTACAGTTCTTAGTACTTCCTATTTTGTTATATTTCGTAAAAATGGCCGGCAGTTATCTTGTCCAGAAGATAAGAGAAAGCAAGGCTAAAACAGAAGATGAAAATAAGAAAAACTTATTAACATTTATTGATAATTTAATACATACTTGCGTAGCTGCTACAAATTAGACTTTTGTAGACGCTTTGAAGAAAGAAAATCTTTTTGACGCAGAGGCTTAGAAAGAAGCCCTTAATAAAGCTTTACAAATGATTCTTGAGAATCTTACAGAGGACGCTAAAGATTATATAGAGAGTATTACAGGAAATCTTGATGCTTACTTAATTCCAAGAATTGAGGGCGAAGTTAAAGAACAGAAAATATTTGCAAGTCTTTAAAATAATAAAAAGGCGAGAGTTAAAAAACTCTCGCCTTATTTTTTTTGCCTTTTTTAAGGTTTACTATTTTATTTAAGCATTATCAGGTTCATCTTCGATAGTCGCTATCAGTGTATCGCTCTATGGATCATAACTGTAATTCATATTATTTAATGATACAGCGCCTTCTGTATCATCATAATCTATAGTAACAGATTCAGCAGCTGTAGTTGGGAATTGTTTCCAAACAGGAGCAGCAGTTAATTTAATTTGAGCTTTTTGATCACGAACAGGGGGTATATATTGAATATCAACACCATCACCAACTAAATAAAATCCATTAAGATAGGACGGAATAGCCGTAATAAGATTATTTTCTAACTATTCTTCAGCTTCTAAAGTATCTATATTAGATTCAATAGGATAAGTATAAATACGTACAGCATTACTAAAAGGAATAGCCGTAGTATTAGCGGTTAAAATACTTGCTCTTTCAACTCTAATATCATCTACATACTTTAGACTATTTAAATCTAAGTTCATAGTTATCTAGCCCTAATTATCGATACTAAGCGTACCAGTATTTGGCCATTCTTCTTTAGATGGGGTTATTATTATATTATTATCTCCTTCCGCGAAAGAAGGTGCCACTTTTCCTATTTCAATGAAAGGTGATTCATTTGAATCTGTTTTTTGATAAATTTTTGCCTCAGAAGAAACAAAAACATGCCGTCCATATAAAATTGAATCTTTAGCACGAATCATTTCTGAATAATTGCTAAAAATTCCATCAAACTACCAAGTAGATCTTGAAGGATTACTTCCATATATACTCATTCTCCAGTACCTCCTCCAGTTCTTTCTTCAGTTAAGGATCCACTATAAAGAAGGTCTACTAAAATTGTCCCTGATTGACTTGGAACATAAATAGACCTTAAATAGGCTCCAGAAAATGAAGAAAAATCAGCTTCATAAACTCCGGTATATCCAATCGTTAAATTAGTTGTTTTATTACTATTAATGCCTATCTGCGTCCCAGGTAAACCCTATACACCGATATAAGAAATTTCTCCAGTATCTGCTGCAGAAGACTCATCTTCCGCCACTTTAATATATAACTCTTGATTATCTAATTTATATTGTGCTATTTTACGTGACATTCCTTTAACCTCCTTTAAAGTATTTCTTCAGAAGCTCTATTCGCTTCTACGGTCATAGACCCTTTTTGTCCATCTAATGAAATATTAATTTTTGAAATAATATATTCATTATCTATTTTAGATTCCTCATCTACTACTGAAATCCTAGTGTTAGGCTATAAATAATAAATTGGAATCATATTCAAATTAATTTTTTCTGCACAGAATGTATTTTCATATACTAAAGACTACATCTTTTCAAAGGCAGAAGTCTCCTGCATACTAATCTAAAACAGATTAGCTAAAGACTCACTTAAATGAATTAATACATAATTTTTAGTTAAATTAAAATCTAAACTTTCATCAGTATAATAAACACTTTCTGGGACAGGTGTATAATATAATGATTTAACACTAGACTCATTTACTACTTTTGGACGATCTCCAATAGCAGGAATTGATATATTATCTAATTCCGTATCTTCACCAGTTAATTCAAAATAAAATTGTAACATCCATGGAGCTTCAATCAAATCTCTATTATATCCTTGAGTACTTGTATCAGTTCCATTGGCGTCTTCATATGTAATCTTATTTATCTCATCTACAATACCAGCATACTCTAATCTATATAGAGTCCGCCAAAAACTTATCATATCAGTATAATAAATTTCATAACCCGTTTGGCCATTTATACAAGTTAATGGATTATTTTTCTCTACTCTCTCTAAGAAATCTTCTTCTTGATTTTGTCTATAAAAATCAACCGCCATTTGATAAATAAGCTCTCTATAGTCCCAAGCTATTTGATTACTTAATTCAGCTAGCTTTTGATCATACTCATTCGTGGCCGCAATTTTTTCTCTTATTCTTTCATCTCGGTCTTCTTTCTATTCTGCCGCATATAATTTTTCATATAAAATGCGGCCCGCTGCCTTTAACTAATTCCTGGCTTCAGTATCATCATTAGGAACAGTCGTATTATAAGTTTTTGATGCGGAATGTATGGTATAATCTTTTACAGACTCTTTTTCCGGATTAGGATATTCTAGTGTTGTATAAGTCTATGGTTTTTTATCTATTGCATATCTATATAAAATAGCAATATCTTTATCGCTTTCTGCTTTTCTTGTTCCCCATACACTATAATCATTTTTTAATTTTGTTAGCTATGGAGTATTTTGAGCAGAAATAATATATCTCAAGTCGTCGAAGAAATAAGCTATATAATCCTAATATGAACTAGGTTTTGCATATTCATCTATAAACCATGATCTATATAAAGGAGCATAAGCAGGTTTTTTCTAAAAAACAAAATTCCCATCAATATCATAAAAATATTCGTACTGAGAACCAAGCATATTTACAATTTTATCTATTACAGAAGTAACAGAATCGCCAATATTAGTTGTTAAATCGCCGGCATATGTTAAAGGACAAAGCCTGTATCCAGCACTCTAACCAGTTAAACATCTACCAATGGTATATGTAGGAGCACCTTCACGAAACACAGAACTATTAAATTGTATTTCTGTAGGAGTCATATCTACAATCCCCATTGTATTATAAATTAACTTATCAGCTCCTTCCGGACTAACATCATTATCTAAAGTATTTCCTTTTTTCCCATCACTGCTAACCCAATAGACATTAGGGTCGAAAGTAATCTATCTTACTTCGTTTGCTTGATAAATTAAAAAAATAGGTTTATCTCCCATATATTGTAATAATTCAAATCCAAAAGGATCTAAATCATTTATTAATACATTTGCGGGAAGCTCTCTTCCATACATAATTAAAAGATTTTTTAATATTTCTACAATAGGTACTTTTTCGTACACTGTGACCTCGGCGGCTGTATCCACAATCTGCTCTGTTCCGAAGTCGGTGGATGCATTGATATTTCCTCCGACGTCGCCATTTAGCAAGCACATCTTATCTTTTCCAGACAAACTTATCGTATGCGTATTTTTTTGACGAGAAATATTAAAACTAGTAAAAATAAAAATTCCTTGCTTAAACCAAATAATATTATCATAGCGTTCATCAAAATCATTTAAAACGCCTATCTCTA
>Ga0247609_10002855_pt1 | contig 17881 bp, 18 predicted proteins | sample 172DNAGHGlowgp2_FD_193487 | JGI IMG/M metagenome (GOLD analysis project Ga0247609, IMG submission 193487) | Sheep rumen microbial communities from Palmerston North, Manawatu-Wanganui, New Zealand - 1728 DNA GHGlow gp2 | ecosystem: Host-associated > Mammals > Digestive system > Stomach > Rumen ...
AATTCCAGATAGTTATGAACACCCTACTCAAATTTCAAGAATTAGATACTTGAACCCTAAGAAAGTAAATCGTATAGAAAAAAATGGGCAACTTGCTTTTTATACTTATAATACAGAAACAGAAGCTACAGACTCAAGAGATTATTTTAGTTATACTTCTTCTGATAATCAAAACAAGAAAAAGCAAGAATTACTCTATAGATTAGAGCCTTGGCAAATAATTCATTTTAAAATTTCTGATAAAGACTTTTATCCTTATGGTGGTAGTCTTTTAAAATCTGGTATTAAAGCATATAGAAGACTTATGATGCTTGAAGACGGTATGGTAATTTATCGTTTGGCTCGTGTTCCTGAAAGAAGAGTTTTCAGGATTGATGTTGGTAATCTTTCTACTCATGAGGCAATGAGAGCAATTAATAAAATCAAGGATAATTATCGCTCAGCTCAAATAATGGATGAAAAAGGAAACATTAATAAAAAAGCTGCAGCTCTTTCTTTAACTCAAGATATATTTGTTCCAGTTAGAGAAGGACAAAATGGAACTCAAATTGATTCTTTACCACCTGGAACTGGACTTCAAAATATTGATGATATTAAATACTTTAGAGATGAAATTCTTTGGACACTTAATATACCTTCTGAATATCTTGGTTTATCAGAAAATGGTCAAGGACCTGGAAGAGGTTCTTTAGCAATGCAAGATGTTAAATTTGCCAGATTTATTGAAAGAATTCAATACTATATAGAAGAAGGTCTTACAAAAATAGCAGCAATTGAATTGTTCTTTAAGAAAAAAAGAAAGAATGAACTTAATAATTTTAGTTTGGAATTAACACCTCCTTCAAATGTTAAAGAGATTATGGATATTGAATACCTTAATCAAAGAATGTCTTTAATATCTTCTATGGCTGCTACAAATATGTTCCCAACCGACTATATTTTAAAATATGTAATGAGACTTTCTAAAAAAGAAATTTCAGATATTAAATTCTTTAAAACTGTTGAAGCTCAAAATCAAACACCAGATATGATGGGTGCTGGTGGAATGGGAATGGGTGGATCCCCAATGATGGGCGGTGGAATGGATATGGGTGCTGGTGGAATGGACATGAATGCTGGTGGAATGGATATGAATGCTCAACAACCAGCTATGTCTGTTACTACTGAGAATATGGTAAAACTTTTCGGCAAAGATGTTTTAATAGAAAACAAAGAAGATTTTGCAAAATTAATGAAACTTGTTGAAGAGTATGAAGAAAACAAAAAGAATGAATCATCAGAAGATACTGATGAAAGTAATTTCAAAATTTTAAAAGAAATTCAAGAAATACTTGGTGATAAAGAACATGAAACAACTAATGATATAGCATCAAGTTTATTTTATGAGAATGAATTTGGTGGTTTAAATTTTGGAAAATCTTTTAAAATCTATAAAAAAGGTAATAAAGAACTTCTTGAGGAGGAGGTTGAACTTTAATGGAATATAAAAATACAATAAATTCTATTTTAAAAAGGCTGGAAAAAGAGTTTGAAATTGTTTCTGAAAATGATATTGCTGAAACAATGGAAACAGAATTTATTTTAAAAGATTGTAAAAACAATGTAATTATTAATGAAAATTGTTTTACTATTCCATTAGCTGCTTCCGCTGAAACAAAGAAAATGTTTAAAGAAGAAAACTCCCCAGCTTTAGAATGTTATAGAGAAACAGAAAGAGGAGATATTCTTTTAGTTAAAGATATTGAAAATAACAAGATTTTAGTAGAAAATATTTCCTTAAAAGAAGAATACAGAAAAAACTTTTATGTTGATAAAACTGATATAATTACTAAGAAATATAATGTTGTAAAAAGAAAAACCGTTGGTCTTCTTAAAGCACTCCAAAATCTTTCAGAGATACAGGAAGGAGAATATCAGTAGTAAAAAAATAAGTGGTTTCTAATTCACCCTTATTATCTAATCTAACGTATAAAATATATTTACCATCTTTTCCAACAGATACTTCGTAAGCAAATACTCTTTTAGATTTATAAAGAGTATTTTTTGTTTTATTTGCCAAATCAATCAAATTACTTTCTGGAACTTCACTTTCAGTTATTATTTTAGTCATAATTTAATTATGACAGATGATTTATAAAAGTCAAGATAAAGAAAATATAAGTTAATTCTATAAAGGAGAAAAAATAATGGAATTTAGCAAATCTAAACTTTCTAATTACATACTTTTTAGTTCAACAAATATCAATAAATTATTAAGTTCAGTAATTAATGAATCTTGTAATGCTGTAATGCTTGAAAATTTTGATGATAAAGTTTTGATGGCTGATGTAAATACTGGAAAACTTTATTTATCAGATTATAACTTTGATGGTAGAAAAATCCGTCTTGAAAACTTCGAGCCAGTAGATATTGTTGATGAAGATAATACTCTTAGAGAAAGTATTAATAATTATTTTGAGGCTGATAGTTATGACACAGCCGCTATCGTTGAGGCTTATGAAGAACATGCAGATAGTCAATTTACCGAACTTAGTGATAGTATTGTAAAAGCACTTTCTAAGAAAGGAAATGAAACACCAGACTATACACAATTGATTGGAATTAACGAAGAAATTTCTGAAGAGCTTAAGAACTCTAATATGTTTAAGGCTTATAAAGAAAGACTCGAAGAATCACCAAGTGATCATATTAAAGTTATCAACTGGAATGATCCAATAGAAGTTTCTATTGTAAATGAAGACAGTGGTGTTGAAGTATTCGCAGGAACAAGAGATAAAGTTGAAAAACTTATCAAAGATGTTAACTTCAAGAAAGTATTCAAAGAAGCAATTGAAAACATGGTAGAAGGTGATATTTCTGTTATGGAAGATTTGTATTCAGAAAACAAATCACTTCTTTTACTTTCTGAAAATGAACTTAAAGAATTCGTAGGACTTTCTATTATCGGAAATAAAGAATTAATGGATTCAAGAAAAAAGATTGTTGAAAACATTAATGAAATGATCGAAGAAAATGAAGAATTGTCTGAAACAAAAACATTATTTGAAGAGGAAGAAGAAGCTGCTGCAGATGAAAATGAGGACAAGAAAGAATTAGCAACAAATGACAAAGACATTGAAGCTTTGCAGAATGCTCTTGACAAAGCACTTGAAAAAATAACTGATGAAAAATTAGTTGAAAAAATAAATAGTCTTAAGGACGCACTTGATAGTTCAAAAGACAACGAAACTACTGACGTAGCAACAGTTAAAGAGTGTATAGAAATCTTAAGTATGTAAAAATATAGAGTGTAGTTTTTACTACACTCTGATTTTTTTAGTCACCGAGGAGACATTTTGAACTCAAGTGACGACATCAGAGTCTGCTGTACATCATACTAAGTACCAAGTAGTAGGGAGATTGGAATGGATATAGAACTTATAAAATCAGCATTAACAAACAACTCAGAAAAAACAATTAGTCAAAATACTTTGAAAAGAATTCTTATTCAAAGAATTATGTCTTCTGTTAAAATAAATAATTTTTCATATGATATTTCTAATTTGTTAAACAGACTTGGAGAAAGTCAATTACCAGAAGAACAAAAAGAAGAAATTACAAAAATATTTTATGAAAAAGCAATTGAGAGTTATAATGATTTAAAAGATACTATTAATGAAATATTTGGCTCAGAAGAAAAAAGTAATTCTTCTGTAGAAACAACTTCGGAGGAAAACTAAATGACAATAGAACAAATACTAAATAGTGAAAATAAAAGTAATGAATTTACAAATAAGTTTGTTTTTAAAAGTTTGAAAACTCAAGCTGCAAGTTGTTTCTCTAATTTAACAAATAACTTTATGGGAAAAGTTTCAGAAATAATGATAAGTATTTCTCAAGGAGATGCTGATAGACTTGGCTATTATAGTTGTAGAAAAGGGAATCCAGCTATTTCTGATGAACTTAAAAAAGAATTACTTCTTTCTTTAAAAGAAATTGTAAAAAAAGAAGTAGAAAACTATAAAAAAGATATTGATTTTGTTTTTGGAAGTAAGGAAAAGATAGAAGAACCTGCTGAGAAAAAAGTTGAAATAGAAATTCAAACTACTCCAAAAGATTCTCCAGATGTTCCAGTTCCAACAAGTAATTCAAGTTTATTTGGTTATTAATATGAAATTTGAAGAAGTTGCTAATTTAGTAGAAGAAATAATTCTCGAAAAAAGATCTTATAAACATAGACCAGATTATGAAGGTAATAAGAAGGGTTCTTATATAGACAAAGGAAAAACTTACTGGGATTATTCAAACGGTCAAAAGGTTGGTAATGAAAGAATAGTAACTCAAATTCAAATTAAAGCACAAAAAAAAGACAAATATCTTAGAAGAAATGAAATAAAAAAATATTTAAAATCAGATGACGCTCAAAAACTTTTTAATAAATTAAAAAAAGGAGCAAATAAAAAATTTGGTGATGATGAAGATGCACCAGAATGGCGAGCATATGTTTATGGAGGCTTAGCAACTGCTGCCGCCAGAATTTTATCTGCTAATAAAAAATCTGGAATGACTGAATTACTTTAATTTTTAAGCCGCTAATTTAGCGGCTTTTTTATTGACATTTTTTTTAATTAAATTAAAATAAAAATCTATGATAGAAATAATACTAACAGATGCTACTATTCAAATATCTGGCGATGAAAAAGAATTAAAAAGAATAGATAAATTTCAAACTTATGACGACAATTCTTTATGTTTCAGTAAGGGTAAATATGATATTAAAAAACTCAAACATGTTTCATTAATGAAAACAGTGCAGAGTAGATTAGTTGGATTTGCTGGTCTAGCAAAAGAAATAATTTTATTTTGTAAAAACAACAATATAAAAATTGAAAAATTTGAAGATAAAAGAACACATTTTGATTTTCAAGTAAAAGAATGGACTGATGATGAATTAAGAAAATTATTCGATCCAAAATTTAAATATGTTGAACATCAAGTAAGAGCTTTAAAAGCAATGCTAAAAACAAATAAAGGAATTTGCTGTCTTCCAACTTCTGCTGGTAAAAGTAGAATTATGGCTGCATGGTTAAAACTTACAAATCTTCCAACTTTAATACTAACAGATAGATCAACTCTTGGAGCTCAGTTAGCACAAGATTTTAGAGATCAGGGAATTGATTGCGGATTCTGTTCTGGTAATGGAGTAAGACAAGGATATTGTATTGTATCTACAATTCAATCTGTTAAGAAGTTAGACGTTTCAAAATTTCAGATGGTGTTGGTTGATGAATGCCACAGAAGTAGCAGTAAATCATTTCAAGATTTTTTAAAAACTTTTGGTTGCCCATTAAAGTATGGATTTTCTGCTTCACCTTCAAATGGAAATTTGTTGGATTTTGCTAAAATAAGACAACAGCTTGGAAGTATTATAATTCAAGTAAAAGCTGATGAACTTATCGAAAATGAAGTAATGGCAAAACCGCATATTAATTTAGTAAAAGTTGATTGTCCAGAAACTTTTGATTATCCATCAGCTAATGATTTAGGAATTGTTCATAACAAAACAAGAAATAATATTATTAGAGATATAGTTGAAAAGCACAGAGAAGAAGGATATATTTGTATCCTTGTAAGGATTCTAGAACATGGTGAAGAGTTGGAAAAAACAATTCCAGGAGCTGTTTATTTAAAAGGTGAAGATTCTTTAAATAAAAGACTTGAAATAATTAATAAATTTAATAATGGAGAAATTCCAGTATTAATAGGAACAAATATTATACAAGAAGGTATATCAATTTCAAACATGAAAACTTTAATAATGGCAAGCGGGGGTAAAGCACAAACTTCAACAATTCAACGTATTGGTAGAGTTTTGCGTATAACATCAAATAAAAAAGAAGCGAATTTTTATGATTTTATAGATATGAATAATAAGTATTTATTTAAGCACTCAAAACAAAGACTTACTCTTTATAAAAAAGAAGGTTATACAGATATTTCAGTGTTGGATGCTGGCTTGACAAAAATTAAGTAAAAGTTTATAATTTAAATATGATTAAAACATACAGAAGTAAAAAAACAGTTCAAGCAGTTCTTTGGACAGGAAGTAATAAAGAAGAACTCGAAGATTTAGTTGGTACTGAAAATATAGTTTGGAACTTAAAAACAAATAAACCACCAGTTCCAGATATAATAAAAAAATATATTGGTCATCCTGTAATAGAAACTGGAATGTATATTGTATTAGATGATGAGTGGTTTAAGTCTTATACAGCAGAAGAATTTAGTGAAAAATATGAGGAAGAATAAATGGAGTTTGTAAAAAATAATGTAAAATTAATTGATTTAGCAGAGCCAGGAAAAAAGATTGAATATGCTGGTAGAGTATGCTACAAATCGCAAGATAAGATTTCAGATGATTCTTATGAAAGATTTATTAAAGGAATTGTGAATAGAGGACATTGTTATGATGAAGAAACAGAGGTTCTAACTTCTAATGGCTTTAAGTTTTGGAAAGATCTAACAAAAGATGATTTTGTTGGAATGGTAGAACCAAAAACTAGAAAATTTATAGGTTTTTCAAAACCACTAAAAATGATTTCTTATGATGTTGATGAGGATTTAATTTCTTTTGAGAACAGAGACGTTTCGTTGCTTATAACAGATGGGCATAAAATTTATGCAAGTTTTTGTAATACAGAATATAATAGAAACCATCCAGAAGGAAATTTTTCTTTAATTGAGGCAAAAACACCAAACGTGTCAAAAAGACAACACCCAACAAAACCAGCGTGGCAAAAACCGTTAAGAATGTCTTCAGCAGCAAAAAACGACCAAAAAGGAATAGAATACACACCGGAAATGTTTAAATTTTTTGGCTTTTTTATTGGCGACGGGTGTGCTACACCAAAAAACAAAAAAGTTTCATTTCATTTAAAAAAACCAAGAAAAATAGAATGGCTAAAAGAAACATTGGCAGAATGTAATTTAGACTATTCTATAACAGAGAACAAGGATGAAACATTTACTTTTATAATTTCTATTGATAGAGAAAAATTATTTTCATTGTTTTATAATGAAAATAATAAAAAAACTTTTCCAGTAGAGTTTTTAAAAATGAGTAGAGAACAATTTTCAAATTTTTATGAAGGTTTAGTTAATTCTGATGGAAGTATTTATGATGGTCAGATGAGATATGGCACAAACTCAAAAGAATTAGTAGAAAGGTTGCAGGCTTTATTTTCTATAAATGATATGGTTGTTGGAAACATTAATGAAAAAAATGGAAATTACAGTTTTAATATTTTTGAAAATAATTTTCCAATGTTTAACGATTCAAGAAAAAAAGGTACAACAATAAAAAAACATTATACTGGAAAAGTTTATTGTTGTGAAGTTGAAACAGGTCTCTTGATTATAAGAAGAAATAATAAAGTTTGTCTTTGTGGTAACTGCTCTGTTCTTGAACATGAAAGAAAAATGTTTGCTATTCCAGCAGATGTTTTTTGCGAAAATAATTATGAAGATATATTTGAATTTCAACATTATTTCAATATAACTGTAAATAAAAAAGGAGAACCGTCATATTTTTTTGTTTCAGGAAATATAAGAGCTTGGTATGAGTTATTGCATGGACCAGCATTTATAATGTTTCCAGAAGAAACAAAAGTTTTAAAAAATTTCTTGTATAAAGATTATCCTTATTTGTTTGAAGTTGATGAAAATGAAGATGTTAGAGATGATAACATTCTTTATGATTTGGATGCGGAAAAAATTTGCGATGATTTATCAAAGCACAAGGCTTATACTTTTGAAATTGTAGGAAGCCGCTCATTTACACATCAGCTTGTAAGACATAGAACTTTGTCGTTCTCTCAGGAAAGCCAGCGTTATTGCAATTATAGTGGAAATAAATTTAATCATTCTGTTAAGTTTATTAAGTGCGATGCTTTTGAAGATGATATTCTTCAAACAATAGAAGATGCTTATTTTAAGGCTATTGATAATGGTGCAAAACCAGAAGATGCAAGGCAAATACTACCAAATTGCACTGCTTCTACAATAGTTGTAACTGGAACGCTTGACGATTGGAGGAAGTTTTTATATCTTAGACTAGACCAACATGCTCAAAAAGAGATAAGAGAAATAGCAGAAACTATTTTAAGTTATCTACCTTTAACAAGGAAAAATGTTGGTTATGTATAATAAATCGAAGAGGGTCCTAAAATTTAATTTTTAGGGTCCAAGGAAAAATTGTAATGGCTGTTTTAAGAATTTTATACAAAAGTGAAAATAGTGATAAAGAAGCAAAAAAGCAAAATAAAAAGATTGCTGATTTATGTAAAATTACTATTAAGGAACTCGGAGAAGTAGAGATTTGGTCAAAAAAATCCAATAAAAAAATAGGATGCGTAAAAAATAAAGAAACGATACTACCTTTTTGGGGAAGCATTGATATTGAAGCAGATGATTATTTGCCAGATTACGAATTAACAGATAATGGTTTAATTCAAGAAATTAAGTATGGCAAAACTTATGACACTAAAGGAGAAGAAATTACAGTCATAGATAAACTTATCGTATAAAAGTTAATTATATGATTGAGAAATATATTTATAAAAATGAATCAAATCCAGATACTTTTTGGTATGAAAATAGAAAGATTTCTTTAAGAGAATACCAAAAAGATCTTATTTTATATTGGAGTGGCGAAGAACAAAAAGCAGAATATGCTTTATTTGATAAAACACCTGAATTTACAATAGCACCAGAAATACATTCTGGTGGAAAATTTGGTTCTTATTCAAGAATAAAATCTCCTATATCTTTTAAAAGCGAAAATCTTGAAAGTTTAACAGATAATATTCATATAAGTTTTTGGTTAGGAACTAATTCTATAAATGGAAAATATTCAACTTTATTAACAAAGAAAGAAGATTTTCCAACAGAATTAAGTGGAGATTATTCATTTGGCGTTCAGCCAAAAGACGATATTCAAAAACAAGTAAGAATTAATGTAAGTGGAACTTTTGAAGATTTAAAAGATGCTTTAGTATTTGAACTTGATCCAACTTATAAAATCTATTTAAACGAAGAAAAATCAGATGAAAATTCTATTTGCTTAACATCCACACAGAATGGTTTAAGTTTTGATCTTATAGATGGTTCAGATGGAACTAATTTACTTTCATTATTTGATATTAAAGTTATAGATCATGGAACAGAACCAACTCAAGATATAGATATAGTTTCATTAATTGCAGAAAATTCAGCATTAAAAATCTCACACTTAACTAATGGAAAATTACAGTTCTCTTACAGTCAAAATGACATTGTAAAAAATACATTTGTTGATTGGGACAATGACGGCGTAAATTTTGACAATATAGAAGTAGATATTGATTCTTCTGTAATGTATGTTTTCTTAAATGGAAATCTTGAAAAAGCAGTCTTGATAAATCCTATAAAAAGATTAGCAGAAAAAACAACTCTTACATTGAATGGCGATGAAAACAATATTTATTCATTTGAAGAAATAATTGTAAAATCAAAACTTCAAAATAAAGAAAATTTCGCACCTGCAACTTCTCAACTTACAAAGTATGATACTACAAGACCATATATTGATTTTTATTTCTCTGGAAAAAATATTTATAATGATTCTTTAACTAATTTAGTGGCAGAGTGTTCAAATAATATTTCTATGAACTTAAATTATGATGGTGATTTTTACTATTATATGAATGGTTCTTGGAGAAGATCTGATGGAAGTTTTACACAGAGTAATGATTCTTATACTTTCGAAGATTATATAAAAGATTTTACCTTTACTGGTAAAGATGATTTATTTATAAGAGTATTTTTTGAAAGTGATGGCGATACAGAATCTTGGATAGAAGAACTTTATTTTAAAGTTTCTGAAGATTCTATTTATGGAGATGATTCAAAAACAGCAGCAATCCTTATAGGAAAGCCAGAATTTGAAGAAACTGATGAAATAGAAATTGGTGGAAAGGGTCTTACTATAAATACCGACCAAGGAAATACAGATATTGTTTTTCCTGATGATCCAGCAACAATGACTATTGATGAAATCATAAACTTCTTAAATTCTAAATATCCTGAAGGAATAACTAAAATCTTTAAAGACAATTCTGGAAGATTAGTATTAGTTTCTGAAACAAAAGGTGATGAAGCTTATATTACTGTTTCTGGTGATGCAGCAGATATTCTTTTTGGTGATTCAAAAGGAGCACAAGGAAAGGACCAAGATAAAGAAACTATTGAAAAAGATTATGATCAATTTATTGAAGACCTTAAAACTTATTCAACTGATGATAAAATCCCAATAGAAATAAACGATAAACAATTAAGAATGTATCTTCAAGAAGCTTTAAGAATTTATAAGAAGTATCGTAGTGATGATATTTCTACTTACAAAATTCAGTTAAAAGGAAGCCCAGAAGAAGGATACGAAATTCCTCCAATTATTGAAGATCATCATGATATTACAGATATTTTATTTAAACCAATATTCCCAATAACTTTCTATAATAATTTTGATAATGACGCTGATGATATTGTAAGTCTTGCACTTATAAATGCTTTAGCAGGTAGAAGTGGAGCAACAAATTTCCCTTACGGTCATGGCTTGTCACAAGATTACTATATTAGTCTTATGTCACTGGATACAATGGAAATGGCTTTGGGATTACAACCAAGCTGGAAAATTTACAACAATAGACTTTATATTTTCCCTAACAGTATGACTAAATACTTAACTGTTACAATACTATACAAATCTCCAATCGATCCAATCAAAGCAATGAGAGATCCTTATGTAATTCAATATGTTTGGGGAAAATTAAGAATGGCTCAAGGTGAAGCTCGTGGTCAATACGGTAGCCAACTTTCAAGTGGCGGCCTTCAAATACAATTCAACGCAGATACAATGTATCAACGCGGTGAGCAAGCAGTAAAAGAAGCAGTAGAAGAGATGAAAAAGAATCAAGAACCATTAGGATTCTTGATGGCATAAAAGAGGTAGATATGATAACAATTAAAGAAATCGCTGACGATGACACAAAAATAAGTTCAACAAGATGGGCTTTTGCTTCTACAATAATTTTTGATATGGTTGTAATTGCTTTGACACTTGCAGCTTATGTTCTTTGCCATATATTTGGTAAAAGTCTTGATGAATCTTTCTTGTATGCAGTTGTAACAATGCTTGGAGTATTAACTGGAATTACTGGAACAACTAAAGCACTTCAAGGATTCGAAACAAAAGGAAACGATAAAGGCAAAAAAGAAAACCTAGAGGAAAAGTAAATGAGTGATTTTAATTATGTAGATGCTTTTCAAAATTCTTCTCAGTTAGAATTCCAAATTAAACAGCATGATAATGCTGTTCAGTTACAAGGAAGAAGATGCTACATATTTTTATTGGATAGAACAAGTACAGAATTATCTGAAATTTATAATGAAGCAAAAAATGCTAGAATTTATTTACCACATTTTGAACAAAGAGCTTTATATAATACAAATGAATGGCAAAATTTTGTAGGTTATAATAACTTTGAAGAAAAAGAAGAAACTATGAATTTTGAATTTAATTTTGCCAGAATGGTTTGGAATATTAGAGATCTAAAAAGTAAAGTAGCTGGTAAATTAATAATAAAAAATAATTCAGAAGAAATTTTACATTTAATAGTAGAAGATGGAAAGTTTATTTTGAATTCAAAAAACTTTGTTAATTTATTAACTCTTGAATTAAATAAATTTCGTTCTGTAGCAGCTTTAATAAAAGAAGCAGAAAGCAAATGCTCAATAATTTCTATGTCTTATGAAGGAGATATGGAAGAAGCAAAAAATATAACTTCTGTAAATTTAAAACTTGTTCCAAATAGAAAAAATGAAATTTTGATTAAAAACAGAGTTTATCAAAATTGCGGAGACGTAATTCAATCTGGTGATATAATTCTTACAGATAAATACAAACTTTATCAAGTAAATTCTGCTTATCCAAGTGGTAATCAAATTAATGAATACACTTCTTGGGTTTGCAAATGTAATGTTATAGATTTGGCTTTAGCAAATTTACCAGATGATTATAGAAAAATAATAGCAAGAAACCAATATGCTTTACCAAAGGCAGATACCAGAGGAAGATAATTTTATGAAAACATTTAAAGAATATTACGAAGAAAAAGAAGCAAGCGAAATTCTTGAAGAAGGATTAGGAACTTCTTTATTAACAATATTAGGAAAACTTTTAGGACTTGGAACAGTTGGCGTGTTCTCAGCTTGGATGGCGGCTTTGTTATTCAAAGGTGGAACAAAAGCTGTAGGTAGTTTTGCAGATACTCTTGGGAAAGGAAAAGATATGTTTAAGAAAAACTTTAAACAAGAAGTAAAAGAAAGCCAAGCAGTAAAAAAAGAAATCAATGAAATGGAAATTCTTAGAAAAAAATATGAAGAAGAATTATCAGACGTTGTAAAGGGAATTAGAGAAAAGAAATATAATGAAGCTGCTGAAATTTTCCATAGTCTTCCAAGAGAAAAACAACTTTCTACAGAGATAAAAAAATTTATAGTAGAAGAAATTATTAAATCAACACAGCAATTACCTTCTGCTAATCCAACCCCTGGAAATGAAACTTATAGAATTATTAAGAAATTTACAGATTTAGCAACTGCAAAAGCAATAGCACAAGGAATTCAAGAACAAGCAAAGAAATATATTATTGAAGGTAAATAATGGTTGAAGAATTTTCTACATTTGAAGATTATGCTTTAGTATTAAAAAAGTCTCTTGAAAAAATTTGTCATGATGATAATATGGCAAAAGAAGATGAAGTTCAAATAATATACGCAGATCCTCCAGTTGCTTTTGCAAGATTTCAACAAATTACACAAAACGGTCAAAAACCTGGACCGTTAATTAGTTTTAATTTGGAATCAATAGATATTGATAATAGTGACCAGCTTGGTGGTTGGAAATCTTTTGTAAGTTCTTCAGGAACAATTGTAAAAGCACCAGTAATTGCTAAATTAAAATATAAAGCAACAATTAATGCAATAAAAGAGAGTCAGGCAGATTTACTTTCTTCTCAAATAATGTTAGCAATGCCTTTTAATAGACCTTACGCTACGATGTTGGATGGTCAATGGGTGACTATGATTTCAAGTGATTTTGCTTCAGAAACAAATTTGGAAATTAATGATGGAGAAGATAAAATAGTAAAAAGAACTTGCGTAATTGAAATTCCAAGAGCTTACTTTAATCATCCAATACAAGTTAATAGTAACTATATAAAGAAAATCAATGCACATATTTACAGTGTTGATGAAAATTTAGGAGTGATAAATGAAAATAATTAATAATACAAAACAAACAATTCAATTGGTAAATGGAAAAAAACTTACAAAATTTAAGACAATCTCTGTTGAAAAACCTTCAGAAGAGTTGATTTCTCAGGTTGAAAATCTTAAAAAATTAGGACTTGTTACTGTTGCATAATTTACAGCCACAACCTTTTAAGTGATTGTTAGGTGTTTGTTCAAATATACCATGTTCTGGACAAATAATCTTAACCTTTGTTTCGTAATTCAAATAATGCACGAGTGAATAATTATATTTTTCACCGTGTATTTTTTTTGCTCTTTTAATAAATTTTTCAGTAGTTAAGGTTTTATTTTTAGATGCTCTTATTTTTGAACATTCTGGACAAATAGAATCATGGTAAAGAACATTTATTGGATTAATTAAAAAATCTCCGTGTTCTTTGCAAGTAATAATTACATCACAATCATAATTTATAAATTTAGTTTTAATAAAAGAATAATTATCTCCTAAAATACATTTTAATCTACTAATAAATTCTTTTGTGTTCATACGTTTAACTTTACAAAAAAATTTTTTAATAAAAAGATAATATTAATGACAGTAATTAAGTCAGATAAGGAGAAAAAATGTCAAATTTAAGTCCACAAATAGTTTTTAATGAGTTTGATAATACAGCTTACTCAAACCCAAAATCTGTATCTGGAACAACAGTTTGTATCATTGGTTATGCTAGAAAAGGTGTTATTGGAACACCAGTAGAAATTACTTCTTATAAGAATTTCGTTTCTACATTTGGTAAGCCAGTTGATGGATACTATTCTGGTCTTGCAGTAAGAAATGTTCTTAATGCAGGTGGTAAGGTTCTTTTTGTAAGAGTTGCAGATTCTACAGCTGAAACTTCTAACGTAATAGTTAAGAATGCAGTTGAAGCAAAAAATGGTAAAGTTCTTTTTGATAGAAATAGCGATATTCTTATTGGAACAGAAGGCTATGAAGTAAAGTCTATTTACGGTGTTAATGTAACAAATACTGAAGGAGCTTCTAAAGATATTTATCTTCGTTCTCCAACAGCAGGAAAATTTACACAAGCTTCTATTGTTGAACAATTAACAGCTGGTCTTTCAGCAACTCCAGGTTACTATGAAGTATTAAAAAGAAATACTTTAAGAGATGGTGTTTATTCTTTTGATATTAAAGTAAATGACGTATTACCAGAAGGAAGTAATGGTTATTATATTGAAACTTCTATGAGTGATAGTGGTCAAACTTTAGCAGAAAAATTAGGTAAAGCTATCAAAGATTATGGCCAAAACAGCTACTGTGTTCTTGAAATGTCTGATGATCCAGATTTTGAACAAACAGGAACATTTAGCGATGATAAGACATTTGCTATTTCTGGTGAAAGAAAATTTAAAATTGTAAAAGGTACTGGAGAAACAGATGTTACTGTAAATATTACAAGTGGTTCTACTCTTAAAACAATTGCTTCTGTAATTAATAATGCCATAGAAGCATTTCAAGTAAAATGTTTGTATGTTTCTGCAACAGAAAGTTCTAATCCAAAACTCTTATTTGTAAATAATTCAGGTTCTACAGGAGATATTTCTATTAAATCTTCTGGAACAATTGAAAGTGCTAGCGAAATCTTCGTTACAAATAATGTTACTGAAGGTGCTTCAAATATTGAAGGTATTGCTCCAAAAGCAGCAGATTCTCAATTTGGTTTATATGTTAAGACACTTAACGGTAAATCAACAGGTGAAGCAAGAACTGATGTTTCTGTAGAATATAATGAAGATACACAGTCTGTAGTATTTGTTGGAACTGAAGTTGGTGAAGGCAAAAAAGTAGAAATTGTACCTGCAACTTATGGAAACTTTATTTTTGACGCAGAAAACGGTGCTAATGTAGGACAAGTTCTTGGATGTTTCTTGGGAACTGATGAAATCACTGGTTTGAATATTGCAAGAGATGCAGACACAAGAAAAGTTTATATTGAGTCTGATGGTAAAATTCAATATCCAACAGTTGCCGATAGTAGTAAGCAAGGAGTTCTTTCTTTAATTAATATTGAAAAAGATATTAAGTCTGATACTTCAATTGGCTATACTTATATTACTGGTCAGGCAGCTATTCCAGCAAACGAAAGAGATATGGTAGTAATTACATCTAAAGAAAAAGGTTCTGCTACAAATAATATTGCTGTTGAGTTCTACTCAAGCACTTCACCTCTTAACGGAGAAATAAAACACGATATTACAGTATTTGTAGATGGTGTTAAGAAAGAATTTTATGAAGATGTATCTTATAATTATTCAGACGTAGAAAAACGTTTTGATACAATCATAAACCAAGTTGAAGATAATGGTGGTTCTGCTTATATTACAATGAAAGTTGAAAAGAACGATTATTCTTCTGTTGATGTAGAAGTAGCTGATGGAACTTATACAGTCGGAGCACCAATTAATGAAAACAGTATAAAGAGAACACCAGATATTGATGTAAATGCTTATAATGAATATGATTACTCAGTTGGTACAGATGGTATTCCAGAAGACGGTGGAGATGAACTTTTCGAAGCAGCAATGGAAACTGAATATTCACCACTTTCTGACAAAGACCTTTACAATTTCCACGTTTTGATTACTCCAGATAATATTTCTGAAGTTGTTCAAACAGCAGCTATAAAAATTTGCGAAACAAGAAACGATGCAATGGCAATTATAGATCCACCAGTTGGACTTTCAAAGAAAGCTGTAATTGATTGGCATAATGGTAAAGGTTATGGAAGATCTTCAGCACTTTCTTCTACTTATGCAGCTACTTATTGGCCTTGGTGTAAAGTATTTGACACAAATGCTGGAAAGAATATTTGGGTAATGCCTTCTGTAGTAATGGCAGCTAAATATGTAACTGTTGATAGAACAGCAGGATCTTGGTATGCCCCAGCAGGTGAAACAAATGGTGTAATGAGCGTTATTGATATTGAACAGTATCCAAATGTTAATGACAGAAATGAACTTTATGTTGATTACAACAGAGTTAATCCTTTCATTAAGCTTGGTGATGGAAGTATCGTTTGTTATGGTGAAAAAACTTTGCAGAGAATTAACTCAGTTCTTACAAAGATTCATACAAGAAGAATGCTTATTCAAATTAAGAAAGAAGCTAAAGAGGCTCTTCGTGGATACATCTTTATGCCAAATGTTTCAGAAAATCTTTCTAAGATTACTTCTAATCTTACAGCAATTTTTGAAAAATATAAAGTTGGCGGTGGATTAAGTTATTATAAGATCGTTTGTGATGAAACAAACAACCCTATCGAAGTAAGACAACAAGACATTATAAATGTTGATGTTGCTTGTGTTCCAGAGGGATGTCTTGAACTTATCACAATTAATCTTACAATGAACAAGTCTGCTGAAACTGTTTCAGTAAATTAATTGAAAGATAATTAATTTAAAAGCCACTTCAATTGAAGTGGCTTTTATTATTTAAACAAGTTAATAATATAGGTGTGGAGTGCGCCTTTTGCGTAATTTAGTAGAAGAATGGCCTTTCATTTTTTTACCAGAGAAGTAATTAAGCCAAATCCAGGCAACTCGAAAGGAGATAAATTATGGATTTTAAAAATTATGTAAGAATGATGCTTGAAGCTGAAAAAGCAAAGGATCAAGACGAAGAAGTAGAAAATCAGGACGATGAAGAAGATTCTGATGAAGATGAAGAAGACGACGAAGAAAAAGAAGCTTCTGTAAAAACTAAGGCCTGTAGAAATGGTTGTGAGCCTTCTGTAAAATCAACTTGCAACGGCTGCGAGCCATCAGTTGAAGACGATGAAGATGAAGAAGATTCTGATGAAGACGAAGAAGAAGATTCTGACGAAGAAAACGAAGACAAGGAAAAATGTCCAAAGTGTGGAAAATCACCTTGTGAATGTAAGAAAGAAAAATCTTTAAAGGAATCAATGCTTCATCTTGCTTCAGATAATCATGGTAAAAAAGTAATTACAGAAGAAGAAATGGTTCTTTGTGAAAATATTAAAAATAATTCTGCATCAAAATATCTTGCTAAACTCGCTAAGAGAGCAGAAAAAGAAGCAGCTAAGTATGAAAAGAAAGGCTGGAAAGAAGAGGCAAAGACTTCTAAGAAAGCAGCTACTTCATTGAAAGAAGCTTCTAATAAACTTTATAAATGTGAAACAAGATACCAGAATGGTGACGCTTCAGCAAAGAGAGAATATAAATCAATTTGTAAGCAATATTCAAAAGAACTTAAAGCTCTTGGAAAAACAGCAAAGGGACTTAAAGGCTTGTTATTTACATTGTTAGCAGGAACTGTATTGCTTGGTGGAGTTGGATTAACAATCGTTAATAATGATAAAATCATCGAAAGACTTCAGTATGGTTTTGAACATAAAGAAGAAATGCCAAGTGTTTTAAAGCAGATTGGAAAAAATGATAAGAGTTTTATTGATGGCGTTTTGAAAGGTTCAGAAGTAAAAACTTCTGACTGGGGTGGAGATAAAGCAGGACTCGAAGCTCACAGATTAGG
>Ga0247609_10002856_pt1 | contig 17880 bp, 18 predicted proteins | sample 172DNAGHGlowgp2_FD_193487 | JGI IMG/M metagenome (GOLD analysis project Ga0247609, IMG submission 193487) | Sheep rumen microbial communities from Palmerston North, Manawatu-Wanganui, New Zealand - 1728 DNA GHGlow gp2 | ecosystem: Host-associated > Mammals > Digestive system > Stomach > Rumen ...
TTCCACTGTTTCTTTCCATATACAGTTTTATTGCCTGTTTTTTTATTTCTTCACTATAGCTCCTTTCCTTTGGATTTGGCGTGTATACTTTTCCTCAGTGTTTACATTTGTATTTTTGACTTCCTGCCCTCGTTTTTCCCGCTTTTATTTGTCCAGTTTCTTTTCCACAATTTTTATATTCCATTTCTTTATTATACCATATGTTTTTTCTTTGGGCACTCCTCCTTTTTCAACAACTATTGTTATAATTTGAAAAACTTGGTATAATAAAAGTAACGTTTTATTTTAAGGGGACTTTTATTTTTGAAAAATATAGAAATATTTACAGACGGAGCATGCCTTGGAAACCCAGGCCCTGGAGGTTGGGGCGCTATTTTAAGATATAACGGCGTAGAAAAGGTCTTAAGTGGTGGTGAAGCTGAAACTACCAACAATAGAATGGAAATTCTGGCAGTCATAAAGGCATTAAAAGCTTTAAAGGAAAAATGTAACATTGAGCTTTATACCGATTCTCAATATGTTTGTAACGCGATAAATAAAGGTTGGGCTCAAAAGTGGAAAAGTAACAACTGGAAAAGAAACAAGAACGAGCCGGCTTTAAATTCAGATCTATGGGAAGTTTTACTTGATTTATTAGAAAAACAAAACGTTAAGTTCAATTGGGTCAAAGGCCATGCAGGACACGAAGAAAATGAAAGATGCGATGTTTTAGCGAGAACTGAAGCACAAAAATATAAATAATTATTTTTAATGTAAAGGTTTGGAGTGACAATAGTGAAGGACATAATATATTTTGATAACGCAGCAACGACTTGTGTAACGAAGAATGTTTTTGAAAGCATGATACCATTTTATAAAGAAAAATTTGGGAATCCCTCGAGTATATATTCAGTTGGAAGAGAAGCTAAAAAGGCTGTAGACAACGCAAGAGAAGAAATTGCAAAATGTATCGGTGCAGATAAAAGTGAGATTTTTTTTACATCAGGTGGCAGTGAAGCTGATAACTGGGCAATAAAAGGTATCGCCCATACTTTAGCAAAATCAGGCAAAAAGCACATTATAACTTCCAAAATAGAGCACCATGCGGTTTTGCACACAGCAGAAGCGCTTAAAAAGGAAGGTTTTGAAATCACATACTTGGATGTAGATAAAGATGGTTTAATTGCGCCTGAAAACTTAAAAAATGCAATCAGAGAAGATACAGCACTAGTTTCGATAATGTACGCAAACAATGAAATAGGAACTGTTCAGGATATAGAAAAACTTTCTGCAGTTTGCAAAGAAAAGGGCGTTATTTTTCATACAGACGCAGTTCAAGCAATTGGCCATGTTAAGATAAATGTAAAAGAAGAGGGGATAGATTTATTATCTCTTTCAGGACATAAGTTCCACGGACCTAAAGGAATTGGTGTTTTGTATATAAGAAAGGGCTTGCGTCTTGAAAACTTAATAGAAGGTGGAGCTCAAGAAAATGGACATAGAGCAGGGACTGAAAATGTAGCGGGAATAGTTGGTTTGAGCGTAGCTTTAAAAGAAGCCTGTGAACATATGGATGAAAACAATGAAAAGTTAATCAAGATGAGAGATAATCTAATAGAGAACCTCTTGAAAATAGAAAGATCAAGGCTCAACGGACACCGTGAAAAAAGACTTCCTGGGAATGTTAACATGTGCTTTGAAGGAATCGAGGGCGAGTCGCTTCTTTTGATGCTAGACGCTAAAGGAATATGTGCTTCATCAGGGTCTGCTTGCACATCAGGGTCTTTAGACCCGAGTCATGTTCTTTTAGCAATCGGTCTTCCTCACGAAATTGCTCATGGATCTTTAAGATTGTCACTCAGCGACATAAATACAATGGAAGAAGTAGATTTTGTTTTAGAGACGATCCCACCGATTATCGATAGATTGAGAAGTATGTCTCCTTTGTGGGAAAAGATAATTAATTCTCAAGAGTGATTTTAATTTAGTTTTGTATTTAGTTAAGGAAGGTGTAAAGTATGAATTATAGCGAAAAAGTTATGGACCATTTTTCAAATCCACGAAACGTAGGCGAACTCAAGAATGCAAACGGCGTAGGGGAAGTTGGTAACCCTAAATGTGGCGATATTATGAAGATGTACATCAAGGTCGAAAACGATAAAATCGCTGATGTAAAGTTTAAGACTTTTGGATGTGGAGCAGCTATAGCGACGAGTTCGATGGCTACAGAATTGATAAAAGGGAAAACATTGAAAGAAGCTTTGAGCTTAACAAATAAAGCTGTGATGGATGCTTTAGATGGCTTGCCACCTGTGAAGGTTCATTGTTCTGTTTTAGCTGAGCAAGCTATTAAATCTGCTATTGCTGATTACTACAAAAGACAAGGTTTAGATCCGGAAATTTATGTTGGAAAAATTGCAAGCCACTGCGATGATTGCTCGTGTGGATCTTGTAAGGGTTGATTAGAATATTTTATAAAAATAAATATTTAATATAAAATATAAAATTTCTTTAAAGTACTTTGAAAATTTAAAAATGATTAGAAAATCCTTTGCTGAAATTTTATAAAAAAGCAAAGGATTATTTTATTTGGCTTATTGGAGTGGATGATTTGAAAGAAACAAAATTGATTAATAGAAAAAAAGCAAGAGAAGAAGCGTTTATACTTTTATTTGAAAATAGTTTTAATTCTTACTCTTTGGATGAGATTTTAAAATTAAAAAGTGAAATTGAAGTGGAAGAAGATAAAAAAAATAAAACTGAGAAAATTGAGGACTTTACAAAGGAATTATTTGAAGGGGTAAAGGAACATCAAGAAGAAATAGACAGTTTGATAAATGAACATTCTAAAGCTTGGAGCAAAGATAGAATCTCTAAAATTGCGATGTCGATATTGAGACTATCGATTTTTGAAATTTTATTTAGAGAGGATATACCATCGGGAGTTTCTATAAATGAAGCAGTGGAGCTTGCAAAAAAATATGGTTCAGACGAAGAACCAGGTTTTATAAATGGAATACTTGGATCTATAAGCAGAAAAAATTAATTTATTCACTAATAGCGCAATTAAATTTTCATGAAGAGGTGAATTTATTGATAGGGATAAACATATTAACAGTTACGCAATTAAATACATACGTAAAGTCCATTTTAGATGGCGATGATAAACTTTATGAAGTTTTCTTAATTGGTGAAATTTCAAATTTTACAGATCATTATCAATCCGGTCACTTATATTTTTCATTAAAGGATGAAAAGTGTACGATAAAGGCTGTGATGTTTTCGTTTAATGCGAAGGGTTTAAAATTCAGACCTGAAAACGGTATGAGCGTGATAGTAAGAGGGAAAGTTTCGCTTTATGAGAATTCTGGGAACTATCAGATTTATGTAGAAGATATGCAACCGGAAGGTCTAGGAAGTCTCAATTTAGCTTTTGAACAGTTAAAGGAGAAGCTTTTTAAAGAAGGTTTATTTGATGAAAAATTAAAAAAGAAAATCCCAAAGTATCCTCAGAAAGTGGGACTTATCACAGCAAAAACCGGAGCTGCAATTCATGATGTTTTGAGTATTTTAAAAAGAAGATTCCCACTAATTGAAGTCTTACATTATCCAGTATCGGTACAAGGAAAGAATGCATCAGAGCAAATAATAAACGCGATAAAATTTTTTAATAAGCAAACACTCAAAGACTATAAAGCGGATGTATTGATAGTGACAAGAGGTGGTGGATCGATTGAAGATTTATGGAGCTTTAATGATGAAAATTTAGCAAGGGAGATTTCAAAATCTGAAATACCGATAATTTCAGCAGTAGGTCACGAAACAGATTTTACTATTTGTGATTTCGTATCAGATTTAAGAGCGCCTACACCATCTGCTGCAGCTGAATTAGTTTCACCGGACATAAATGAGACTATTTTAAAAATTGACACTTTAGTTTTAAGAATGAAAAAAGTTATATTCGACGAGATTAAAAATTATAGAAATAAACTTGATAAATTTTTAAGTAAAGACCAATTAAAAGAGCAAAAAAGATTGATATCGAAAAAGAATCTGAGATTAGAGTTAACTGTAAATAGATTAAAAGCAGCGTTTGAGAAAATTATTTTCGAAAAAAAAGAATCCTATTTAATGTTAATTTCAAAACTTGATAACTTAAGTCCTTTAAAAATTTTAAGGTCAGGTTATAGTTTGATAACGACAAAAAGCGGGGAAGTTATAAATTCAGTAAAAAAAGTAAAAGAAAACGAAAAAATAAAAGTGAAGTTAAAAGATGGCGATTTGATTTGCTCTGTAGAAGAAAAAACAGAAAACTTTTAAATTTTAAGAAAGGAAATTTATTATGAAACAAATATCATTCGAAAAATCTATGAAGGAACTGGAAGAGATTGTAGAAAAATTAGAAGATGGCGACAATACATTAGAAGAATCCTTAAAGCTTTTCGAAAAAGGCGCTAAAATTGCGGGATTTTGCAATGAAGTTTTAAAAAATGCCGAGCAAAAGGTTACAGATCTTACGAAAGTTACCATAGAAAAGGGTGAATAACGTGTTAAAAAACGATGAGTACTTAAATTTAATAAATGAAAAGCTAAATGAGTATCTTCCAAAAAAAGCAGAATATGAAAATAATTTAATTAAGGCGATGAGGTACACATTAAACCTACCAGGAAAAAGATTGAGACCGATTTTAGCATTGGAATTTTGTAGAGCTTTAGGCGGAAAAATAGAAGAGTGTTTACCTTTTGCGTGTGCTATAGAGATGATACATAACTATTCTTTGATTCATGATGATTTACCTTGTATGGACGATGATGACTTAAGACGAGGAAAACCAACTAATCACAAAGTTTTCGGTGAAGCTATAGCACTTTTAGCGGGTGACGGCCTTTTAAATTTAGCATTTGAAGTGATGGTATCTAAAGAAACAGTAGCTTTAGTTGGCGAAAAAAGGGCAATTTTAGCCTCAAGAGTGCTTTCAAATGCTTGTGGGAAAGACGGTATGATCTTAGGTCAAGTAATAGACTTAGAAAGCGAAAATAAATCTATTTCGATGGGGTTATTAAAGAAAATGCATATAAATAAAACCGCTAAGTTAATAAGTGCTGCATGCGAAATTGGTGGGATTATTGCAGGGGCTAATGAAGAACAACTTTTAAAAACAAAAGAATATGGGTTAGATCTTGGCTTAGCATTTCAAATCATGGATGACATTTTAGATGCAGACCAAAACGAAAAAAATATAAATATAAATAAAAATTTAAGCGATAAAGAAAATGGAAAATCAACTTATGTTACGATGTTAGGACTAGAAGAATCGAAAGAATTAGTAAACGACCTAACAAATAATGCTATTGAAAGTATAGTTTTTTTAAAGGATGAAGGAGAAAAATTAAAAAAAATCGCGAAAAAATTATCAAATAGGGTAATTTGAAGCTTTAAATGTAACTTAATTGGAATTTAAAATAAAAGAGGTTAAAATAAAAAATGGATGAAAGTATACTAAATAAAATCAAGATGCCTGAAGATTTAAAAGGGATGTCAATTGAGAAACTTGAAAAATTAAGTGATGAGATAAGACGAAAAGTCATAGAGGTAGTATCGAAAAACGGTGGGCATTTAGCGTCAAATTTAGGGATAGTTGAGTTAACAGTAGCTCTACATAAAGTTTTTGATTGCCCTAAAGATAATATCGTTTGGGATGTAGGTCATCAATGTTATGCGCATAAAATTTTGACTGGCAGATTAGAAAAAATCGATACAATCCGAAAAGAAGGAGGGCTTTCAGGGTTCCCGAAGATTAACGAGAGCGAATTTGACACTTTTAGTACAGGTCACAGCAGTACTTCGATTTCAGCAGCTTATGGTCTAGCAAGAGCTAAAAATATTTTAGATGATGATTCTAAAGTAATAGCAGTTATTGGGGACGGTGCATTATCAGGAGGGATTGCTTATGAAGCTTTAAATAATGCAGGTTCATTTAAAAAGAACTTTATAGTCATTCTCAACGACAATAAGATGTCCATCTCGAGAAATGTTGGTTCCATGGCGAGATATTTATCTGCTATGAGAACGAGAAGTTTTTATCTTAAACTGAAAAACTCTACAGATTTTATTTTAGGTAAAATACCTTTTCTTGGTAGAATGATAAAAAAAGTTTTGCTGAGTTCTAAATCTGCTTTAAAACATCTTTTATATCACGGAACGATTTTTGAGAATATGGGATTTATGTATTGTGGGCCAGTGGACGGACACAACATAAAAAAACTTGTAAATATTTTATCTGTTGTTAAAGATATAGATAAACCGATACTTTTGCACGTGAACACAGTGAAAGGCAAAGGATATAAATACGCTGAAAAAAATCCGAAAGTTTTTCATGGAATTTCAAGTTTTGATGTTAAAACCGGTGGATTTAAATCGAGAAATGAAGATTTTTCGTCTGTTTTTGGGGATACACTTTGCAAGCTAGCAAAAGAAAACAATAAAGTATGTGCTATTACTGCTGCGATGAAGATAGGAACGGGACTTTCGCAATTTTCCAAAAAGTATAAGAGCAGATTTTTCGATGTAGGAATAGCAGAAGAGCATGCTGTAACCTTTGCAGGAGGGTTAGCTAAAGGTGGTATGATACCGGTCTTTGCAGTGTATTCTACGTTTTTGCAAAGATGTTATGATCAGATAGTTGAAGATGCAGCGTTGCAAGGATTTAAGATGATTTTAGCAATAGACAGAGCAGGCATAGTGGGAGAAGACGGCGAAACACATCAAGGTATATTCGATACAGCATTTTTGAATACTATTCCGAATGTCACGATATACGCTCCGAGTTATTTTGATGAGCTCTCGTATATGCTAAAGAATGCTGTAAATAACGGAAAAGGAGTTTGTGCAATTCGGTATCCAAGAGGTAGCGAAAATTATAAACCCAGAGGATATATTTTCGATTTAGAAGATTTTTCGGTTTATGGAAAACAAGATAGTGATATAGCGATAGTAACTTATGGACGAATTTTTTCTAATGCAAGCTTAGCAAAAGAAAAATTAGAAAATATGGGCATAAATACTTGTGTAGTGAAGTTAAATAAAATAAAACCTATAAAGAGTGAAGTTGTGGATTATTTATCGCGGTTTAAGAAAATATACTTTTTCGAAGAGGGGATACTCTCAGGTGGAATAGGGGAGCACCTTAGCAGCTTAATGAATCAAAGTGGTTATAAAGGTAAGTTTAAACTTACAGCTATAAATGATGAATTTGTTAACCATGCCTCAGTTTCGTCAATTTTGAAAAAATTACACCTTGATGAAGGAAGTATGTTTGAGATTATTTATAATGACATGGAGAATTAAAATGCAAAATAAAGAAAGATTAGATATACTGCTTGTGAGTAAAAATTTAGCACAGAGCCGTGAAAAAGCTAAAGCTTTGATAATGTCAGGGAAAGTTTATGTTGACAATCAAAAAGCTGACAAAGCGGGAACTCTATATAAAGAAGATAGTAAAATTGAAGTCAGAAAAGATGAAATCGAATTTGTAAGTCGAGGTGGGCTTAAATTAAATAAGGCGATTTTATCTTTTAATATAGATTTAAAAGATAAAGTAGCAATGGATATAGGAGCGTCAACTGGTGGGTTTACAGACTGTATGTTGCAAAATGGAGCTAAAAAAGTATATTCTGTGGATGTAGGATACGGTCAACTTGCGTGGAAACTTAGAAACGACAAAAGAGTAGTAAATCTAGAACGGACGAATATTCGATATATAGATGAAAGTTTAATTTTAGAAAAACTAGATTTTGTAAGTGTTGATGTATCCTTTATTTCACTTAAGCTAGTTTTGCCGGTAGCTAGAAATTTAATGAAAAATTTTGCAAAAGGAGTATGCCTTATAAAACCTCAATTTGAAGCGGGTAGAGATAAAATCGGCAAAAATGGTGTTGTTAGAGATAAAAAAGTCCACGAAGAAGTGATTAAGAATGTATTTATATTTACAAAAAAATTAGGATTTAAGATTTTAGATTTAGATTTTTCACCTGTAAAAGGTCCGAAAGGTAATATAGAATATTTAATGTACATAGAGAAAAATGAATTAGAAGATAAAGATACAAAAGATGATGTTAATATTTTAAGTGATGAAAAAATCAAAGAGGTTGTAGAAAAGTCTCACGAACTTCTAGATAAAGTTTGAAATGAATTTGAGCTGATGGACGTAAAAAGCGTTATAAATTCGAAAATACTTTAGGAGTGATATTTGAAAATGCAGAAAAAGATTTCTTTGGAGTTAAAAGGATATTTTGAGAGAACAGATAGAATTTTTTGGATGATATCGATTACGATTTCGATATACTCATTACTATTGATTTCAAGCGTATCGAGAAACAGCAATTTCGGATATTTTAAAATACAGCTTTTTTCGATAATATTAGGGTATTTGGGTGCATTTTTGATAACTAAGTCTGATTATAGATTCCTATGTAAATATTGGTATATAGCGGCAGGAATCTGTATTTTTTTGATTTTATGTACATTTTTGTTTGGAAGTTCAGTTACGGGAGATTCTGGAGTTGATGCAAAAGCTTGGATTAAACTGCCAGGAGGCATTACTTTTCAACCGTCGGAACTTGCAAAGATTGGATTTATAATATCTTTTTCAAAGCATTTATCAATTTTAAAAGAAAACGGTGAACTCAAATATTTTGGGAAAGTAGCACTTCTTGGAGTACACGCGTTAATTCCAATGCTTTTGACGCATTTGCAAGGAGACGATGGAGCGGCGGTTATATTCTTTTGTATGTTTTTAGTTATGTCTTTTGCAGCAGGGATACAGCTTAGATATTTTGCGGGAATTTTTGTATCGGGGTGTTTATTTATCCCGGTTTTGTGGAAATATGTTTTAGCGGAATATCAAAAGCAAAGATTACTTAGCCAATTAAACCCTGATGCTGACCCTTTGGGAATGGGATTTCAGCAAATACAAGGGAAGCTTTCTATAGGCTCTGGGAAAATATTTGGACAAGGCTTATTTCATGGGCCAAGGGTAGGTTACGGCACAGTACCGATACAACAAAGTGATTTTATTTTTTCAGTGGCAGGAGAAGAGTTGGGGTTTATTGGGTGTTTATTAGTTATAGGTCTAATAATTGCGTTGCTTTTTAGAACTTTGCAAATAGCTTATAAGTCATCTGATTATTTGGGAAGTTACATTTGTTTTGGATTTTTTGGGATGATTGTTTCCCAAGCGATTTTCAACCTCGGTATGTGTTTAAGTTTACTCCCTGTAATGGGTGTAACTTTACCGTTTTTTAGTTCAGGAGGATCTTCGGCAGCGTGTTTATATTTAGGGCTTGGTTTAGTGCAGAGTGTTTTCATGCAGAAAAACGAAGAAGCTATGGTTGAAACCTATGAGGATCAAGCGTAAATAATAAAGATTAATATAAATTTTTAGGAGATTTAATATGGTTGATAACATAAAAATATATAGTAAAAATTTAAATAAAGAAATGAATTTGTCCGTTTACGTTCCGGATGAATATAAGTTTGAAAGATTACCGGTATTGTACTTTTTACATGGAAGAAGTGGAAATGAGAAAATTTTAGAGCAACTAAGTCTAGACAAAAATATGGATAAGTTAATAAATGATAAAAAAATCAAACCATTTATTATTGTTTGTCCGAATATTGATAATAGCAGAGGTATAAATTCATCGCTAAAATATAGAGAAGAAAAGGGGAAGTATGGGCTTGTTTTCAAGGGCTTATATGAAGATTATTTTATAGATGAAGTTATACCATATATTGATGAAAAGTTTAATACCTTAAGCTTGCGAGAAAATAGATTTATAGGAGGGATTTCTTCTGGTGGATATGCAGCTATTCACAATGGACTTAGACATAACGAACTTTTCCTGAAAGTGGGAGGACATATGCCGGCAATAGATTTATCATTTGAAGATGAAGACGAATGTTATTTTGAAAATGAAGAAATGTGGCTTAAATATGACCCGATTACTATCGCCGAAAATAGAGATTTTAATAATACGGAGGTATATCTAGATGATGGGAATCAAGATGTAGGAAGATTTTATTTAGCGTGCGATAAGTTATATAAAATTTTAAAAGAAAAGAATATAAGTGTTCAGAACCACGTTTTTGAAGGAAACCATGATGGCGAATACGTCCTAAGAAATATAGAGAAGTATTTATTATTTTACGGGAATTAAAATTAATGTACTGAACAATCGTTCAAGGTTTAAAAGTGGTGTTTGATAAGATTTTTTTAAGATGGTATAATATAGGTATTAAATTTTGCCAAAATGGAAGCGAGATGACGATATTGTTTGATAAATTAGAAGTTTTCAAGAAAAGATATGATGAATTAAATGAGCAACTCTATGATCCTTCAGTTGTGAATGACCAAGAGAAATACACATCCATAATGAAAGAACAAAAGAATTTACAACCAATTGTAGAAAAATATGAAGAGTATAAAAAATATAAAAACAATTTAGAAGAAGCCAAAGAAATGCTAAATGAAGGCGGAATAGACAAAGACTTTCGCGATATGCTGGAAATAGAGATAGATGAATCAAAAGAAAAATTAGAAAAGATATCCTCAGAATTAAAGATTTTACTTTTGCCGAAAGACCCTAACGACGACAGAAATGTTATTATTGAAATAAGAGGTGGAGCTGGGGGAGAAGAAGCAGCTTTATTTTCAGGAGTGCTCTTTAGGATGTACAGCATGTACGCTGAAACTAAAGGCTTTAAAATAGAGGTTTTAAATGCAAATGAAACAGAACTTGGCGGATATAAAGAAATCAGCTTTATGGTAAAGGGTGAAGGTGCATATTCAAGATTTAAATATGAAAGTGGAGTCCATAGAGTACAAAGAGTTCCGGAAACTGAAGCACAAGGCAGGATTCATACCTCAACTGTAACTGTGGCTGTTTTGCCAGAAGCTGAAGATGTCGAAATTGAAATTAATCCAGCTGATTTGCAAATTGATACCTTTAGAGCTAGTGGTGCAGGTGGCCAGCATATTAATAAAACAGAATCCGCAATTAGAATAACTCATCTTCCAACGGGATTAATAGTTGAATGTCAAGACGAAAGAAGTCAATATAAAAATAAAGATAAAGCGATGAAGGTTTTAAAGTCACGACTTTTAGAAGCTAAAACTCGTGAGCAAAATGATGCCTTAGCGCAAGAAAGAAAAATGCAAGTGGGTTCAGGGGACAGATCTGAAAGAATCAGAACTTACAATTATCCTCAAGGAAGAATGACAGATCACAGAATAGGGCTTACGTTATATCGACTAGAGGACATATTAAACGGAAACATCGATGAAGTTATAGATGCACTCATCACGGCAGATAGAGCTGCAAAATTGCAATCTTCCATCGGAGATGGAGATGAAAATTAACATGAAAACGCAAATTTTGCATCCAGGCGATGAAAAAAAAGCTTCTGACATTTTAAAATCCGGAGGAATAGTAGCTTTACCTACGGAAACAGTTTATGGACTTGGTGCAGATGGGTTAAATGAAAGTGCGATTAAAAAAATATTTGTTGCTAAAGGCAGACCTAGCGACAATCCACTAATTTTACATATAGCAGAACCAGAAGACTTATCAAATTTAGTTTTAGAGGTACCGAAAAAAGCTCAAGTTTTAATTGATAATTTTTGGCCGGGACCTTTAACAATAATTTTAAAAAAGACAGATATTGTTCCGAAGGCAGTGTCGGGAGGACTTGATACTGTTGCTGTAAGGTGCCCTTCAAATGAAGCAATAAAAAAAGTCATAAAGCATTTAAAAAGACCAATAGCAGCCCCGTCTGCGAATCTTTCCGGCAAGCCGAGTCCGACAAAATTTTCACATGTATTACACGACTTAGACGGAAAAATTGATGCTATTTTGGACGGTGGAGATTGCGAAATAGGTCTTGAATCCACGGTTATTGCGTTTAATGAAGAATTGCCGAGAATATTAAGACCAGGGAAAATTACGAAAGAACAAATAGAAGACCTAATCGGGGATGTTATTTTAGATCCAGCCGTAATGGGCAAAATAAAAAGTGGTCAGAAAATCATGTCTCCCGGTATGAAATATAAGCATTATGCGCCAAAAGCAAAAGTGATTGTCATTAAATCAAACAGCGAAAAATATATTGATTACGTGAATAAAAATTCCAGTGAAAATACATTGAGCTTGTGTTTTGACGAAGATAAAAAATATATAAAAGGAAAGTGCATTTCTTACGGGAAAGAATCTGACGATATAAGTCAAGCTAATTTATTTTTCGATGCTTTAAGAAAAATAGACACGCTAGATGAAGTGAATTTAGTTTTTGCAAGGTGTCCTCGTAGGGAAGGAGTGGGCTTAGCTGTTTATAATCGATTAATTAGATCCTCTGGTTTTGAGGTGATAACGCTTTGAACAAAGTTAAAATTATTGGCCTGACCGGTCAAAGTGGTGCTGGAAAAACTACAGTATCATCTTACTTACATTCAAAGGGGTTCTTTACTGTAGATGCTGACAAAATTTCTAGAGAAGTTTTAAATACTAGTGAATGTAAAGAGCAAATAGCTAAGTTTTTTGGGAAAGAAGTTTTCTTACAAGACGGAAATATTGACAGAAAAAAGCTGAGAGAAAAGGCATTTTTATCAGCTGAAAATGTTAAAATTCTGAATGAAATCACACATCCGGAGATTTTAAAAAGAATAAGATTACTTTTAAAAAAGTATGAGTCGTCAAAGGGTATAACGGTTTTGGACGTTCCACTTTTATTTGAGACAGGGCTTAATGGTCTTTGTGACGTAGTGATTGCGGTTTTAGCTAGTAAAAATTTAAGGGCGCGGCGGATTATAAATAGAGACAAAATTGATCTTAATGCTGTAAAGATGCGAATAGATACTCAAAAAGAGGATATATTTTATAAAAATAGAGCTGATTTTATCATTTCCAATGATTCATCAAAAGAAGATCTGTTCGCAAAAGTAGATGAGGTTTTAGAAAAGTTCTATTAAAATTATTGTGTGCTTAAATTTCACTTTGGCCGCAAGGCGCACGATTAAGATAGCTTTGCTATCTTAATCCTAAATTTCATTTTAAACAATTCTTATTTAAGAATTGTTTGTGCGCCTTGCGGCTGCTAAAAGCAGCAAATTAATATTAAGTTAATTGGAGGAATAGATGAAGAAAAGATCACACTTAAAAATGGTTTTAATATATATGTTTTCATTGATATTTATTTTAGCTACTGTTTTATGTGGATATATTTTTTTTATACATAAAGTCTATCCGACTAAATATAAAGAACTTGTATTAACTTATAGTGCAGAATATGATGTGCCGCCGGAACTAGTTTTTGCTGTAATTAAAGAAGAAAGTAAGTTCAAAAAAAATGCCCTTTCAAATTCTGGAGCGATAGGACTTATGCAGATAATGCCGGAGACTTTTTCTTGGTTACAGACACACATTGCAAATGAAACTCTGGACGAAGATAAGTTAAAAGATCCGAAAGTAAATATAGAATACGGGACATATTTTTTATCTTACTTAAGGAAAAAATATTCAGACGAAAAAGTACAACTTAGCGCTTATAATGCCGGAATAGGTACAGTTGAGAAATGGCTAAAGAATAAAGAATATTCTTCTGATGGAAAAACTTTAAAGAAGATCCCATATAAAGAAACAGAAAACTATGTATTTGAAGTTTTAAAATCTCGAGAGAAGTATCGGAAACTATATTATAGCAATTGACTTTTTTTTACATCTTGTTTATTATATAATCAAAAATTAATTTGTAATGAAAGGGCGTTAATTATGGTAAAAAAGGAAAAAGATAATGATTATGAACTTTTAAAAAAAGAGTTACTTAACGGAAATAAAAATGGTTGCTTAAAAATAGAACAAAAGCAAATAACTCTATCTGATAAATTTTCAGAAGGATATAAAGAATTTTTAGATAAAGCAAAAACTGAAAGAGAAGCAGTAAAAGAATCGATAAAATTGGCAGAAAAAGAAGGCTTTAAAGAATTTATTCCGGGGAAAAAATATAAGCCTGGAGATAAAGTCTACTACAACAATAGAAATAAAGCATTAACTTTAGCTATCATAGGGAAAAACGGAACAAAAGATGGTGTAAAGCTTGCTATAGCGCACATTGATTCACCTAGACTTGATTTAAAACCAAATCCACTGTATGAATCAAATAATATTGCTCTATTTAAGACGCACTATTATGGTGGAATTAAGAAATATCAATGGACAGCTATTCCTTTGGCGCTACACGGTATAATAGTGACAAAATCCGGAAAGACGATAGAAGTTAGCCTTGGGGAAAAGCAAGATGAACCTTGTTTTTGCGTCACTGACTTATTGCCGCATTTAGCGAAAGAACAAATGTCAAAGCCAATGCAAAAGAGTATTTTAGGTGAAAACTTAAACGTTTTAGTTGGAAGTCGACCATTTAAAGATGACAAAGGCTCAGAGCTTGTAAAACTCAACATAATGAAACTTTTAAATGAAAAATACGGGATAGTAGAATCTGACTTTTTGTCAGCTGATTTAGAATTAGTGCCAGCCTTTAAGGCTCAAGACATCGGGTTTGATAGAAGCATGGTGGGCTCTTATGGTCATGACGATAGAGTATGTGCGTATCCAGCTTTAAAATCTATTTTAGATTACGAAAAAGTGCCTGAAAAGACGATAATTACGATTTTAACAGATAAAGAGGAAATTGGAAGCGATGGCAATACAGGCATGAATTCTGCATTTTTCAGATACTTTATAGCTGATTTAGCGGATATGGATTCAGTGCATTACAGACATGTTTTGACAAAATCACAATGTTTATCAGCGGACGTAAATGCAGCGTTTGATCCAACTTATGCTTCAGTTTACGATCAAACCAACAGCTGTTTTATAAATAACGGGGTTGTCATCACGAAATATACTGGAAGTGGTGGAAAATATGGAACTTCTGAAGCTTCGGCAGAATTTATGGCTCAAATAAGAAAAACGTTAGATGATAAAAAGATACTTTGGCAGAGTGGAGAACTTGGAAAAGTAGATGCAGGTGGGGGAGGGACCATCGCAAAATATGTTGCAAATTTGAATGTTGATGTAGTGGATCTTGGAGTGCCGGTTCTTTCAATGCATGCACCGTTTGAAGTTATATCGAAAATAGATTTATTTATGGCTTATAAAGCTATAACCGCATTTTTTAATTGACAAGAATAGTGATACGGCAATTATATAGTTTTCTTTGGGGCAATCATTGTCCTGAAGAAATGAGTTTTGTATTCTCATAGAGATTTATAAAATTTAAGTTGTTATAAATTATAATTATGAAGGGAAAAAGAAAATGAATTTACCGAATAAGTTGACGGCTTTGCGAGTGTTATTGGTACCGTTTTTTATATTTTTTTTATTGAGCGATTATATTTGTAACAACTTAATTTGCGCCTTAGGAGTATTTATTTTGGCATCAATTACAGATATGCTAGACGGAAAAATAGCGAGAAAAAGCGGTCAGATTACAGATTTTGGCAAATTTTTAGATCCGTTAGCAGACAAAATTTTAGTTTTATCAGCGTTGGTGTGTTTTGTAGAGATGGGCTTGATAAGTTCAGTGCCGGTTATAATAATTTTAGCAAGGGAATTCATAGTGACGTCAGTTCGTCTAGTTGCTTCAAGTAAAGGCAAAGTAATTGCAGCGAATATTTTTGGAAAATTAAAAACATGCGTTCAAATAATATCAATCTGCGGGATTTTACTTTTAAAGTACATAGGAAATTTATACCGATTTGATTCTAATTTTTGCAGATTTATATTTGATTTACTGATCTACTTAAGCGCATTTTTTTCAGTTTTATCTGGATACATATACATCAAAAAGAATATAGAGTTTATAAAGCAAAAGTAATGTAAATATGCTTAAAGTTAAAGAGCATTTTTGCTTTTATTAAGTTTTAAAATTAAATAATAAAAATTCTTATATACAGCTTTTTTGTTATATCAAAATTTCGCATATAAAAACCCATCAAAATAAGCCACTTAGCCAGGATTTACAATTTTCGTAAACTTCGACGCATTTAAATTTGAATTCATACTTGTCTTTATTATTAATTACATCATTTTCGGCTTCATTAAAAACTGTGTCTGTTTTGCTGTTTTCCTCGCAGCTACCTATACAAATCGATGGAAACATAACACACCACCAATTTTTCCCTTTACCGTCACCGATGATAACTCTAAGTGCATCGTAGCTTCCTGCAGGTAACGTTATATCGTCATACTGTCTTGTATTAAAATGCATATTAACAATCTCTACTTTTGCTTTATAATCATATCCTAATTTTTTAATCTCAGATTCAGCTACATTTTTTATTTTGTCTTTATATTCTTCACTCAGAGCAAGCGCTTCATTTTTGTCTTTGACTAATCTAAATTCATTTTTTGCATATTCTAAGATTTTATCTCTGACTTTTAGTTTTAAGTCTTGATCTTCCTTTGAATCTGAATTTGCAAGAATATGTATTCTTAGTACTTTTTCACTTATATTTTCACATTTAGTCTGAAAGGACGCAAAATTAAATAACATTGCCAATATCAAAGACGACAGCAAAGACTTTTCAAAAATTTTCATAATAAAACACCTACCATTAAAATTACAATAAAATTCAAACTTTAATTTGTTAATGTAATTATTGGCAGGTGATTTTTTAATTATTCAATTTTTATCTTTTTCAATAAATAGAAACTGTTTTAATTCTCTTTTAAATTTAAGCTAAGACCTAACTCATCAAGCTGAGATTGATCCATCTTACCAGGAGATTGGCTCATAAGTTCAGCTGAAGTTGCAACTTTAGGAAATGCAATTACATCGCGAATACTGGTGCAATTTAACATTATCATAATCATTCTATCAAGCCCAAAAGCTAATCCTCCATGAGGTGGCGCTCCAAATTTAAAAGCATCGATTAAAAATCCAAAACGTTTCTTTGCTTCTTCTTTTGTAAATCCAAGAGCATTGAACATACGTTCTTGCAGCTCTTTATTATTGATTCTTATAGATCCTCCACCGATTTCGTTTCCGTTTAATACTATGTCGTAAGCTAAAGCATGTACGTTTCCTGGGTCAGATTCTAATCTTTCTATGTCTTCAAATTTCGGATGAGTAAAAGGATGGTGCATTGCAACAAAGCGATTTTCTTCTTCGCTATACTCAAAAAGTGGAAAGTCCACAACCCACAAAAGATCCATTGTAGATTTATCGATTAAGCCGAGAGTATCAGCAATTTTATTTCTCAAATTACCAAGACTATCAAAAACCACTTTGTTTTTAGCATTCGCAACTATAAAAATAACATCGCCATTTTTGATATTGAGTTTAGAGTGAAGTTCAGAGATTTCTTGAGAAGATAAAAATCTTTCAAAAGATGAACTCGAAGATCCGTCATTATTTATTTTAGTCCAAGCAAGGCCGGATGCGCCATAAGCTTTAATCCATTGAGTTAATTTATCAATTTCTTTTCTAGAAATTTTATCAGCTGCATTAGGTGCTACAATAGCTCTAACCGAACCACCATTTTCTATAGCCGAAGAAAAAACTTTAAACTCAGTATTTCTGAAAACTTCAGTTAGATCTTGAAGCTCCATAGAAAATCTTGTGTCAGGCTTATCTGAGCCGTATCTAGTCATAGCTTCATGAAAACTTAACCTTCTCAAAGGAAGCTTAATATCAACATTTAAGATTTCCTTAAAGACTTTTTTAAGGAATCCCTCAGCAACATTTATAACGTCATCGCAATCTACAAATGACATCTCCATATCAAGCTGAGTAAATTCAGGTTGTCTATCAGATCTTAAATCTTCATCCCTGAAACAGCGCGCAAC
>Ga0247609_10002858_pt1 | contig 17874 bp, 22 predicted proteins | sample 172DNAGHGlowgp2_FD_193487 | JGI IMG/M metagenome (GOLD analysis project Ga0247609, IMG submission 193487) | Sheep rumen microbial communities from Palmerston North, Manawatu-Wanganui, New Zealand - 1728 DNA GHGlow gp2 | ecosystem: Host-associated > Mammals > Digestive system > Stomach > Rumen ...
CTGACGCACTACGACTACTGGCAGGACCGCCTGCGGCCGAGCATACTATGCGACTCCCGTGCCGACCTGCTCATCTACGGCATGGGCGAGCGTCCCATAGCCGAACTGGCACACAGGATGTCCGACGGTCACGCCATCGAAACCATCCGCGACATACCGCAGACCGTATATATTGCCGAACACATGACACCACTGCCTGACGACATCGTGCTCAACAGCCACCAGCAGTGTCTCACCGACAAACGGGCACAGGCCGCAAACATCCGCCAGATAGAGGAGCAGTCGAACATGATGCACGCACAACGGCTGATACAGAGAGTAGACAACAGCTTCGTCGTTGTCAATCCGCCCTACCCCCCTGCCACGACGGAAGAGACCGATGCCGCCTTCGACCTGCCGTACACCCGGCAGCCGCACCCCAAATACCGGGGCAAGCGCATACCGGCATACGACATGATAAAGCACTCGGTCAACATACACCGCGGCTGCTTCGGAGGCTGTGCCTTCTGCACCATATCGGCACACCAGGGGAAGTTCATCAGCTGCCGGTCGAAGGAGAGCATCCTGCGCGAGGTGCGACGAGTCATCCAGATGCCCGACTTCAAAGGCTATATCAGCGACCTTGGCGGCCCGTCGGCCAACATGTACGGCATGCACGGACGTAACATCCAGGCCTGCGGGAAATGCCGCCGCCCCAGCTGCATACATCCGCAGATATGCCCCAACCTCGACACCAACCACTCACGGCTGCTCGACATCTACCACGCCGTCGACAGTCTGCCGGGCATCAAGAAGAGCTTCATTGGCAGCGGCGTGCGCTATGACCTGCTGCTGTACCACTCGAAAGACGAAGACGCCAACAGGGCTGCACGGCAATACACCCGCGAGCTCATCACGCAGCATGTCAGCGGACGGCTTAAAGTGGCTCCAGAGCATACCAGCGACAACGTACTGCAACTCATGCGGAAGCCCCCGTTCCAGCTCTTCTACGACTTCAAGCGCCAGTTCGACACCATCTGCCGCGAAGAGCACCTGAACCAGCAGCTCATACCCTATTTCATATCGTCGCACCCAGGATGCCGCGAACAGGACATGGCCCAGCTGGCACACATCACCCGCCGCATGGGATACCGTCTGGAACAGGTGCAGGACTTCACCCCCACCCCCATGACCATAGCCACCGAGATGTGGTACACAGGCTTCGACCCCTACACCATGCAACCCGTCTACTCGGCAAAGACACCGAAGCAGAAGGATGCCCAACGACAGTACTTCTTCTGGTACAAGAATGGCAATACTGACATTAGGAACGGCAGAAACGGAAACAGAAACGATGGCAACAGAGTCAAAAAGAAAAAAACGAAGTAAAAATTTGGCGTTTAGCAAAAGAATGACTACCTTTGCACTCAATTTCAGAAAAACGGGGTTCCGTAGCTCAGCTGGATAGAGCAACAGCCTTCTAAGCTGTGGGTCTTGGGTTCGAGTCCCAACGGAATCACTTTTAGAAATCAGTAAGTGATTGACAGCCAATTGCTTGCTGATTTAAATTTTATAAAATACACCACATTTGCACCACTATATAAAAACATCCAGCAAAGACATCGATAATGGACAGCCGTTCCGAGGTGATTAACATTTCTTATCATCATTCTTATGTAGTTAGACGCAGTTTGCATCATTAAAAAGAGCCGGGGCAGTGGTGCCTCGGCTCTTAATGTAGAGAGATGAAACGGTCAGAACGTGTAGCCGTTCACGCTGTCCCAGTCGGGGTCGGCAGTGAGGCGGAAGGTGCCGGAGGTCTTGGTGCCGCTGCCGCCGCTACCGAAAAAACTGCCGGTGTAGCGGGTAATCTGGTTGCGGGTGACGGGGACGTTCTCAAACGTGCGCTCTTTCACGGTGTTGACGTTGGCATCTGCGGCAGAACCACCGACCACACTGCTCTCGTTGAAGGAGAAGGTGATGGTGCGCTCGCCCCTCCACGTCGCACCCTCGATGGTAACGGTGAGAGCGATGCCCACGGCCTCGGTGTATGCAGCTCTACTACTCGTGGCGCATCAAACGGGGCAACGACCGGCTGAGCCTCGCCCTGCAGAGCTACTACGACCGCGACATGGACGACATGCTCGTGTGGATGCGACGGTCGGTGAACATCCTCTCGCTGATAGCCCTGTTCGTGCCCTTCCTGATATTCAGCAGCGGCGTGCTGCTTGTGGCCTACGCCCGCTCATCTTCTTCAGCATCTACTACCTCGTGTTCAGCTTCATCTGCTACGGCGTGAAGGGCGACGCCCAGCTGGTGCAGGCCGCCGAGGAGAGCGCCACCGAGGAGAAAGCAGAAGAAAGCCGAAGTGCCTTGTCGCTCTCCGACGAGGACAAAGCGCGCATCGATGCCGCCGTCAACCGCTGGCTGGAACAGGGCGGGCACCTGCACCAGGGCATCGAACAGCCCGTGGCAGCCCAGGAGTGAACTCAATACGCCCATTCTCTTTCTTCGTATAGCCTATCCGTGTTCTTAGTGAAGTGCGGATTGGCTCTTTGTGCTTCTTGTGAGTATCACTTTTATCTACACGCATGAGTGAAACAGGTCGCACCTGGCGCACCCGCCGCACCTAGTTTTTCGAGGTACGAGTGCAAGAATGCTCTGGAGTCAGATACTCCACGACTATTGCGCAATAGTCATGGAGTATTGAAAATTAGTCATGGAGTATTGCACAACACTCATGGAGTATCAGGTGTGGGTGCGGCGGGATAATAAAACAGCGTCACCTGACGACGTACTTCCGTCCGCCGCTGACGTACACGCCCTTCTGCGGCTCGCCCTGCACACGGCGGCCCTGGAGGTCGAAGGACTCCGCCTGTACGGCAGCAGGCTGACCGACGGCGGAGACGCCTAATGACTGCCCATAGGAGGACAACGGGAGTACCGGTCCCTTGTATATCGTCTTGTAGTAGTCGACATCCGACTCCGGCACGTATAGTGTGGGAGTAGACTCCATATACGAGAAGGCATTATACAGATTGGCTCTGTCCAGCCTGACCGGGATATAGATGGACTCCAGACTCTTACAGTTAGAGAAGGCATAGGGCTTGATGGCGGTTACAGACTCCGGGAGACGGATCGACTTCAGGTTGGTACTGTTGACGAATGCCATCCGTGCAATCGTCTCGACACCGTCTATCACTGTGTACTCCGTCCGGCTGTTACTCCCCGGATGGCAATAAAGACTCCTGCCGTCGCTGGAATACAGTACACCGCCGACGGAGCTAAAGAGGTGAGAGTTGGGCTCCACCTCGATAGTCTCCAACTTGGGGAAGTTCCCGTTGAAGCAATTGTAGAACTCACCCGTACCATCAGAACGGAAAATAGTGCTTGGCAGAATAAGTTTCTTGACCTCTTTAGAGCTGAGGAAATCTTCGGGACGGAAAGCACCCACGGTATAGTTCTCTCCTTCGTAGCTGACGGTTGACGGAACAACCAATTCCTCGTTCTGCGCCCCATCGGTGGAGGATCGGGTTATCATGGCCTGATAGCCAGGTTTATAGAGATAGTAGACAGCACCGTCTATCGTGGCCTTCTCCGACCCGAACTCCAGTCTGTTCTCGCCGGATTCTGTGAATGACACCATACCAGTGTACCGCCAGCAGTTCAGGAAAAAGCTGTCCTCACTGACATTGCGGACGGTGAACGTCACATTGTAAGGGCACGTGCAGTCTTTCTCCCAAGAGACCACAGGCATGATGGTCAGGAACAGTGTGTCCGGACCAACCGCACTTTTAGAGTATTCGGGACGGACATCGAAATAGTCCAAGCCACAGTTGGCTATGATGCCCTGCACCTCGCAAGTCAGGACATCGCCTTCCTTTGTCATAACAAGGTTAAAAGAGCCGGCTCGGGTTCTGTCCGTACAGCCGGAATCAGTGACATCATCCACCTCGGGGACTACTGTTTCCGATGGGTTGTCGGCATAAGCAACGCCTGGCAGTAACGCCACAACAGACATTGCTAACGCCATCAGGATCGTTCGATATTGCTTCATAGTCTTTTCTGTTTTATCGTTCTGTTATACATTTTTCTCGCTACAAAGGTACAAAATAATCCTATAAATCAGGGGACCCCGTGTGAGCTCTTGAACATCGGATTACTTAATCCTTTTCCGTCCATTCTGTATATACACCCCATGTGCCGGCTCTTTTGATAAACGGCACCCTTGGAGGTCGTAGACAGGAGAAGAAATGTCTGACGAGGACGTAGTTAGCCAAATGCCCGAAGTGTAGTCTTCTAAAGGCAAAACGACACCTTTGTATATTGTTTTAAGTCTATTTACTTGTGAGGCAAGAGTATAGACTGTTGTTGACGTATCCATCCCATCAAATATACGACCAATAGGATGTTGCCCCAGATTACCTCTAATGATGAGGTTGGTGAATTTACACCCTTTGAAGGAAGACCCGGGAATATCTGTGACACTTGCCGGTAAATCCAATTCCTTTAATGATGTGCAATCTTGAAATGCCTCTAAGGAAACACGGGTTACGCCATCTGGAATAGTTACACTTTTCAGATTAGTACACCCCATGAACAAACCATTAGATATATCACTTAACGATGCGGGTATTACTATAGACTCAAGGCTTGTACAATTCCAAAATGAGTAGTTTCCGATAAAGCTGACGCTCTCCGGTAGTACAATAGATTCCAACGAAGAACAATTACGGAACACGCGTATGTGGACGCTCGCTAAGCACATCCTTCAGATACAGGTTGAGGTCTTCCATACAGTCGCCGCCACAACAGAACACGGAGAAGATGGCCCGTATAATCTCGCTGTACTGATAGCCTATCAGCTTACTGCGAAGTCCCAGGTGGGAGTCGATTACAGAGGACAGAATACGGTCAAATTTGTCCAAAACGAAAAATATTCCGCCAAAAGCGGTGATTTTCTCAGATTTTATGCTTACCTTTGCCATGTCATTGATGATTTTGCTTGTCTTTATTTGCAGCACTAAGGTAAGTGAAAAATCTGACATGACCAAATCTTGAGCCGCTCGGCTTTGCCGCTTGCCCCAGCAAGAACTTTTTGTTGCTCAGGTGCTTATAAAGAATGTTAAACTAAAGTGCTGCGGAATTTAGGTAACCAATAAGTATGATGAAAATGAGAAAGACCATCGTGACTCTGGTTGCACTATGTGCAGCAATGGCTGCCAATGCTACCGTGCTGAGAGTAAGTAATGTGAGTGGCAGCACAGCGCCGTATTCAACTTTTGAGGCCGCATTGACAGCAGCAGCCGAAGGCGACACCATTATGCTGGACGCGTCTCCCACAGCCTACACGTTTGGAAAAACCGTCGACAAGCGTGTCGTTATTTTGGGTCCAGGTTACTGGCTGAAGAGCAACGGCATCATTCAAGAAGGTGGCAACACGGCATCCTTTTCAAGCAATACCCCCGCTTTTTGGATTGGTGCTTCCGGTGTCGTCATTAGTGGCGTCTGGTTTACCGACAGAGTGGTGATTAACAACAACTGTAACGATGTTGTTATCAAAAGATGCTGTTTACGGGGAGGCATCGAAATAGCAAGTAAGGCCCAGAGGTGTGTTCTGCACCAGAATCACATCAGACCTGATGGATCCGAGGCACAACGCATCAAGGGATCATACCACCAGATAACCAATAACATCTTCATCACGCATTTCCAAGTAGGCTACACATTTTATAATATGCCTCATGCCTACATTGCCTATAACACCTTCTTAGGCGATAACCGCATCCGTCTGTGGGATTCTGGCGACTGCACGGTGGAGAAGAACATCAGTGGCGGTGATTTCTACGATTCTGGCAACGGCGTCTCCAGCTACAGCGATAACATCATCATCGAGAACACCTATAACACATACGACAACGACATCCGTGACTCAGCGCTGAAGGCATTAAACTGGTCTGACACCCACGGCGCCTTCGCCGGCGACTCGCCCTACGTCATTTCCGGTGTTCCCTCTGCTCCCGTGATTGAGGACTTGGTGGTTCCAACGACTGTGGAATATGGCAGCAAGATGAATGTAACGATTAAAGTAGGTGTGCAGAAATGAGTATCAGGAAGTTATTAACCATCGGTTTTGTCTGTCTCACGTCAGCCTCGGCGCTGGCGCAGGAGCCGGTTCGGATGGAGTACTTCCTTGACGCTGATCCAGGCTACGGCAAGGGTGTTGTCATCAGCGACATCCAGATAGGCAATAACCAGCTGACCGTCGATGTCAGCACGGCGGCACCAGGCCCTCACGTTCTGAGCGTCCGCAGCCAGGACAGCAACGGCCACTGGTCTACCACGCTGAGCCGGACTATCTTCATCGACCGGCTGCAGGACATCACCTACATCGAGTACTTTATCGATGACGACCCTGGTGTGGGTAAAGGAAAACCTCTGGCTCTGCCCGACATCGCTTATAAGGCGCATCTGAACCTGGATGTAGAAATCAGTACCGTCGGCCTTGCCGTTGGCGAGCATGAGTTCTTCGTCCGTGCCCTCGACGCCTTGGGACAGTGGACTGACGTCATGAGCCGTCGTTTCACCATTTACAAGGACGGTTATGAGGAGCCTGTGGTGAGTAGCGGCGACCTGAACCGCATCGAGTATTTCTTCGACACCGATCCTGGCTATGGTAACGGCTTCGCCTTGGAGAATCCCAATACGGGCGAGAACACATATCTGATGTCGTTCGAGTCGCTGGACGAGGGTGTCCATGTGTTGAGCCTGCGTGCCCAAGACGATGCCGGCCACTGGTCACCGACGCTCTCACGTACTCTTTATACCATCAAGCCCGTTGGCGAGATTGTGGCCGCCGAGTATTTCTTCGACGACGACCCCGGCGAGGGTAAGGGTGTGCCTGTAAGTCTGCCCAACGACCTCTCTGCGCCATTTGCTTTCGAAGTTGCCCTTGACAACCTGTCGGCAGGTGAGCATCTGTTCTGGATTCGCGCCAAGAACTCCCACGGACAATGGTCTGTACTGAGAAACTCAAAGATTGAGGTGATTGAGCTGTCTGGTGTCTGTGACGTTGAGGCGGACAGCAGCTCTGCTGATATCTATGACATGCAAGGACATAAGATAGATGACAGCAGAATGAGACAGGGCGTCTATGTAGTAGTAAAAGAAAAGAACCAGGTAAAAAAGATTTGGAAGCGATAGCAACTATAAATTGAAAAAGTTGAGCCTACATTGCCTACACTCCTACACGGGATGCTGATATACAGAGAGTTACGTAGTGTAGGCAGAGTGTAGGTGTGTAGGCAAAAACGAATGAACATGAGTTTTTGAGGGCAAAACGGGCAACCGAAAGAGGTCGCCAGAGAAACGTCCCACGGCCTGGGACGTTTCTCTGACGGCTTCTTTGGGTTGGTTGGTGGCCTCTGCGGGTTGGTTGGCGGCCTCTTTGAGTCGTTTGGCGACATCGCTAGACTGTTTGGCGACCTGAATCATGGGGACCTGTCCCCATGATTCTAGAACCGTCCACTGATTAGACCTGTCATAGTTATTCGGGAAACTTTGTCTTATAATCTCCAGTCCTTATTTTATGAACAATTTCTGTACAAGGGAATACCATCCCAACTTCTGCAGTTTGGTAATCCTCTGTTAGTCCTCCAATGAAAACCATTGGTTGATTGATCTTCCAAACAGACCAACGAACAGACTTACTTAAATTCTTAAATTCTATTTCTTCAAAAATCCTAAATATTGCTTTGTTTATGTCACCTACATCACGACTTTTACCGACTTTCTCCCAATAACCAAATCTTATGCCCACACTCAAAACGGTATGAGAATAGAATGAGACTTCATCTTTAACAATCTCATTAAAGTCTGGATTATAATCTATAGGATAATGCCGTTTGAACACACGGATTGTAGAACTGTTTAATAAGGTCAAATCATTGGCAATGTATTGAAAATAACACTTATGTGCATCATTCACTGCTACGCAGAAGATATCACCAATCTTAGTGACTATACGTTTAACCATTAGAATCTAATTATAATTGTTATTCCCCATTTATCCCAATAACGTGGAGAAATGGAATTTATTTTATTGAAAAGTGTACCTCCGTTATTTCCTATACCATAATAGTTGATGAGTCGTTGTTCAATAATGCGGGCCTGAATACGAGAAAGATTCCTTGTTGTTATTGGTTTGTAGGTTAGAAAAGAACGTTCTGTTTTAGATAAATAATGTTCATTAAACCGAATTTCAGGCATTCTTTCTGTTATTCCTACATATCTAACAGTATTTCCTTCATAACCAACATAAACACTATTAGTTCCTGTTCCTGTCGGGCGATGATGTCGATGTCGCGCTGTGAGGAATGCCAGTCACGTTCCAGAATGACATAGCCTTTTTCGCGCAGGTACGATGCAGCCAGTTCCTCGCCCCACACACCCGTTTGCAGATGTTCGGGACCGAGAATCATGCTGTTCCATATTCAATACCTCATGAATGAAGTAATTACAAGATTCCAGGTGACAGAGAAAAGCATTATTTTCATCATAAGCAGCAATCTTAGTCCATCCTTTTATTATGAGTCTGACAGGTTTTCCTATAGTTTCTATTTCGGTATTAGTGTTATAGAGATAATAATCATAATAAATGATTGTCTCTTTTTTTTGAGTATCTTGAGTAAAATCCACAGAGACATTATCATGATATTCAAATCTGTTAATATCAAGCCTTTTCTTATTCATACCCGTATGTTTTTATAAATAACGATTATTCGTCTTTTTTATTGCATGTTATCACCTTATCCTAATATGAGCATCTGGTGAGCGCCTATCATTTTTGTGCATCATATCATTAAACATGATAGAGAAAGCACCCGTGATTACCGATTACTTGCTTGTTTGTCCCTCCATATTTTCATTCCAGACATTGCATCTGTTGGTGGGTAAGGGATAATCATATTTAAGGATTTTATATCGGAAGCAGTCAAGTCGTATCTTGCCACAATTATATTATGACTTGCGACGTAATCATAACCATATTTCCTGACAGAATCAGTAGAAATATAAAACACAGAAAGAACATCAGTACGGATGAATTCGTTAAAGAACTTATCATAAAGTCCATGGCCCCAATAGTCAGAATTGACTTCCGAACACAAGAGAGCGGTTCCATCGTGAGGTGGCACAAGTAACAGATATCCCGAAATGCTGTCATTCGTGTGAGGAAGGTTTATCTCTCCCACATACGCATCTCTTGGCAGGAGTGTGTCTGGATAAACCGTAGGATTGGAGGGGAGACGTCCCCAAGCCACATATACGAGCAAACTATCGTTACTATGATTCTCCGTTGACAAGCATACGTCTTCTGGCCAGACTGGAAAGAAGTAGCATGATTGCAGTGCTAATATGAATGCGAATAGACAGATTTTCTTCATTCGGATAATTGTTATAATAGTTTGGTGTGCAAAGATAATCATTATGTTTGAGTATTCGCATTAAAGGGGATACAAATCTTTATATTTTATATAGTAGAAACGTCTTTTCTTCCATATAGACCAATAAGATGGAACATAATTAGTATTCCAACTTACTCCATATTTTTCCCAAAAATAAGCGGATGCCTTTCTATTTGCGGATTTTTCGAACCCCTTCTCATTGTGTGTCGAGAATGGTGGAACTGGCAATTGGTCTGCTGTTAGAGCACTGAAAACACTAGGAAGTCCGACACCAACTTGACATTAGCAACATCTTTCCACATTTCACCATCATACAATTCATTCGAGAACCATACTCCACTTTTTGTTGACTCACCATCTTTCACAAGCACCCAATATCCAGGAAGAAGCGATGCATCAAACTTCTCAAAATCATCATCACTACTGCACCCCAAAGCCCCAAGCACTAACAATAGGGACAGGGGGAGGTAAATAAATATTCTTTTCGTTTTCATATTCAACAATTATTTAGTTTTAGAGCCAAATCATATTGGCGTTGCAAATATAGTCATTTTTTTCGCTTTCATCAAATAAAAGTGCCATTTTTCGTTATTTAACAACAATCTTTTTGGTACACTCCTGCCCATCAACGATACCCTGCAGGACATACACACCTTGCTTCCAGTTTGCAGTACTAATAGTTGTTCTCTGACCCTTGACCTGCCAGCTAATCTCCTTTTCACTTGACGATGCATTGACAACATTGAGCGTCCATTCCTTGTCAGTAAGACTTCTCGTCGCCTCCTCGTCGTTCTCATAGGTGAGCAGTATCTCGTAGCCGCCAGAAATTGGATTGGCCTCAAGCATCGGAAGAATCAAAAACTGAAGTGAACCCATGATTCAATGGAACCGACCCCTCTGTGATCCTAGTTTCATCTTTTCTCTGTATTTCTTCCATTGTTGTTTGTCCTTCCAAAGCCATTTTTTCTGTTTCATTTCTGTTTGGGCTGGAGGCAAAGGAGATAATGCTGGTATGAAGCGTAATGTGTCACTCAATTTTTGCGGATATGGATATTCTTTATCCATATAGTGTGCTTCACAGAGAGTCATAGTTGTGTCGTCAATAATATGAAACTTCAGTTTGTAGAGTTCTGTGTAGAGATATATCCTGCGTTTCAGGCCGAAGTCGAAACAATTTCGCCAATATAGATTCGCATAAATAGTATCTCCTTTAATCTCAAAAACTCCGTTTGTGCCAATATCCCACCTATGGATTTGATCTTCAAACCAGCAACCGAAACTAGGTATTTGCTGATATTTTTGAACTATTGTGTCTGAAGGCATTTCAAAAGGAGAGGTATCCTTTGGACGCTTCACCAAGCCTAATGTCCACATCTCCTTCATATCACATAGAACAATTGTACCATCATCATAAAACAGGAAAGATGTATCATCTGTTTCCTTTTTAGCATAAAACCCATTAATTCTCAGCTTGCTACTAATTTCTGTGCTCATTCCTGTCCATTTAATATTAGACTGAGACTTTATACTTTTCGTGTAACCATATACATGAGTACCAGCTATCAATAGAGTCGTAAGAATCATTTTTGATAATATGTTCTGTTCCATGACAAAATCATTTAGTTGTTCCAGAGAGTTAATGGATTATAATACCCATAATAAGAAAACGCACCACCTTTAAAATTATTGTAATGAATGAAATAAGGAGTATGCATAAATTTGTGTACTAGGTTTTGTGTTAAAGAATGTGCCAATAGAGAACTCACGCCAACTCGAAAGACTTGATTCCCATTTTTATATCCGACCCAAAAAGGCGTTGAGAAGACCTGCCCAGTTTCCCATGATCCATAAGTTATTCCTTCTTTCTTGTCGAAATAATGTGCACCTACTATTGGATCATTTTCTTCTATATGTTTTCCTATACTCTCCTCCTTTGCATTATTGGTAAATACAGATGTACCTATTACAAAGTTTCCGACTGCCAATTCTGCGGCTGACGTGCGCCACCTATCCTGTTTCTCTGCGAACAGGTCATTAGATAAAGAAAAAGAGACATCTCCCCATGAGATTTTTCCAGTACCCACTTTCTGCCTACCTGATGTATAATCACCAATAGTTGTGTTATTATAATATGTAATTCCATATCCTAAACCAGCTCCTTTATAGCTCGCTTCGGCATACCATCCTTGGTATGTACTACCAAAACCTGCAATGACACCAAAATTCCAATTCCCATCAGAATAACCGACACCAAAATTGAGCCCAAAATTCAATCCACCTTCTCCAAATCCAAAAGCAGGAGAGATAGAGATGCTGAAATTCCCAATTGGGATAGTGAAAGAAGGGACAAGCATATTTACAATAGTATTAGTTCCTAATGACAAAATGGAGTTCCAAGTAGAATTAGTAATAACTCCTGTCGATAAGCCTGCTGTATTATATCCCAACCATGACATTGCAGCTGTTGTTATTCCCGATTTCACAGAAGACCATCCCCAGTTACCTGATGAGATTCCACTTGACACATAACCAACGACAAAACTGGCAGCAGCTACGACAAAATCGTCTATACCGAACCATTCCCCGCTCGGATCCGTATACTTCAGCGGATTATTCAGACAATAAGAGTAGCGGTTGAAACTCTGAGTGCCATCTGGCTCCTGCACGAAGTTATCAGTGGAGAGGAACGGCCAAGCAGCGGGTCGTAGACACGGCCGTTCATGTTGATGAGGCCGAATTCCGTCAGCATCTCATGGCCTGTATAACCACGGATAAGGCCAATCTCATTGAGTGTAACAGTTTGCCGCCCCCAAGCATCGTAGGTGGCAGAGAAGCGTTCTGTCCCGTTTGAATCTACAACTTTCAAGATACTGCCTACCTGGTCGGTGAAGGTAAAGTAGTGGCTGAACGTACCATTGTCGACCTTCTTGCTGATGACATGGTCATCGACATTGCACCATTATTATCGTTGGCATTATCCAGTTTGTCATTCAGTTCTTGGATGGCACGGATAAGCACGGGCACCAACTCGGTATAGTTCACGTAAAGGTAGCCATCCTGGGCCTCCAGCACGAGATTGGGGTAGATTCCTTTTAACTCCTGCGCAGAAAGGCCGAAATGGCGGCGGGAGAATAATTTCTCTTGATCTTTCTTGTAATAGTCATAGGACTGACGGACTTCGTCTGTCATGTCATCAAGGTTCTTAGGCTCTTCCACGGACTGGCTGCTCTTCATGTTGAACTCGCGGACATTCATCTTCAGCAGGTTGTCGAGCATTCCCTCACCGCCTCTCGTCGCCACAGACTCCACATTCTCGCTGAGACTGTTGTCGGCTGGCGTGTAAATCTCTTGAGCCATCGTTTGGCCCTGAAGATTGGTGTGCCCATTGAAGTAAGCAGCGTATAATCCCTGAAGATTGTTAGGAAAACTAAACATATAAGTATAATCAGTTGCATAGACACCAGCACCTCCGTAGAAATTTGTATTGTTCCAGCTAAGCATTCCACTCACTCCAAAGTTCCGTCCATGATTTGGATTCAAGGAAACAGAGCCAAATACCCCGAAATTGCTCTCTGAAGACATAGAACTATTGCTTGAGACTCCACCACTAATAGCAACGTTAGCACTATTGCTGACTGCATTTATTGACGCTCCAATTCCACGTGCCGATGTTCCTGTTGAATCACGAACCAATAATAACGGGGTGTCTGTTGGATTAGTCGGGCCTATTATCACATGTCCATTTTGTCTTACTTTAAGCTGTGCATTCGCACTAATGACAGACAGAGCCATCAATAACAGAATAATTGTCTTTTTCATACTGTTTATGTTTATTGGTTTTTAGTTGTCTTGAAATAAGGAGGCCAGAACTTTGGCGTGCCGCCATCAGTGCCGGCGCTCCTGTTAAGAGAGATTGCTTCACAGTGTTATATTGCTATAGAAGTAATATGCACCGCCTTCATACAACTGCAACTCGTAGGTTCCCGTAAGGGTGGCGGGCAAATAGACTACACCGACATTGGCAGGAACAAAGACCTGATAGACCATGTCGGGTTCCTCACCACTGTTGTCAACAAGATACAGCATGTAGACCGGATGCTCATCATTAATATACAAGGTGTGGTCATCGAGATACGCTGAAGGGGGATTGATGGGATTGCGGGGATAATCACCATGTGCTATTGTGGGATCATGCCTACCTAATTCAAAAATAATAGGATCATCACCCGGCAATGGGTCAGCCATTGAAAATGACGTTCCACCAAGAATGACCATCGCCAACATTAACGATTTGATTAGATTGTTTAAGCTGTTCATATTATTTTGTTGTTTAAAAATCGATGGCAAATTTAAGACAACAAAACAACACCAACAAAAATATTACGAAATAAAAGTACACTGAAAAATACACAATTCGCATTGTAGAGAACTGTGTATTAGATAGTTACGAAAAATTTTACGCAAAACTACACAATGGATATCTCTGTTAGTTTTTGAGGCAGAGTGGTGGCACTTGACTCGCCAAAGAGTTTTTCATTAATGCGAGTTCTGATGTTTGTCATTCCCTGATGGGAGATGTCAAGCAGTGATATTATCTCCCCATTGGAGAACTTCATCAACAGGAGTATGCATGCCCGCAATTCTTGGGTAGAAAGTTTCTGATCTCTGCCAATAACAGCGAAGGCTTTCGGCTGTGTCTGAGAAAACAAACTGACAAGTTGCGACCAATCGGCTTTCTGGGGTAAGGAGATGTTCTTCTTTCTCGTGGCCTTTTTATGAAGGTCTTCTAAGAGGAGTGTAAACTGCGGGCTATCACCCTCAAGTTTTGAGGATTTAAGCAAGCGTATGGCATCCTTGCGTATCTTCTCATTCAGCTCTGCAATCTCCTTTTCTTTAGCCTCTAACAATTGGCGATTATTGGACTTAATGGTCTCTATCGTGTTCCTTGCCTCCTGCTCAGAAGCCATCAGCTGTTCGCGGTTTGCTCTTAGTACCTCTATTTCCTTACCCAAAATATCTTTCTTCTCGACGGCCTCGGCATAGTCCAGCCTTAACCTTTCAGTCTCTTTAGCTTGCATCTTTCTCTTATGAGCCAGATTGATACCAACGACAACGGCAACAAATAAGACAATGACTATGAAGAAAACACTAAGCAAGAAATGATATTTCATGCGTTCGGCTCTCCTGCTTTCGGAGTCGGCTTTCTTCAAGAAGCGCTGATAGTTGTACAGGGAAGACATCTGGTGAACAGTCTGAGTCTGCAAAGCATCCTGTTCATAGTTTATTGCCTCTTCATAAAGTCGTACATATTTAACTATGGAATCGGGATTCATTCTTGCTTGGTAAACAGAAAGAAGGCCACCATAAGCGTCTGCCATCAGATGATGAGGTATCAATTTGCGGAAATAGTATTCTGCAGAGTCAAGATTGTGGACCTTATTGTAGTAGATACCTTTTATATAATAATAGCTTTCTCGCCCAGGACTAATGTTACCCTCGGAATCAAACAAACCGCTTTTGGCTTCAAAAATATCTATCAGTTCTTTCGCTTTGCGAACATTATCCTGTTTGATATGAATATCAATAATAGACGGATAGACACTTGATGCTTCTTTGTAAAAGCCATTCTTCATATAGAGTTGTTGAGCCTGCTTCAGCACGCTCAACATGGATGTGGTATCACGCAGCAAAAAGAATGGTCTTACTCTCAGTTCTATAGACCGAATATACATAAGTGTATCTTTCAGTTGTTTCGCACATTTCTGAACATGACAATTCGCTTCCAGTTCGTCAGTTGGCAAGTTTTGAGAATGATAGAGCGTAGCCATCTGCCCATATACGGACATTAGCCGACGATAGTCACAGTCGCTGCTCAGGGTGTCGGCACTGTCGATAGCATCCTGGTAGCACTGAAGCGCGGCGGGAGCCTCGCCCATGTCGCGGTAGGCACAGCCCAGCAGGTAGTGGGCGCGCATCTGCTCGTTGGCGGTGCCGTAGCGGTCGTAGAACCTCGTGGCCTCACCGAGAAGTGTGTCAAGACCGCCAGTCATCGGCACATAGGCACGGTTCAGACTGTCGGCTCTGTCGAGCAGGGCTTCCATCCGCTGACGCTGTCCACCGTCGCAGGCGACAAGCAACAGGAGCAACAGTATCAGTGCAAAAAACGTCAGACGCTTCATCACGGCAAAGGTACTACTTTTTCCCACATCTCCAAACTGATCACGGGGTCGGTTCTCATGATCATTTGGAACACGCCACCTCTTCGATGATTCATGACACCATTCATTCTATCACCTTTCCTGTCGGTTAGCGAGGGCAAAGGTACAAACAAATTATAAATCCTCCAATTTTTATAACTCAAAAATAATCGGGAGACCCCATGATCACCGCAAATTTTACTACTCAAAAATGATCAGGAGAACCGACCCCGTGATCACGTTGAACCTACATAAACCTTCATAAATCTGGGTGGACCTTTGCTGAAAACAGGCCAAAAAAGTTGCGAAATTCTCTGGAAAAATTTAGGGCGACAACATAAAACCACTATCTTCGCAAAAGAAAACCCAAAACCGTCAGGAAATGAACAATCAGGAATGCCGGGCAATAACACGGAAATATACTTGCTCAATCAAAGAATTGTCTGTATCTTTGCACCATGATTTTCTATTTCTCAGGTACAGGCAATACGCGATGGGCTGCCGAGCAACTGGCAGCAGCGACAAAAGAGAGGCTGATGTTCATCCCCGACGAGCTGAACACGGCATGTGAATACTCACTGACGGACGACGAGCGCATAGGCTTCTGCTTCCCCGTTCACGGATGGCAGCCGCCGCATATCGTCCGTGAGTTCATTCGCAAGATGACAATTGCAGGGGCTGCAGGGCACTATACCTACGCGCTGTGTACCTGTGGCGACAGTACGGGACTGGCGGTCACGATGCTGACACAGGAACTGGCTCAGCGGGGCATCACCCTGCACAGCTGCCAGTCGCTCATCATGCCCGAGAGCTACGTCTGCCTGCCGTTTATGTATACCGACAAGCCCGAGCGCGAACGTGCCAAGATTGCTCAGGCAAAGAAAGACCTGGAGAGGTTTGTGAAAGTGGTGGAAAGAAGGGAGACTGGCTACAGTCAGCTCAAGCTGGGACTGATGCCCTGGACATTCTCCCACGTGATCGGCGCCTACTTCAACCGTTTCATGATAACCGACCGGAAGTTTACTGTCGACAGCGACATTTGCACCCACTGCGGACGATGCGCCAAAGAATGTCCCGTGGGCGACATCACGTTCGACAGTACACCCGCCTGGAAGCACGACGGCAGCTGTACCTGCTGTCTCAGCTGCTACCACCACTGTCCCGTTCACGCCATCAACTACGGACAGATCACCCGTCGCCGCGGACAGTACTACTTTGGACACAACGTGTCTTCTAAATGAAAGGCATCGCCATCGAGGAGTACGGGAAACTTTTCACGGAATCGCTGCAATGCGTCCATGTCTGGCTCGGCAACTGCCGTTTCCACCTGGCCTGGCGTACATGAGGCGATAATATGGCCATAGGCATCAATGATCATCGAGTCGCCCAGGTACTCACACGCTCGGTCGCTTCCCACGATGTTGACACCCACTACAAAGCACTGGTTCTCCAGCGCACGGGCCTTCAGCAGCGTCTGCCAGACCTCACGACGGCGTGACGGCCAATTGGCCACATAGATAATGGCATCGTAGTCGCCAAGATTACGTGAGAAAACAGGAAAGCGCAAATCATAGCAAACCTGTAAAAGGAAGCGTACGCCACGCCATGTCACAACCACCCGCCGACAGCCCGCCACATACTGATCTGTCTCGCCGGCAAAGCCGAAGAGATGACGCTTGTCATAGTAATCGTAGCTGCCGTCAGGTCGGACAAAGAACAGACGATTACGCAACTGTCCCTCATCGTCAACCATCGCCACGCTGCCGGCGACAGCGGCATCGAGACGGGAGGCCTGCTGTTGCATCCAGTCGACTATCTGGCGCGACTCCTCACCTGCCCGTTCCGCTGTCCCCTCAGCCATAAAGCCGGTGGCATACGTCTCACCCAGCACATATAAGTCCGCACCCGGCTGCTGGTCGAGCAATCCCGTCAGTTGCCGAAGGTTCCAGTCCACGGCGTTCTCCTTAATAACATATTGAATGATGGCTATCTTCATAGACGTACTAACGACTGAGTCCTAAATAACTCCATCGCCTGCAAAGGTACACTATTTTTGCAAACAACAAAAAAGCCCCAGAGATTTCTCTCCAGGGCTTCTCATGAAAAATGGCGGCCTCCTACTCTCCCGCATTGCATTGCAGTACCATCGGCGCAGGCGGGCTTAACTTCTCTGTTCGGAATGGGAAGAGGTGGGACCCCGCTGCAATAACCACCTGATATGGGGTATTGACATC
>Ga0247609_10002860_pt1 | contig 17864 bp, 19 predicted proteins | sample 172DNAGHGlowgp2_FD_193487 | JGI IMG/M metagenome (GOLD analysis project Ga0247609, IMG submission 193487) | Sheep rumen microbial communities from Palmerston North, Manawatu-Wanganui, New Zealand - 1728 DNA GHGlow gp2 | ecosystem: Host-associated > Mammals > Digestive system > Stomach > Rumen ...
TGCTTTATACATTGCTTCTGTTAAAACAGGTACACCAACAAAAACAGTAACTTTATATTCTTTCAAATTTTCTTTTATATATCTTAATCCATCTGGAAATACTGTTTTTACTCCACATGCAATCATTAGTAATAAACATGTAGAACCAAAAATATGGTGAAATGGTAAAAATGCAATATTAGTATCTGTATCTCTTATATCTTCTACACATTGGAGTGCATATACATTTGAGGCTATATTTCTTTGAGACAACATAACAGCTTTTGACTTTGATGTAGTTCCAGATGTAAATAATAAAATATTCATTATGTTTTCATCAATTTCAAAATCTATATATTCTTTATTTCCTTTTTGAATCAACTCTTTACCTTTTTCTTCTAATCCTCTAACATTTTTATATCCTTCTAATTCACTCATGCAAATAAATTCTTTTATATTTGTATTATTTTTTTCTTTAATTATCTCAATTCTCTCTAAAAGCTTTTCATCAAAAACTATTGCGTCTACTTTACTTCTAATTAAAGAATTTTCAAGTTCATCTATTTGCAAATCTTTATCTAGTGGAACAGAAACTATTCCTCCAAGCAAATTTGCTAAATGTGCTAAAACCCACTCATATCTATTCTTTCCGATAATAGCAATTCGCTTTCCTTTTAGTCCCATATCAAAAAAAGCTGTACCAAGCCTGTTTATATCTTCTAATAATCTCCTATACGATATATTCTCATAATTAATTTCTTTTCCTTGTTTATGCTTTATTACAAATGCCGTCTTTTCATTAAATTTATAAGCAGAATTGTAAATTATTTCTTTTATATCCTTAAATTCTGTTGGGTTAAAATAATTATTATTTTTCATATTTTCACTTTCCTTTACTTATGATATTATATTTATATCATTTTATAAAGAAAAAGTCATTATACCAGGTGGTCAGTTTTTTGTTATTCCTCTTATTACGGTTTTTATGTATCCATCATAAATTTGCTGTGCATCTACTTTTCTGTCTTTTTTTAGCCTATATAGCAAGCTTGAAAAAGTAACTCCAAATATACCAGATGCTAAAGCTTCAGGGTCTCCTTCATAGAATATTCCTTCTTCTATTCCCTCTTTTATTATATCTTCTATTTTTTCAATGTAGTTATATAGCTCTTTTTGGCACCTCTTACTTCTAGGTGTTTCTCCTAATATGTGATTCAAAACTACTACAAGAAAATCTTCATAACGTATAATACTTTTTATTTGAACCATCATAATTGCTTGCAATTTTTCTAGTGCATTATTGCAATTTCTACACTTTATTTCTATACTATTACTTAAAAGTTTTGCTGCATTGTCTACCAAAAAATCAAAAACATCTTCTTTTGTTGGAAAGTGATAATATAAAGAACCTTTTGCAACTCCTGCAACTGCCGTTATTTCTTCAATGCTTGTGTTTTCATATCCTTTTTCTGAAAACAGTTTTATTGCAGTATTAAAAATTCTTCGTTTTGTTCTATTCATTTATCCCTCCATAATTTTTTTAATTTCTTCTTGCCTTTTCACTTTTTTAGTTGTAGTTTTTATTAATTCTTCATGTGAGACAATTAAATTTGTAATATGTTTGTATCTTGGAAATTTTGTATTTAATTCTTTTATTTGATTCCAAAGTATGTCATATATTTCTTTATCTGTTTTATCTTCATATTTTTCTTTAATTGTTTGTTCATCAAAAACTACTTTTACTGATAATTTTACATCATTTTTATCATCTTTATTTGGCATTCCAAAAACTATACATTCATTTACTAAATCCAACCTGTTTACTAGCATTTCAACTTCTTCTGGAAATACTTTTTTACCATTTTTTAAAACTATTAAACTTTTATTTCTTCCTGTAACATGTAGCATTCCATCTTCATCAAAAAAGCCTAGGTCTCCTGTGTAAAACCATCCATCTTTAAGAACTTCTTTTGTTAATTCTGGCATCTCATAATATCCAAGCATTACATTAGGACCTTTAACTCTAATTTCTCCCACTCCATTTTCATCTTTATCTACTATTTCAATTGTATCATTAATCATTGGAATTCCTACTGTTCCAGCTTTCAGATGATTTTCATCTTCTCCTGCTATTACTGGAGATGTTTCACTTAATCCATACCCTTGAACTGTTTTTATTCCTAAATCATTAAAGCCTTTTGAAATTTCTGGATCAGCAGGTGCACCACCAGATACAACAAATCTAAGTTCTCCGCCTAGTGCATCTAAAATTTGTTTAAACAATCTTCTTCTAATATCAATATGAAATTTTAACAAGAAATTACTAACTTTTATAGCTGTTTTTATTACTTTTGTTTTACCTTGTTTTTCAACCTCTTTCATTATTGTTTTATAAATGCTTTCAACTAAAAGTGGTACTCCAACAAATATTGTAACTTTATATTCATTTAAATTTTGTTTAATATATCTTAGTCCATCTGGAAATACATTTTTCAATCCACAAGCTAAAGTCCAAATTATACAAGTTGAACCAAATATGTGATGAAATGGTAAAAATGCAATATTTGTATCTGTTGGTCTTATATCCTCTACACATTGAAGAGCATATACATTTGATGCAATATTTCTATGTGATAACATAACAGCCTTAGACATTGCAGTTGTACCAGATGTAAATAATAAAATATTCATTTTATTATTATCTATTTCAAAATCTATGTAATCCTTCTCGCCTTTTTCTATTAAATTTTCTCCTATTTTTATTAAGTCTTTTATATTTTTATATTTATCAATCTTACTCATACAAATAAAATCAACAAGAGTAGTATTTTTTCTTTCTTTTATCTCCTCAATTTTATCTAAGATTTTTTCATCAAAAACAATTACATCTGCTTTACTTCTAGCAATTGAACTCTCAAGTTCTTCAAGTTGTAAATCTTTATCAAGAGGAACAGAAACAATGCCTCCTAACAAATTAGTTAAATGTGTCAAAATCCATTCATATCTATTTCTTCCAATAACAGCAACTCTTTTTCCCTTTAAACCCATATCAAAAAAAGCTGTACCAAGCTTATTTATATCTCCTAACAGCCTTGTATAACTAACATTTTCATAATTAATTTGATCCTTCTCCTTGTGTTTTATAATAAAAGCTGTACTTTCATTAAACTTCTCAGCCATATTATAAACCATCTCTTTTATATTATTAAATTCAGTTGCTTCATATATTTTATTATTCTCCATGGTGATCTCCAATCTTCAACCAACGGGGACGGTCCTTTTGGTTGAATACTAATTAACTGTTATTATATTGCATTTTAAGAATTTTGTAAAGCAAAATTTGAAAAAGGGATTAGGAGTGTCCCCTAATCCCTAAAACAGGGAAAAAAAGAACGTCCCCTAATCCCCGTAATAACTATCTAACAATATTTGTTTTAGTTCTGATACTAATGGTAATCTTGGATTTGCTGTTGTACATTGATCTTCAAATGCTCGATCTGCTAACATATCTACTTTTGCTAGAAATTCCTGTTCATCTATTCCTGCTTCTTTAAATGTTTTTGGTATTTGCATGTGTTCATTCATTTTTATTATTTGATCTATTAAACTATTAATTCCTTCTTCCACTGTATCTGATTTTAATCCAATCTTTTTAGCTAGTTCAGCATATTTTTTGTCTGCTATAAAGTATTCATATTTTGGAAATGATACAAATTTTGTTGGTTTCGAACTATTGTATCTTATTACATATGGTAATAAAATTGCATTTATTCTTCCATGTGCCAAATGAAATTCTGCTCCTATTTTGTGAGCCAAAGAATGATTTATTCCTAAAAAAGCATTTGTAAATGCCATTCCTGCTATTGTACTTGCATTGTGTACTCTTTCTCTTGCTTCTTTGTTACTTCCATCATCATAAGCTACTTCTAAATATTTTACTATAAGTTCTGCTGCTTTTTCTGCTAATCCATCTGTAAAGTCTGATGCCATATTTGATACATAGGCTTCTATTGCATGTGTTAACACATCCATCCCTGTGTCTGCAGTTATTTTTTGTGGTAAACTCATTACTAAATCTGGATCTACAATTGCTACATCTGGTGTTAATTCATAATCTGCAAGTGGATACTTTTTGTTTTTTTCTTTATCTGAAATTACTGCAAATGATGTAACTTCTGAGCCTGTTCCTGATGTTGTTGGTATTGCTACCATTTTTGCTTTTGTTCCTAACTTAGGAAATTTATAAGTACGTTTTCTTATGTCCATAAATTTAAGTTTTAATCCCTCTACATCTGCATCTGGATATTCATAAAATAACCACATTCCTTTTGCAGCATCAATTGGGCTTCCTCCACCTAATGCTATAATAACATCTGGCTTAAAACTTTCCATTGCTCTAACGCCTTTTTTTATTGTTTCAAATGATGGATCTGATTCTACATCAGAAAAAATTTCTGAGTGTACATATTTACCTCTTTTTCTTAAGTGATATAATATTTTATCTACATAACCTAATTTCAACATTGATTCATCTGTTACTATAAATGCTCTTTCTATATCTGGCATTTTTTCTAAATACCCTATTGAGCCTGCTTCAAAATATATTTTTTCTGGCACTTTAAACCATTGCATATTAACTCTCCTTTTACTTGTTCTTTTTATATTTATTAAGTTGACTGTTGATACATTTGCTGTTGTTGAATTTCCACCAAATGAACCACATCCAAGAGTTAATGATGGTATATTTGTATTATAAATATCTCCTATTGCTCCATGTGTTGATGGAGAATTTACAATAATTCTACCGGCTTTCATAGTTTTTGAAAATTTAAGTATTGTTTCTTTATTTTCTGAGTGAATAACTGCAGAGTGTCCTAATCCACCAAATTCTAAAAGTTGTTCACACTTTCTTATTCCCTCATCTTCATTTTCTACAATGTAATAAGTTAAAACAGGACTTAATTTTTCTTTAGAAAATGGATAATCTCTTCCTACACCCTCTTCATATACAATTAAAACTTTTGTATCTTCAGGCACTGTAAATCCTGCATTTCTAGCTATAATAAATGGTGATTGTCCAGGAATATGAGATTTTAATTTAAAACCATATTCTTCTGTATATTCAAACATACTCTTTTTTAATTTTTCTTTTTCATCTTCACTTACAAAATAGCAACCTGCTTCTCTCATAAGTTTTTCAAACTCTAAATATATATCTTTATCAACCACAACAGCTTGTTCAGATGCACATATCATTCCATTATCAAATGATTTTGACATTACAACATCATTTACTGAAGTTTTTAATTTTGCTGTTTTATCTATATAACATGGTACATTTCCAGGTCCAACTCCAAGTGCTGGTTTTCCGCACGAATAAGCACTTTTTACCATTCCTGTTCCTCCTGTTGCTAATATTAAATTAACACCAGGATGATTCATTAATGTTCTAGTAGCTAAAATACTTGGCTCTTCTATCCATAATATACAATCTTTTGGTGCACCAGCTTTTACAGCTGCATCTCTTAATACCTCTGCTGCTCTTCTACTACAGTTTTGTGCTGATGGATGAAATCCGAATATAATTACATTTCTTGTTTTTGCTGAAATCAATGATTTAAACATAGTTGTAGAAGTTGGATTTGTAACAGGTGTTACACCTGCAATTATACCAATTGGTTCAGCTATTTCTACATATCCTTCTTCTTCATTTTTACTAACAATTCCTACTGTTTTTTGATATTTTATATTATGATACACATATTCTGTTGCAAACATATTCTTAGTTATTTTATCTTCATAAATTCCTCTTCCTGTTTCATCTACAGCCATTTTTGCAAGTTCCATGTGATGTTCCAATCCAGCCATAGACATTGCTTTTACTATTTTATCTACTGTTTCTTGGTCTAATTCCATATATTCTCTTGATGCAATTTTTGCTCTTTCGACTAAATTATCTATCATTTGTTTTACTTTTTGTTCATTTTGCTCGTTTTCCATTAATTTTCCTCCTTTGTGTACTATTATTTACATTCCAAGTAATTTTAATTCAACATTTTCCATTTTATATTTACCTTCAACCAATTTAAAATTAACAAGTGTATTTTCTAAAGATTCTTCATTTTGTCTTAAATCAGTTGTAAAATATAACTTTATTTGAGGAATTTCAACTTGATTAGTTATAGTTTCCTTCAAACATTCTGCCATGTGTTTTTCATCTTCACATACTAAAATTAGTTGAGGAATTGATTGAAATCCAGAATCTCCTGCAACAAAATTCTCATAAAAATCTTTGTATAATCTCATTCTATCTACAAATTTTTTCTTCCATTCTTCTTCTCTTCTAACAACTTCAAATACAAATTGAATTGATTTACTATTTTTGGTTAATTTTACTGATCCATGACATTTAAAAGTTTTCCCTGCAGTTTTTGCTGTAATTGCAGGTTTTACTATATAACTCTCAAAAGCCTTTACCTTCCTTAAATATGCAATTAAAGTTTGATTTCCTGCTAATCTTTTCTTAATCATTGACACTGGTTTTGTATTATCTGAAGGTTGCCATTTACATTCAACTTCCTTTGAATTTAATAAATATTTTCCCATTTTCTCTAAGCAATATATTCTATAAATTCCTTTACCTTCATTAGATGTAAAATAATATCTTGTTAAAATTTTACATTTTACAAGTTGTTCTAATTTATTATTTAATTTGTCTTGAGATTTTGGATCAATTCCTTTTATTTGTAGCATTTGAAATATTTGTCTAGAAGTAATAAACTCAAATTCATTTACTAAGTCTAGAATTGCAAAGTGAATCTCATTAATATGACCTATATTTATCTTATGTACGATTTGATTCATGGAAACATATCCATCTTTCCCATCAAAAGTTTTAATCTCATCTTCCCTTATTGCAAAAGGTGATATTTTTGCTTTGATTTGGTTATCTTCAACCATACCTATTCCCTCCTTCATGTCCATTCTAAGACACTTCTTTATATTTTAAACTATAACCAATTTAACTTTTTTTCTACTAATATCAATTTTTTTTATATATACTTCAACATCTTGTCCATATTCTAAACCTTCTTCATATTCTGCCATTCCAACCAAATTAGGAGTTAGCTCTATAAAGATTCCATTTTTATTTTTTTCTGTTTCTCTTACTTTTCCTTTTACTTTTATTCCAGGTGAAAATTTTTTCACATTATCTTCCCAAGAACCTAATGTCTCTTTATAAGATAAAATGATTTTTCCTTGATCTCTGTTTATCGATTTTACCACAACTTCTACTCTTTGTCCAATATTTAGTCTTTCATAAGGTGATTTTATTCTTGCTACAGATAAGTCTTCTATATGTGCTAATCCTACTACTCCTCCACCTATTTCTATAAATGCACCATATGGTTTTATGCTTTTTACAATTCCTTCTAGTTTTTCTCCAACTTTCAAATCATTTTTTACCCAATTTAAAGCATCTTGTTGAACTACTTTTCTTGATAAAATAATATTATTTTGCTCATCAATACTCTTTATTTTAAATTGAACAAACTTATTTACCTTTCCTGTACATAAATTTATTTTTGGCAAACCATTATCTTGTAAATTGATTCCTTCTACCTCTTCTCTTGGAATTGTACCATTTAACCCATTTTCGAAATTGATATGTAAATTGAATTTCTGATCACATTCACTTACTAATCCTTGTAATATCTCTTTATTTTCTAGAAATTTATATATATTTGTTTTATTTACTTTAGTAATTTCATTATTCCAACCTTCAGGTGCAAATCTATCTTTATTCATTAGTTTTTCTCCTTTTATCTTTTGCTTTAATTATTATATATTTTTATATATTATTTTTCAATATTTATTTTAAAATTTTGTTTACTTCTTTATCTGTTAAATATCTCCATTTCCCAAGTGGAATATCTTTAACTCCGATTCCAGCAATTTTGCTTCTATGTAGTGCTAAAACATTATGATTGATTGCATTACACATTTTTCTTATTTGCCTATTTTTTCCTTCATGAATTGTAATTTCTAATCTTGAATTGTTTTTTTCTTCATCTGTTTTTAGAATTTTTACTTTTGCAGGTTTTGTCATATAACCATCTATTTCTACTCCATTTCTTAATCTTTCTACTTCTTCTATAGTTACAATTCCTTTAATTGTTACTGTATATGTTTTTTCAATTTCATGTTTAGGGTGTGTAACTTTATATACAAAATCACCGTCATTTGTAAGTATTAAAGCACCTGATGTATACATATCTAATCTTCCCACAGGTACTAGTCTTTTATTTGTTTTTACCAAATCCATAACAGAATCTCTATTAAATTGGTCTTTCACAGTTGTTACATATCCAATTGGTTTATTTAATAATATATACACAAATTCTTCAACAGGTATAATTTCTTTATTTCCAAAAAACACTTTATCAATTCCAGGCATTACTTTAGTTCCAAGCTCTGTAACCACCTTGCCATTAACACTTATTTTTCCTTGTAAAATTAATTCTTCACATTTTCTTCTTGATGCAATTCCGTTATTTGCTAGATATTTTTGAAGTCTAATACTTTCTTCCATTTTTTATATTTTTTCCTCTCTGTCCAAATCTTTTAAAATTTTATCAAAATATTCTGGTAATCCCGCTTCTAAAAACATTTCTTTTCCTGTAATTGGATGAGTAAATTTTAAACTTTTCGCATGCAAACACTGTCCTTTAATATTCCATTCATTTTTTCCACTAGAATAAACCTCATCACCTATTACAGGATACCCAATTTCAGAAAGATGCACTCTAATTTGATGTGTTCTTCCAGTCTCAATCTTTATTTCTAGTAAAGTAACATTATGTTTCAAAAATCTTTTTAATACCTTAAAATGAGTTATTGCATCTTTTCCTGTTTTAGTTACTGCCATTTTTTTTCTGTCTTTTGTACTTCTCCCAATTGGCATATTTATTGTTGCTTCATTTTCTTTTACAATACCTCTAACTAAAGCAATATATGTTTTTTGAACCTCATGATTTTTTATTTGCTCACTTAAATTAATATGAGCTTTATCATTTTTAGCAACAATTAAAATACCTGAAGTATCTTTGTCTAATCTATGAACAATACCTGGTCTAATTTCCCCACCTATTCCAGACAATGAATCTTTACAAATTGCCATAATAGCATTTACTAAAGTTCCATCAGGATTTCCGTTTGCAGGATGAACCACTAATCCCTTTGGTTTATTTACAACTATAATGTAATTATCTTCATAAATAATTTCTATTGGTATATCTTGTGCTTTTAAAGAAATTTCTTTTGGTTTTTCTTCCTCAATAACAATTTTGTCTTCTTCTTGAACCTTATATGATGTTTTAATTTTTTTATCATTAACAAGTACTTTTTCTTCTTCAATTAATCTTTGAATTGCTGTTCTAGAAATATCTTTCATTTTCAGAGATAAATAACTATCAATTCTTTTACCAATCTCTTCTTTATTTACTAAAAATTCTTTCATTTATTGTTCCTTTCATAAATTATAAAATGATCATCACTGTATAATTCTTTATATTTATCGCCTTCTGTTTTCTTTATAATCATATTCATTTTAGAATTTTTATAAGTTATAACATGTGTAATTTGATATTTTTCAAACGTATCACCATAAAATTTGCTAATATTAGATGTTTCTATAAAATCTGTAAATATATCATCTTTTTTTCCACTAAATTCAGGTGCATATAAATCTGCTCTTGAGTCTATAAAAACAGGTATTCCTCTAAATATCATATAACTTCCATAATTATATTCATTATAAAATCTTGAATTTCCTAAATCTATATTTTCTATAATATAATCACAAGCTTTAACAGGATATTGTGATTCATCTATATATGAATCATCAAATTTATTTTTTCCTATATCATAACTTAAATAGATTGTAAATATTGATATCATTACAATTCCAATTATACGTGTCACCTTTTTTAATTTTTTAATATCATTTTTAAAATATATTTCACTGACCTGCATTAAAAATCCATTTAAAATAACTGAGCAAATAAGAGCAAACATTGTAACCTGTCTCTTTGTTGCTAACATTAAATAACATAAACCACCTAACATAAATAAGTCACTTAATCTTATCTTTACCTTTGTAAATATTAATAATGCCAAAAATATTATCAATGTGCACATTATATTGTTATCTTTAGCTAAAGTCATTGGTAAATGTTCATTTATATTTTGAGTTGTATTGCCTTGCATTGTTTTTATCAAATATGTATAAGGAGTTGTACCTAATGGTGTTAAAAGACCAGTAAATAAACATATAATCATAATTAATATAAGCCATTTTACATTATCTCTTTTTACTATTTTGATTTTATATGGATTTTGAAGTTCTTTACTTCTTTTTACTTTAATCTTATCTACTTTTTCATCTAATTTTTCTAATTTATCCTTTAATTTATTAACTTCATCTTTTTTACCATTCTTATTAGCTATTTTTATTTTTAGTTTTAAAATAAGAATATTAATTTTTTTGTAAATTAATAATTCTGCTAAAATCGCTATAAAATATTCTGCAATATATGGTAAATACAGAACAAAATAAAATGGAAATACAGCTAAATGAAAATTAGCAATTATGAATGGTATTATAATTAAACCTATCACATATCTTCTTTTTTTAGTATCTAAAAACTTTTCTATAAAATAAATTGTCCATACAAATAAAATAAAAGTAAATAATTGTGCTCTTGCAGCTATGTAGCTTTTTAATAAATACATTACTCCAATTGTAATTATAAAAGAAAAAATTTGATTTTTTGCCAATTTAGTATTTACAAAATAAACAGAAATTCCTAATATAATTGATAAAATACATGTTGTTACATATATTCCTGTCATACCAAATGTATTATAAATAAAATATGTAATTACATCATAACTCCAGTGTGGATATGTATATGCTAAATCTTCATGCCATGAAAATGGATCTTTCATATTAATTCCATTTTTTGAAATATGTTCTCCTATTTTTATTGTATAAAATGTATCATTTTGTAAAGTTTTTGGTGTTAATGCAAAACAAAAAATTGCAATTAAAACTAATGCTAATATTGTGAATTTTAATCTTGTACTTATTTTCTTTTTCTCCATTTTTCACCTCTCCATAATTAATTGTCTAAATTATATCAAAAAAAGTTTCAAAAGACTATACTTTTGAAACTTTTTATATAAATTATATGTTTTAACTATACTGCTTGTTGATTTTCTGTTTCTACTTCTTTATCGTTATCTTCTTCTTCAATAACTTCTAAACTTCCAACTGAAATTTCGTAGGCTACTCTTGTTTCTACTGTTCCATCTTCATATTTTTTCTCATAAGTTCTTGATTGAACTCTACCTACTATTTTTACTTGAACTCCTACTTCTAAGTTTTGACAAAATCTCGCATTTCTTCCCCAAGCTATACATGGTATATAGTCTGATTTATTATAAGCTCTATTAACTGCTAATAGTATATCTGATATTTCTCTTCCAAATGGTGTTTGTCTATAAATTGGTTTTTTGCATATATAACCAATTAATACTACTTCATTAGTTATAATATCTTTTTTTACCATTTCATTTTCTTCTTCATTTTCATTTTCTTCAAGTTCTATTATGTCTTTAGCAAACACTGTAAGTATTAATCTGTTTTTACCCTCTTCATAACTGTTGTATGATCTAAATTGTCCTTTTACTAAAAGTTTCTTTCCTTCTTGTAAAGTTTCTTCTTTTATTAATCTTTCAGATACAGTTATTGGTATTATGTCACTATTTCCACTTAAACGTGGTATTTCTAGGTTAAATACGTAGAAGCTTTCTCCATAAATTTCATGACTGAATTTTTTTTCTCCTGTTACTTTTCCAACTAATGTTAAATAGTTGTTTTCTAAATAATTTGTATTCAATTTTTTTCCTCCCTATTTTTATATTTTGTATATTTTTCTTTCTGTGCGTTAAACTTACTTTCTATATTATACAACATTTTTTTGGTTTTGTCTACATAAAAAGTTAATTTTTTTCAAAAAAGTTTGATTTTTCCAACATTTTAACTGTTATGGGTAAATCATTTAATAAATAAATCATATATATAATTAAAATCTCATATATTTTTAAATTATTATTTTCATAAATTTTTATTAATTCTTCTCCAACTTCAATAGTATTTTGTTTTATATTTTTTATATTTCGCTGCAAATAAATTAATACACTTCCTTCGGTAATACTAGAAACCGTTACTGTAGCCTTTTGATTTAAACCATAGGTAATAATAGTACTTTGTTTTTCTATATTTAAGCTTAATTTCGTATTTAAATCTGTATTAATCAGAATGTATTTAGAATTTGAACAAATAAATTCCAATGTTCTTAATTCATGTTCATATTTTTTTAAATCATCATTTATAATAAGTATTTCAAACTTTATGTTTTTTATATTTCCAATACAGTTCTTACTTATATGGATTAGTTTAATCTCCTTATGCTTTACTTTATTTTTTATATTTTCAAAACATTTCGAATCTGAGACTATTCCAATAAAATTCATTTTTATCTCCTCAATTTTGCCAAACAAACACAACAGTAAGTGGCAATTTTTATAATCATATTATTTCCAAATTTTCCATATCTATACAAAATTTCACTTTATTATTTGTGTCCCATTATTATTTATTTCATAATTATCTTTATAAATTAAATCAGATACTTTTACTATATCAAATCCTTTTTCCTTTATATTTTTAATTAATAAATCTAAACTATCTGCTGTATGTTTTGTACCATTATGACTTAATATTATATCTCCTGATTTTATTTTATCTTTTAATCTATCCCACATTTGATTTCCCGTAAGCCCTGTGTAATCTAATGTGTCCAAATTCCATTGTATACAATAATATCCTTTATCTGTTGCTGCTTTTATTACTGTGTCATTATATTCTCCATAAGGTGCCCTATATAAATTTGTTTTATTTCCTGTAATTTTTTCAATTTTCAAGTTACTGTCTTCTATTTCTTTCACGTTTTCTTCATAATTTAAATTATTCACATGTGGATGTGTATTACTATGGCTTGCAATTTCATGACCTTCATCATGCATTTTTTTAGCCGCTTCTGGATATTTGTCTAACCAATCTCCTACAACAAAAAATGTTATTTTTACATTGTTTTTTTTCAATGTTTCTAATATAGAATCTATATCATCATCATTCCATGCACAGTTCATTGTAAATGCTATCTTTTTTTCCTCTGTTTGTACATTATATATTGGTAGTAATTTTGAATTAACTGATGATGTTAATATTTCACTTCCTGCTTGATTTTGATTTAACATTGTTGCTACTCCAAATAGTATTATAACTGTAAATATCGAAACTAGATATGTATATATTTTTTGTTTGTTGAAAACTAAAAACATTTTTTACCTCCTTGCTATACTAAACTATTTTTATTCTATGTTTTTAGTTTTTAAAAAATGCAATTATACAAAATAAAAAGCTTAGCCTTAGCTAAACTTTTTATAGGTATAATTATTATTAAAAATACTCCTTATACTTTTTTAAGCTTCTAATTTCTTATTTTCAAGTTTTTATCTATTGTTATTAAAATGCATAGTACTCTTAATTATAAAACACCAAATAAAAATATAATGCATATATAAAAAAATATATAAATTCGTGAAAAAATGTATTTTATACAATATATAACAATTCATTCATTGATTTTATTCTGTAATCAGGCTCTATTAAAACTTCTTCTTTTTTCTTCCATTTATTCTCTATCTCTTGTTCATACCAAATTGTCTTTACGCCTAATATTTTTACACCTAATAAATCTTCTAATAATTCATCACTAACAAAAGCAATATTATTGTATTCTCCTTTTGGAATATCCTCAAAAGCTTTCATATATACTTTTAAATTAGGTTTTCTTTCTTTAACCGCTTCTGAAATAACTATTTTCTTAAAATATTTCTTTATATCTTCTCGTTCTAAAATGTATTCTACATTCCTTATTGAATTGTTGCTTATAATTCCTAAATAATATCCTTTTTCATATAATTTGATAATTGTATTTTTTGTTTCTTCATCTAAAATATGAGATTCTAACAATAACATATCAATTTTCTCTATATCTTCTTCAGATATGTTTAAAATTAATGCTAAATCTTTATATGTTTCTTTTTCTGTTACTTTTCCTAATGAATTTAATACCTGATAATTTTTCCAATTTCTAAATATGTCATTCCATTTTAAATTGTACTTCGCTAATATCATATTTATTTCGTCATCAACATTCCTAAATTTACTAATTAAAGTATATCCCCAATCAAAAAATATGTACTTATATTTCATGATTTTTTATTATCCTCCTACTATTGATTTATACTATTTGAACTAATTGAATTAAATTTTTATCTTCAAATGTAAGTTTTAATACTCCAGGTGAATTGGTGTTTATTATTTTACCATCAAATTCAAGTTCATTATTATCATTTAATTTGCACCAATTCATTAATAGAAATTTTATTGCAGCTCCATGACTTACAATTGCTATTCTTTTTCCTATATTTTCAGAAATAACTCTATAAAAAGCTTCTTCCATTCTCTTAGTTACTTCTAATCTGCTCTCTCCTTTATCATTTTTTAGGTTTTCATCTAATAATTGCTCTGTTACATAATTATTCTTTTTATCTTTTCCTATTTCTTTTAATTTATCTATATCTCCGCAACTTTCTTTCATTAAAACTTTCATCTATATTAATTTCAATATTATTCTTTTTTGCTATATATTTAGCAGTAGATATTGCTCTAACATAATTGCTAGACCATAATACATCTATATTACTTAATTCCTTTAATTCGCTTAACTCTTCTGCTTTCTTTTCTCCTTGTACTGATAATATTATTTTTTCGTTACTAATTTGATTATTTTCATTTTCTACAATTTTGTTTTCTAGTTTTAATTGTTCAGAATGTCTTATTAAATAAATATATGTTAGTTTTTTCATATACTCCTCACTTTCATTGTTATTATATCAAAAAAAAATAATCCTACACAATGTATATGTTGAAAGCTAAACTTTTTATACAGTTTTGTTTCTCTATTTATTACGAATCAATATTTATTTTATGTACAGGAAATTCACTTTCCTTTAGTATACGTTTTATCGCTTTTGGAACAATTTTATATTCATCTATTTTGTTTATATCTAACCATTCATATTTTAAATAATCTTTACCTTCTATATTTTTTATAGTATATTCTATTTTCTTATCTTCCTCATTTAAAAAATCTGCTTTATGTACAAACATTATCTCATGATATTTTGAATCATCCATTTCAAAGAAATTTTCTATTGTCGATACATATCCTGTTATTTCAATGTCTTTTCCCATTTCTTCTTGTATTTCTCTTTTTAAGGTTGTTATTGAATCTTCTCCTATTTCAACTCTTCCACCAACTAAAGCATAATGATCACTATTTATATTTCTATGTACAAGTATTTTACCATTATGAATTATAATTCCAGCTGATCTAATATTTAATTTGTAATCTTGAACATCTAGTGTTAAATCCATTTTTTTCATTTTATACCTCCTAATAATTATTATATTCGTAATTATCTGTCGCCATAAAATAACTTTAATATTTCTTCATAAAATGGTATTGTTATTTTTTATTTATATCATAACTGCTATCTTTTATATCAATTTCAAATATAGTTTTATTTCCTGTTGAATCCTCAAGTATTAAATTTGTTTTACCTGTTTTTTGAAATTCTGCATTTACAACATAATCCTCTAAAGACTCATTATATACTATATAAACATTACCATATTTACTATCATCTAAATAAACATTATAACTATCATCAAAAGTTGCTCCTGTTTTTCCTCCATTTACTAAAACAGTTGTATTATAAACCGTCTTATATAATAATGTTATTATGGTCATTATTAATATTATTAAAATACTTAATATAACTCCTACAATTTTAACTTTTTTATTACTAAATATACAAATTGGATATAATAATAATGTTACCAAACAAAATAATGTACTTAATATGTGGTATGGAAAACCATATATAGTTTGTCCTAAAAAAGATTTATAGTGAAATCCTAATAAAAATAATATAGGCGTTAAAATAAGTAACCCCCACCATTTATCTTTTTTCATATAATATCCAATAAATCCCATCGGTATAGTTAATAAAGTCCAATAAAACCAATATCTATAATATGTAACAAATAAATTACTATGATTAATTACATCTTGAATAAGATATACCAATGGCTGACTAATTAAAAAGAATATAAAACATTTTAAAGCTGAATCTTTTGCTGATTTACTATTCATAATGATAAATATTCCAAACAAAATCCATACCTCAAAAGAAATTGTTATATCTGCGAAAGATGTATTATTCGTTATAGGAAGTATAGCCATAACTGCTGTATAAACTCCTGCAATAATCGCAAATATTATTAGCTTTTTCCAATTCAAATCAATTTCTCCAAATATGCTCTTCAATTTTCCCATATACTTTATCTTCCCTCCTTACAATTTATTACTTTATTTATTATATCATAATAATTTTTTTATTCAATTTATTTTAAAAAAAATCTAACTCAAATTGAGTTAGATTTTTTAAATTTATAATTCTACTTCTTCAAAGTCTTTTTCATCTAAATATTCTTCTCTTCTATTACATTTATTTACATGTTCTTTTTTATCATTTATAAAACAATCACATTTATCATTTTTTTCTCCTTTTAAGCATTTACCTTCATGATGACATTTTGCACATATTTTTATTTTCTTTGTATCATTAACCCATATTTGAATAGCATATTCTTTATTAGGACATAAAGGACCAAATACAAATTCACCCTCTTTATCAGTAAAAGTATGTCCTATTGGCAATCTTTCTTCTTTACCATCCTTACATACAACCTCTACTAACTTGATAACAGCATTCTCAACTGGTTCCTTAAAACAATTTTTTACAACTCCATATATTACATCTCTATTATCTTCTGGTAAAGTTATATCTAAATCAAATTGTTTACCTCCTGAAATAACACCATCAACATCCAATATTGGGCAATGAGGTTTTTTATTATCCATTATTTCCATTTAACTCATCCTTTCTTAAGCAACAATATGATGCTTAATATATTATATGAGATAAATGTATTTTTGATAGTACAATTTTAATCTATTATATAATTCCCATCTTTTTAGCCATCTTTTTACTTTTTTTCATAATGTTCTTTTTATTCATAACTCCAGTTTCTGTATACATCATAACTAATCCAGTTGTTAATAAACCTCCAATCATAACACCTTTAATAAACTTCATAAAAATCACCTCTCTTTTTTCTTATTATTGTTAATTTTCTCTTTTTTATACTTTCTGATTATGGAATATATTTCATAAATTGTAATAATAAATAAAAAAATACCAAAATATTTTCTTAAAATATTTACATTAATATTCGTTGATATATTAGCACCTATAACTGCCCCTATTATACCAAAGATGCTTATATAGAATGCTAATTTTAAATCAATATTTTTATTTTTATAATTTACTAAAATCGCTACTAATGAAGTTGGAATAAAAAATATTAAATTTGCGCCTTGTGCAACATGTTGATCAATTCCTACTACAATTGTCAGAAGAAGAATTAATATTGTTCCTCCTCCCATTCCTGCACCACTAAAAATTCCAGATAAAATTCCCATTAAAATTTCCATTTTTTCTCCTTTCAGGGATTAAGGGACGTTCTTTTTTTCCCTCTTTTAGGGATTAGGGGACACTCC
>Ga0247609_10002861_pt1 | contig 17863 bp, 15 predicted proteins | sample 172DNAGHGlowgp2_FD_193487 | JGI IMG/M metagenome (GOLD analysis project Ga0247609, IMG submission 193487) | Sheep rumen microbial communities from Palmerston North, Manawatu-Wanganui, New Zealand - 1728 DNA GHGlow gp2 | ecosystem: Host-associated > Mammals > Digestive system > Stomach > Rumen ...
GTTGTGGAGCACATCGTAGATGCCGAAAGCCGTGGCAAAGTGGTTCTGCACATGGTCTGCAACCTTGTAGGCAGCATAGCCGTCGCGAGTGCCGTTCTCGCTCTTGTAGGCCGCCTGATTGGGTGCATCGTAGGGTGTCTCGCATTGGAAGAAGTAAGTGCGTCCGTATTCGCCGTTCCATAGCGTCTGGTATTGCTGGAAGTGCTCGTTGAAGAGGCCGTACAGAGTCACATAATCGCCGTTCACCACCAATCCGTTTGCCGAGGTGTTCACGTCCCATCCCACACTGCCTCTGACGCCATGATCGGCTCGCCAAATCCAGAAATGGTCACCAATGACGTCGTGACTGTTGATGATAATTGTCTCATCCACATTGACATGTCCGCTTCGGAAGCCTCCTACGCGGAAGAAAAGGTCGGCCAACAAAGTAGGGTTGTCTGTGTGGCGAACTTTTGTGTCTGCTTTCGGGCCAACTTGCATCAAAGAGTGCGAGGAATAGTGTGCATCGAACATCAGCGATGCGATGGTAACGCCATCAACGTCGTCCACCAGTATTGCCGTCTCGCAACCCTCGCCAGGAATAACCGTTGCTATGCCGAGGCCAAGTAGTATGGTGCCTGGACGGGTGATGTGCAGCGGCTCTTCCAATGTGTACATGCCTGGCGTGAAGAGCAAATGCCTACCTGCTTTCAGTTGGCGGTTCATCTCGTTTGCCGTTGCTCCAGGCTTCACAATGAAGAATTTCTTCTTGACATCTATTTCTTCTCCTTTGCCCATTGACTTCCGAGTGTAGGACAATCCGCTGCTTTCTCGCCTGAGTGCTGGGCGAAAGACCTTGTACCGTCCGTCTTTTCCCATGAAGAGGAAAGGTTTCTCGCGAATGATGGGAGTTGTGGGGATGAAGGTCACGTTGCCGCCCTCGTCCCAGTTGTCACGATAGGTCGAACGGTCCACATCCGGTCCAAGCTCAACACCTTGAAAGCAGTAGTTGTACTTGATTTCGCGAAACTCGCCTCGTCCTTTGTTCAGGATGCTGTTTCGATAGTACCATTGTTGCTGGTGATTGCTGCCTGCAGGTGCCTCGAAGTGGCAGTCGGCGGCAAATCCTCCACTTACCCAGCCGTTTCCCCATTGTGTGCGAAGGGTGCGAGTAGAGTAGATGCGACGAAGAGGGGCAGCTTGCGAAACAGCCCACTTGAAGGTTTCAGGCTCGTCATAAGTTTCTGGGCCAATGACAGAAAGATTCTCTGCCGAACGCCAGAAAGTGCAGGTTCCATTGTCGCCTCCCAAAGGTGCGGGTGTGTGGATGTTGGAAAGCTGCACTTCGTAAGGTGTGCGTCCCAAGCCTGCAATCTGCATGTAGTAAGGAACCTTCAGTAGTCCTGCCTCGCGATAGTCTCCAGGCAGGAAGAGCACAGCATAGCGCTTACGGCTGAACTGGTCGTGGAACATCTGTTCGTGCAAGGCATTCACCGTATCGGCTATTGCTTGCATGTTGTCTTTCGGACTGAAAATGAGCACGTTCGGACCAAAGAGTTCGGTCGTTTCCACCCGTGCGCTGACTTGCAGCGATAAGGCTGTCAGCAAGGCAAAGAGAAGGCGTTTCATTTGAGGGAAACTTTTGTGTTGATTTTGAACGACGCACCCATCATGCTATAGTTCATTTCCGACGTGATGTTCTTTATCCAGCCATCCTTCTGGAAAGTGTAGGTGGAGTTTTCAGCAGCATCTATCTTCAAGTTGTTTATCATCGGGCCAATCATGTCCAAGAGATTTTCGGACTGGTTTGGCACAATTTTCTCAACCAGTCCCATCACCATTTTCTTCATGTCGTCTGTGTTCATGTTAATCTTGGCGTTGGTCTGGATGCTGCTTTTGTCCTTCACGGAGTATGTACGCTTCATCTTGATGCCCTGTTCTGTATTGTATTCTTCCTCAGTTCCTGTGCTGATGGTCTTGCCGTTCAGCGTTAACGGACTGGTGCTGATCTGCACGCTTTCCAGCAGAGATGCTTCATTGATGTTACCCGTGAGTTGCTTTTTCAAGTTGGTCAGGGTTGTTGATGCAGGCAGAGGTACGTCAGCAAGCACTTTGTCGAGCATTTCGTTTATGCGCTTCTTCCCTTCTTCAGCATTGAGAATCTTCGTCACTTTGCCGTCCTTGTTGGTCGCATATTGTGTATGTACATCCTTCAGCATCTCGGTTGCGAGGGAGTAGACACGGCTCTCAGCATCCTTCGCATCAGTCTTAACATCAGTCACATAAACATCAAGAACGTAGCCGTCGTTTATGGCATCAACCACTTCGTACACCGTTTCCGTGGTGATTTTCGTTGATTGTTTGGAAGGGACACCAATCGTGGCTTCCACAACGTACACCTTCTTCATGCCCTTCTTCATTTTGGGAGCAATCTTAGTCTGGGCACAAATCATCAATGTGACGAGCATCAGTGTGCTCAACAGAAAGAACCTTTTCATCGATAGTTGTTTAAAGTTAATACCATTTCCAGCTGCAAAGATAAGAAATAAAGTTGGAAAGTCCTTGGTTTGGGGTGGGACGATTAAGATTATTTAATGTCTTTGCAGCAATCGCGGGATTAGTCTTCCTCGTCTGCTCTGTATTCCAGGATGTCTCCCGGTTGGCAGTCGAGGGCCTGACAGATGGCTTCGAGGGTTGAGAACCTGACGGCTTTCGCCTTGCCGGTCTTAAGGATGGAGAGGTTGGCAGCCGTTATGCCAATCTTCTCGGCAAGCTCCTGTGATGACATCTTCCGCTTGGCCATCATCACATCTACATTTACAATAATACTCATAATTGTATGTGTTTAGATGGTTAACTCCTGTTCTTCCTGCAATTCCTTGCCCATCAGGATAATCTGAGAAACAATCATCAAGGCGAGACCGATGATGAGGCAGATGAAATTCGGCGTGAACCACTTGACGTCATAGTACGCCATGTTGATGTATTGCACGAGGATTTGCGTCACAATGTACGAGCGGATATATTGCCACACCCAAAAGGCTACGAGCAGGATGCCGGCTAGTTCCAGCTTCTTCGCTATGCGGGCGACGAAGACTTCCTTTCGGGCGACGGACCGCAACACTTGGAAGACGATGACAACCAACCAGCCGAGCAGCAGCACATTGGGTATAATAGAGCAGTATGTAATGATGAAAGGCTTGGACTGCGTGACGCGGTCGGCAGGAATGGCAAGGCTCACCTGCTTCATATCCACGCGGCACACCTGACCATCCACTTCGCTGAGCAAAGCAAAATCCTTAGGATAATGGCGGGCCTGCACATTGACATCGATGCACATCGTCGGCTTGCTCTTTCTTCTCACACCGCCCTCAATCTCTTCTATCGTCGAGAAATCATCCGGCTCCTTGCCGAAGTAAAGTTCCTCACGCTCCTTGTCGGTAGAATTCGAATAGCTGACATGGACAAGGTCACACACGATAGCAGCCACCAACACCAGTGTCAGCAGCCCGCAATACAAACGAAGTTTCTTCTTCATAACAGTAATGTTTTATTGTTAAACGATAAATAATTTCGGTGCAAAGGTAAGACGTTTCTTAATATGCTGCAAGAAAAAAGGCAATTATTTTATTGAAAAACGATAATTTCCCATGAAAAAAGCAGTCACACATTATTATATATAAATAAGAAGGGAAGGAGACGATTTTCTGTATCACCCGTTTGTCTGTTCGGAAAAATGTTGTATCTTTGTCCTCGGATAAGCATCAAAACAGAAATATTATGAAAGTTGGAGACAAAGCGCCTGAGGTTCTGGGCAAGGATGAGAACGGAAAGGACATCCTTTTGAGCGATTATAAGGGCCGAAAGCTCGTGCTCTATTTCTATCCGAAGGACAATACGAGTGGCTGTACGGCAGAGGCTTGCAGTCTGCGCGACCGCTATGGTGAGCTGCAAGGTGCTGGCTATGAGGTGGTTGGGGTGAGCAAAGACTCAGCATCTTCCCACCAGAAGTTCAAGGAGAAGCACGCTCTTCCTTTCCCCTTGATAGCCGATGTGGACAAGAAACTCTTGGAAGAAATGGGTGCTTGGGGCGAGAAGACGATGTACGGCAAGAAGACGATGGGCACCATTCGCACGACGTTCATCATCGACGAGAACGGCATCATCGAGCAAATCTTTGCCGGCAAGCAGGTCAACACCAAGGAGCATGCGGCTCAGATACTGGATAAATAACGACAAGCGAAACTAAGATGAAAAGACTGTTTTCAATAATCGTTCTGACTGCAACGGTTTTCGTTGGGGCGCAAGCGCAGACAAGTCTTGTGGGGCGCGTCTATTACCATCCTAACATCATGGCCGAGGAGACGAAGAACATGAAGAAAGAAATTGACACAAAGATGGACGAAACCATTCGCGAGGAAGTTGCCAAAGCCGAAAAGAAGAAGGGAAAAGCCCTGACTGCCGAGGAAAAGGAAAAGGTCAGGAAAGAGGTTGAAGAGGCTCGCAAAATGGCTGAAGTCCTCATGAAAAGCGTGAAGACAGCCATCACAGCCACCTTCAAGACCGACAAGGAAATGTTGATGCAGATGAAAATGGAGGTTGACGACGAAGCCATGAAGAATGCCGGCGTCAGTTGGGCAAAGCGAAAAGCCATGAAAGCGGCTATCGCGCTCATGCCCTCGTCGCAGAAGATGACGTATTTCGTCAAGGAGAATCTCGTCATTTGCACAGATGGAAAGGATAAGGACACACTCACGCTGAGCAACGACGGGAAGTTCCTCTATGGAAAGATGGACGAGAAGACGAAGTTCAAGCTGACGAGAAAACAGTAGGACTCCACATCGGAAAAACTGATTCCTGCAGATAAAAATCCACTCGACATTCTGTTCTCGAGTTCCCCAGGCTGACTCCATTTGAAAACATCACGTTTGACGTTCGCAATCGTCACACTAGTAAATTGCAAACTTCACACTAGTAAATCGCAAACTTCACACTAGTTAAATGCAATCGTCACACTATACGTTTGCGATCATAACACTATACGATTCGAATCGTAACACTATACGTTTGGCAACGACACTGGCCAAGTTTTCTGCTTAGATGGCTTGTTTCGCCTATTTTCGCCCTCTTTCCTTGCTTTTCCCAAAGGATTTTCGTACCTTTGAGGTAAACCTCGAAAGTACTCTCGCTCGACAATAAAAGGAAAAACTTGCGTTTTCCTTTTGTATTGTGCTCACTTATTCGTACCTTTGTCCCCGCATATTATATATATAATGTAGGGATTTATGAAGATTGAAGCAAAGATAACTGAGGCCGTGAAGGCCATTGTGGAGGAACTTTACGGTCAGCAAGTGCCCGATAAAATGGTGCAGTTGCAGCAGACCAGACCTGAGTTCGAGGGCCAGATAACCCTCGTTGTGTTCCCCTTTACCAAGATGAGTCACAAGGCTCCAGACGCTACGGCTCTGGAGATTGGACAGCGTTTGCAGGAGAAGATGCCGGAAGTGATTAGCGGCTTCAATGCCGTGAAGGGCTTCTTGAACTTGAGCATCAGTTCGCGCGAGTGGATAAAGTTGCTCCAAGGGATACAGGCGAACCCCAAGTTCGGCTTCCTGCCCGTCACAGACGAAAGTCCGCTCGTCATGATAGAGTACTCTTCGCCCAACACCAACAAACCCCTCCACCTCGGTCACGTCCGCAATAATCTGCTCGGATGGGCTTTGGCTCAAGTCATGGAAGCCAATGGAAACAAGGTGGTCAAGACGAATATCGTGAACGACAGAGGCATCCACATCTGCAAGTCCATGCTGGCTTGGCTGAAGTGGGGCAACGGCGAAACACCCGAATCGTCTGGCAAGAAAGGCGACCACCTCATTGGTGATTACTATGTGGCCTTCGATAAGCACTATCGCGAGGAAGTGAAAGAGCTTATGGAAAAGCAGGGTATGGACGAGGAACAGGCAAAGATGGAGGCTCCCCTCATCAAGGAAGCCCACGAAATGCTGGTGAAATGGGAGCAGAACGACCCTGAAGTGCGGGCTCTCTGGAAACGGATGAACGAGTGGGTTTATGCAGGTTTCGACGAGACGTATAAGGCTTTGGGAGTCAGCTTCGACAAGATATACTACGAGAGCGAAACCTATCTCGAAGGCAAGGAAAAGGTGGAGGAAGGCCTCGCGAAAGGCTTCTTCTATCGTCGCGACGACGGAAGTGTGTGGGCAGACCTCACCAAGGAAGGTCTCGACGAGAAGCTCCTTCTCCGCTCCGACGGCACAAGTGTCTATATGACGCAGGATATCGGTACCGCCAAACTGCGCTTCCAGGACTATCCCATCGACAAGATGATCTATGTTGTGGGCAACGAGCAGAACTATCATTTCCAGGTGCTCAGCATCTTGCTCGACAAGTTGGGCTTCAAGTGGGGCAAGGACCTCGTGCACTTCTCTTATGGAATGGTGGAACTGCCAAACGGTAAGATGAAGAGCAGGGAAGGCACCGTTGTGGATGCTGACGACCTGATTGCCACCATGATACAGGATGCGAAGGAGCTCTCGGCTGACAAAGTCAACAAGCTCGAAGGCATTACTGAGCAGGAGGCACAGGAGATAGCTCGAATCGTAGGCATGGGTGCGCTCAAGTACTTCATCCTGAAGGTGGATGCGCGAAAGAACATGCTCTTCAATCCGGAAGAGAGTATCGACTTCAACGGCAATACCGGTCCCTTCATCCAGTACACTTATGCACGCATCAGAAGCATCCTGCGCAAGTGGAACGACGAGATAACTCTGGACGAGAAGGCTTTCGAAGTGGAGCTTGCGGAAAAGGAAATCAACCTCATCCAACGTCTGCAAGGCTTCGAGACGGCAGTTCGTCAGGCCGGACAGGACTACAACCCGAGCTGCATAGCCAACTACTGCTACGATCTCGTCAAGGAATACAACCAGTTCTACCACGACTTCAGCGTGCTCAAGGAAGAGGACGAAGCCAAGAGGCAAGTCCGACTCATGCTCTCTTCTGCAGTCAGTCAGGTCGTCAAGAACGGTATGGGCTTGCTCGGCATCGAGGTGCCAGAAAGAATGTAAGACCCCCCGACCCATCCTTCCCCCGAGGAGGAGGGAGACAAGATAGCGGATAACTATGAACTATGGACTATGGACTATGAACTTCTAAAGGATAAGGTCGACTTCAATGCCATTGCTGTGGATGCAGGCTGTAGTGGAAACCCTGGTGCTATGGAGTATCAGGGCGTCTATCTTGGCAACGAGCAAAGGATGTTCCACTTTGGTCCCATCCAAGGCACGAACAACATCGGCGAGTTCCTTGCCATCGTTCATGCCCTTGCCCTCATCAAGAAGAACGGCTGGCAGATGAAGGTCTATAGCGACAGCATCAGCGGAATGGCGTGGGTGCGGAACAAGAAAGCGAAGACTACTCTGAAGCGCGACGAGCAGACAGCCCAGGTGCTCGACCTCGTGATTCGTGCCGAGAACTGGCTCTGGGCGAACCCCAAGCACGCAGAAGTGCTGAAGTGGAACACAGAAGAATGGGGCGAAATACCTGCCGACTTTGGCAGAAAATAGTAAAACAGGCTATGCCATGAAGCGAAGCATACACTTTCTCGAGTATCTCTACTGTCATCTGCTTATCGTTTTCCTGATAGGCAGAGTGGGATTCGTCTTGAATAACAGGTGTGTGGAGCAGCTCTCGTTCCTCGATGCGGCAGGTGCTTGTTGGCGGGGCTTCGTGGAGCACGACTTGATGGTGGCAGCCATGTTGCTCGTCATTCCTTGGCTGGTCGGATTGTTTGCTCTTCGTCGTTCAGGGTTGAGGCTGCGTGCGTGGCTCACTCCTTACTATATCCTGATGGGACTTGCCGTAGCTGCTATCATCGTGGCCGATGCTGTGATGTACGAGTACTGGCAGTTCAAGCTGGGAATGGTTGTGCTGAGTTATGCTGCTTCGCCTGAAGGAGCCACCAACAGTGTCAGCCTGTCCTTCATCCTGATAAGGGTTGGACTGTTCCTTTTGCTTGCTTTGTGGACGATTGTTCCCTGCATTTTCCTGACTCCAAAAACGCTTCCGAATGGTCGGACTGAACGCCTTTGGATGCGGAACATCAGCATTATCTGGATCTTTTTGCTCGTTTCGGGAGTTCTCTGGATGCATCAAGGCGACGTTTACACCACGAAATCTCATCCCACACAACTAGCCAATCATGCTGCCGTCAATCCCGTCTATGCCTTTGCTAAAAGCGTTCGTCTGACCAAGAACTACGACAGACGATACAATTTATTGTCTGAAGAGGACCGTTCTGACCTTTTCAAGGGACTCTATCCAGAGCCTGCAAATGATGTTCAGGACTCGCTTCTCACCCAACAAAGGCCTGACATTCTGGTCGTTTTCATCGAGGGTTTCGGCAGTCGTTTCGTGGAGGAACTGGGTGGATTGCCTGATGTGGCTCCTGGTTGGAAACGCTTCATTCCAGAAGGCATCTTTTGGGAGAACTACTATAGCAATTCTTTCCGAACAGACAGAGGCACAGTTTCTGCCTTCAGTGGCTGGTTGAGTTATACGGATATCGGTTTGATGAGGCAGGCTGAGATGCATTCTTCGCTCCCTTCTCTTGCCCGTAGTTTGGCAAAGGAGGGTTACGAAACAGGCTACATATATGGTGGTGCGATGACGAATATGGGGAAGCGTAAGTACTTGGAAGACATGGGCTTTGCTAACCTCTATGATGATACTGCCTTCAGCAGCGAGGAGAAGAGCGGATGTTGGGGAGTGAACGACAGTACTGCCCTGCAGAAAGCTTGCAAACTCATCAGCGAATGGAAGGACGGACACCACTTTCTCGTGGCTCAGACACTGTCGAGTCACGAGCCTTGGGATGTTCCCTATCATCGCTTGGACGACAAGATTCTGAATGCCTTCGCCTATACCGATTACAGTATAGCCTGCATGATCGACTCGTTGAAGCAGCTTCCAGAGTGGGACAACCTGTTGGTCATCATGATTCCAGACCACGGATATCTCTACAAGCAGAGCTATAAAGACCCGGGTTTCTTCAGGGCTCCCATGCTTTGGATGGGGGGTGCGATAAAGGCGTCACGCAGGATGCAGGTCCTTATGAACCAGAGTGATATCGCAGCAACCCTGTTGTCTCAACTCGGCATCAGTCATGATGAATACATTTGGAGCCGTAATGTCTTGAGCCAAACCTATACATATCCGTTCGTTTACTGTAACTATCCAGCCGGTCTGCTCTTTGCCGACAGTACTGGCACAAGCATATATGACCTCGATGGAAATGCCGTAATGATGGAGGAACCCGCAGACGACGGGCTTCGAATCGTGCGAGCAAAAGCCATCCTGCAAACCAGTTATGACCAGTTAGAACAGCTGCATCGAAAATGACTAGTGTGACGAAAGCAAACGTATAGTGTTATGAAGGCAAACGTATAGTGTTACGATTGCGATTGTATAGTGCGACGATTGCCAACGACTAACGCCATCTTTTGCAGCGACACACAAAGAACGAAGAAAGAAGACAAGATGATAAAGCAATTCCTCGAAATAGTGAAGCGTTACTTCCGACCTTACAAGGTGTACATTGTCTGGTCTATCGTGCTGAATATCATAGCACAATGGCTCAACGTCTTCTCTTTCGTAGTGCTCATTCCCATTCTGAATATCCTCTTCAAGATAGACCAAAACGTCTATACCTACAAGGAATGGACCTGGAGCACCCTGAATAAAGACCTGATTGTGAACAATGCATATGCTTGGGTGCAAGGGCTGATAGCCGCGAACGGCCCTTTCCAGACGCTTTGTCTGATGGGAGGAATACTCGTCTTCATGACTGCCTTGAAGTGTATCGGCTATTGGGGAGCTGCCAACATCATGATGCCGTTGAGTACTGGAGTAGTGCGTGACATCCGAATGGACATGTATAACAAGGTGATGCGATTGCCTTTGAGTTTCTTCTCGGCTGAGCGGAAAGGCGACATTATCGTCCGTATGAGCACAGACATACAGATTGTGGAGAACTCTGTGACGTCTGCCATCTCGACCCTCATCCAGCAACCCATCGCCATCATCATCTGCTTCATAACCCTCTTCACAGTAAGTTGGCAACTCACAGTCTTTGTCCTCATCGTCACACCACCTGCTGCATGGCTCATGGGAACAGTCACCAAGAGGTTGAAGAACCAGTCGGCAAGCGTTCAGGCAGGGCTTTCGGAGATTATGGCACAAATAGAGGAGACGCTTAGCGGCCTTCGAATCGTCAAAGCTTTCATTGCCGAAGAAAAGATGGCCAAGCGTTTCAACTACATCAACAACGAGTTCCGAAAGGGCATGATAAGCATGATGATGCGCATCAACGCTGCCCATCCCGTATCGGAAACAATGGGAACTCTCATCATTGTCATAGTCCTTCTGTTCGGAGGTTGGCTGATTCTCGAGGGAGATGGCTTCATCGATGCCTCGACTTTCATCTTCTATATGGTCATTCTTTACAGCGTCATCAACCCCATCAAGGACTTGACGCGACAGGCTTACATGATTCCCATGGGTCTCGCTTCAATGGAACGAATCGACTATATCCTCAAGGCAGAGAATCCCATCAAAGAGGTTGCAGAGCCGAAACCCTTGGAGAGTTTCGAGGAAAAGGTGGAGCTGAGGGACGTCTCCTTCTATTATAATAAAGGTCGCGATGTCCTGAAGCACATCAATCTTATTGTTCCGAAAGGCAAGACAGTTGCTCTGGTCGGTCAGTCAGGCTCAGGAAAATCCACTCTGGTCGACCTGATTCCACGTTATCACGATGTTTGCGAAGGACAGATTCTTGTCGATGGAAAGGACATTCGCGAAGTCAGGATTCACGACCTCCGAGCCCTCATCGGCAATGTCAATCAGGAAGCAATCCTCTTCAACGACACCTTCTTCAACAACATAGCGTTTGGCGTGGAGAATGCTACAATGGAACAAGTCATCGAGGCGGCAAAGATAGCGAATGCCCACGACTTCATCATGGAAACAGAAAAAGGCTATGATACGGTCATCGGCGACAGAGGAGGACGGCTTTCAGGCGGTCAAAGACAACGAGTCAGCATAGCTCGAGCCATCCTGAAGAATCCTCCAATCCTCATTCTGGACGAGGCCACATCTGCCCTCGATACGGAAAGCGAGCACCTTGTACAAGAGGCTTTGGACCGTTTGATGAAGAGCAGAACCACCATCGCCATTGCTCATCGCCTCTCCACCATTAAACATGCTGACATCATACATGTCATCTATGAAGGAGAAATTGTGGAAAGTGGCCAGCACGACGAGCTCATAGCAAAGGACGGCTATTATAAACGCCTCTACGACATGCAACAATTGTAAGACGATGAAGATACTGTTGGGCACACATTACCTGGCTAAAACAGGAGGAACGGAGAACTACACTTATGCTCTTGCAATGGAGTTGAAGCGATTGGGACACGATGTGGAACATTTCGGCATTGTTCGTGGCAAAGTGTCTTCCTTGCTTGAAGAGCAGGGAATCCCTTTCATGTCTGCCAACCACTATGACCTCATCCTTGCGAATCACAATACTGTCGTCGAGAAACTCTGGCCTTACGGATACATCATTCAGACTTGTCATGGAACTATTCCCGAGTTGGAACAGCCTTCACCTTTTGCCGATGCATTTGTAGGCGTGTCGGAAGAGGTGAAAGAACACTTGCGAAGTCAGGGCTTCGAAGCAACCGTAATTCCAAACGGCATTGACTGCAAACGATTCTATCCAAAGAAACCTGTCTCCCAGACACTTACCACAGTATTGTCTCTTTGCCAGTCTGACATCGCAAACGACTTCATCAGGAAGTGTTGCGAACAAGCGAATGTCAAGTTCCTTCACTGCAATAAATATCAGAATAATGTCTGGTCGATAGAGGATGTCATTAACCAGAGCGACCTTGTTGTCGGCTTAGGCCGGTCAGCTTACGATGCGATGGCTTGTGGAAGAGCGGTGCTCGTGTATGACTACAGCGAGAAATATATGAGCGAGTTCCTTGGCGAAGGGATGCTCACACCTGAGAATATCGAGAAGAGCATGTCGTGCAACTGTACTGGTAAAGCGAGTCGCATTAAGTACGACGAGCAGTCCTTCATTGCCGAAATGCAGAAGTACAGTCCTGAGTTGGCGGTTTGGAGTCGCGAGTATGCCCTTGAGAATCTGAACATTGAGGTGGCTGCAAAGAAATACTTGGCCGTTTACGAAAGCCTGTCCGACTACAAGCAGGAGTTTGGAAGGCTGAAGACGCGGATGTTCAAAGCCAGCAATCTTCTTTTCGGAGAAAGGGAGAAGTTTAACGAGAAGATAGCGTTCCTGAAGGCCAAACGTGCTAAACACAAGAAAGATACCCGTTTGCTCGTTATCATTTGCTGTGTTTTGCTCGTCGTGAACATACTCTTGCTGACCTATATTTTCTGCAAATGATGAAAGGAGGAACGCACTAAGAAGGAATGTCGAGAATACCGTCCATAGAAGAATTTGCAGGACTTCTCATCGTCAAGGAAGCAAGCAGGAACAGGGAAAACGAGGTGCCCTCTCAAACATCTGCAGTGACGTTGCCAAACGACTGCAGTGACGTTGGCCAACGTCACACGTCAAAATTGCCAACGTCACACGTTAAGATTGCCAACGTCACTGGGGACGTTGAAGTTTCTGTCGTGACGGTTTGTTTCAATCCACTCGAAGCAGGTCGGAAAGAGGTGTTCCAAAAGAACCTCGATTCCGTCCAAGCACAGGAAAATGTGCGTTTGGAACACATTATTGTGGATGGTGCTTCCAGCGATGGAACCCTTGAATGGCTGAAAGGATACAACAATACGAGGTACGACATTCGCATTTTGAGCCTTTCGGATGACGGCATTTTCGATGCGATGAACAGAGGAATCGCTCTCTCTCGAGGTAAATATATCATCTTCCTTAACAGCGATGATTATTTCCACAATCATTCAGGAATGGCCCATTCCATCGAGAAAATTGAGCATTTTGGCTGCATGTTTTCCTTCGCATCCATACGCTTTGCAGGCTTTCCTCTGCTTCGTCGTCCACAACAAGCCCCGCAACGACGACTCCATCGCTTTCTCATCAGCTTTCCTTTCTCGCACCAATCCATGCTGACCTTGCGGGACCTGCTTTTGAAACTCGACGGTTTCGACACCAACTATCGCTCTGCTGCAGACTACGACCTCCTTTTGCGTATGATAGAAGAGGGAGCCAAAGGTTGTTTCGTCCCACACTCATTTACGACTTTCAGCCTTGGAGGTTTCTCCACAGAATACCATGAGCTTTCCATCAAGGAACGTATTCTCTGTCTGCAAAGCTTCTTCAAAGAGTTCTTCAAGACAGAGATGACCAGTCGGGAAGTGGAGCAAATCATCCTTCATCACGTCTTTCCACGCAAGTACTTGGGCTTGTATAAGCAAACACATCGACTCATAAGGGAACGCTTTCTTGGTGTTCCAAGGGGACCTTTCACATGGGTCTCCAGCTGGTTCAACTACATAAAGTATTACGTAAAATGCCTAAACTCAAGCATATAGCTGCTCTTACGATGGTCCGTAACGATGACTTCTTCTTAGGGAAGTGGGTGGATTATTACGGGGGAGAACTCGGTAAGGAGAACCTCTACATATACTACGACGGCGAAGATCAAGCGGTTGCAGACATCTGTAAGGGAACGAACACATATCTTCACCCCAAAATAGGTAACCAAGTTGTTGCTGCAGAAAAGGAGCGATTGCGTTTCCTTTCCGAGAAAGCGACTGAGCTTTTTGCCAAAGGTTACGAGTTGGTGATAGGTGTTGATGCAGATGAATATATAGTCGTCGACCCCAAACTGGGCCAAAGTCTCAAGGAATATCTGTCGAATCAGGACATCGACATCAGTCTTTCACCCTTAGGACTCGACTTCGGACAAAAGCTTGGCGAGGAAGAAGACCTCACCTCGGAACGGACTTTCCTCAGTCAACGCCACTATGCACAAATAGGAACACGCTATACGAAACCTTCCATCATCGCAAAGCCTTGCAGATGGGGAAGCGGTTTTCATCGCGTAAAAGGTCACAACTTCCACATTGCCAAAGACTTGTACTTGCTCCATTTCGGTTATGCAGACAAGAGGATTTTGGGAGAAAGACTGGGTGATGCGGACAGAAAAGCACAGGGTTGGGAGAAACATATCTATAAACGAAGCCGAACCATCAAGTACGCAACAGAGAAAAAGGCTCGCGATTTCGATAGATGGACCCGCTTTGCTCGCATTTGTCAAACTTGGTGTCGACCCCTTTATGCCTTGAACAAGCCTGCGATGTTCGAGTTGAGAATCGTAGTCAAAATACCTGAAAGATTCGATCATGTTCTCTGAGATTCTATCTGCGGAAGCCTTCCAGAACGAAGTTCTGCTGAAACCAGGCAAACATTCACAAGCCAATCCGGATGTGACAGTTGTGACAGTTTGCTTCAATCCGCTGAAAGACGGCAGACGGGAACTGTTCGCTCGGAATCTCGACTCTGTGCAAAATCAAACGGGAGTAACGGTAGAACATGTCATAATAGACGGAGCTTCTACCGACGGAACACTTGAATTCCTCTCGAAATACGAGAACAAATGCTATGATATCCGCATCCTAAGCAAGCCCGATTCCGGTATTTATGATGCGATGAATCGTGGAATAGCACTTGCAAAAGGCAAATATGTCATCTTCCTCAACTCGGATGATTACTATCATCGAAACGACGGACTTGCACTTTCCTACAAGGTTTTGGAAGAGAGTGACTGCAGTTTCACCTTCGCACCAATAGTGCCGACAGGTTCCCCTTTACTTCATCGTTTGCATAGACATCCTGAGCGTCACCTTCACAGACTTTTCATATTCCCTACCATTCCACATCAATCCATGCTGTATCGGCGCTCAGCTCTTATTGAGGTGAATGGTTACGACCCGTCTTATCGTATGGGTGGCGACCATGATCTGACGCTTCGTCTCATTGCTTCAGGTCATAAAGCATGTTTTGTAAGCAAGGCTTTTGTCACATTTTCAACGGGAGGATTTTCAACGCAGGACCCTGTTCTTAAGTTCCAGGAGAAGGTGCGAAGGGTCAGACGCTTTCATAAAGACGTCTTTAATGTGGAGTTCACGGACAAAGAAATCAAGGAGTTAGTGCAAAACTATCGTTATCCGAGGAGATATCTTTCAGTTTATGAGGCGTCGCAACAAATGATAGACAGGACGTTTATTGGTGTTCCTCAGAGTTTATGTCAGAGGATATTGCGTCGATTCAACTTTTGGAAGTACTATCTTAAATGCTTGCTTGGGTTCTGATAAAGGCTGGAATTGTTGTCCTTGTTCTTTATTCTTTTAGCAATTCCTCGGCAAACTGGCTGATGCGGGCATAGATGTCGTCGCTCACTTGGTCCAAAGCGTAAAAACATGCAAAGCAAACTGTACTGTTGGGCTTGGTCACACGTCGTAATGTCCATTCCAGTTGGGCCATTCCTTTCTTGGAGTAGTATCGCATGAGTACAGGCCGAATGGGTTGTAGCTGCAGTCTTCCTTCGTCGTGAAGCAGGGTGTAGCAGATCTCGTCGGTGCGGAAGTGTTGCAAGCTGCGGAAGCGATTCTGTATATTTTGGATGAGGCGATCGGGGTGTTGGGTGTAGAACTTCTCCAATGTGCTGCGCAGGAGAGGGTAGGGCGTGTGGGCAAGTCGGATGAAAGTCTTGTTGTTGCCAGCAATTGTGGCTGCATTCATCATCCTTTGTATATGGTTAACACGACAAGTTATGCCGCAGAAGTATTTGAACGAATACCAGGCTCTTGTCCAGAAAAGGGAGGCTTTGCGAGCATGCAAAAGTACGTGTCCAGCATGAGGAAAGAACATATCTGGGGTGACATGACGGCAGACCATGAAGTCATCGTTGAGGTAAATGTAGTGTTCACTAAGGTCAGGGATGCGCCAGAGCATAGTTTCGATGCTTGATGTGCAGAAGGTCGGCAGGTATTGTTCGTAGCCTCGGAAGATGACTTTATGGTCGACAATCTCCAGAGGAATACGGCTTTCTATGTGAGGATCCTGTCCGTCTGTTACAAGGAAGATACGTCGAACCCATGGCATGAACTTGTTAACAGAGCGAACACACCAGTAGATCTCACCTCGATTGGCGTAGCGAGTGGGGGCAGCAATGTCTTTCTCGTGGGCTTCGTTCGGCTGGATGTAGGCTGCTCTTTTCGCGTTGAGAGCGGGATCATTACCGTCCACCCAAGTAATGACGACGTCTATGGGGAAGTTGTTTCGTGTTTCTTTGTTCATGAGTGTGTGCGTTTGCTCCAACGATTGTGCGACCAAAGCCATATTTCAGGCTGTCTTTGAATGGTTTTTTCCATCAGTCGCCAGAAGGTTCGCGACATGGGATAGGGGCTTTTGCTGTCTTCCTCGTTGGGATGCATTTCCTTGAATGTCAGCCTGTAATGCCCTCGAGATGTTTTCTCGACGTCGAGATAGACGAGTTCTGCATTTACCTTTCTCGCTATTTCTTCTGCTCCAGGAGCGAACCAAGTGCGTTGGTTGAGGAATGTGATACTGTCCTTCGCTTTCGTGTCTGGCCTTTGATCTTGGATGAAGCCGCACAGGAAAGGTTCTCCTTCAGCATTCCATTGAAGCAGAGTTCTGACGGTTTGTCGGGCTTCTATCTGTGTTGTGTTCCAACGACTGCGCAGTTCCTGCATGAGCGAAGCGAAGTATCTGTTCTCGATGTGCTTGTATATTTCGCAACCTTTTCTGGGTGCCTTGTATCGAACGCTGACTTCCTGGTACCATTCCCAGCAGCCAAGATGGCCCAAGAGCATGAAGACGTTCTTTCCTTCAGCAGCCAGTCTTTCCGGCAGTTCGCAGCCCCGGATTTCCACTCGACGAATCATCTCTTCGTCCGTGATGTTGAGGCATTTGAAGGCTTCGATGAAGACGTCGCACAGATTGTGGTAGAAAGCCTTTTCTATGCGCAGGATTTCCTTCTCGCTTTTCTCTGGAAAGGAGCAGCGGAGGTTGTCCCTGACGAGTTTCCTCCTGTACCTAATCACGTAGTAGACAATGGGATAGGCGATATCGCTGAACAGATACAGGATGCTGAGAGGCAGTCCTGCAAGGAGCCTCATCAGGTGGTGTCTTTTCTTTGTCCCGTTCTTGTTCATCGTTGCCATACTTTGCGAGAGCATTCGTTTTACGATGCAAAGTTACGAAAAAAAGAAGAGGATTGCAAAGAAAATGTAGTTTTCTTTGATTTCATTCAGTTTGTTCGAGTTCCTCCAACTGCAGTCGTTTGCAAACGAGGCTAAGGTCGTTGTGAAACGTCACACTAGTAAATTGCAAACGTCACACTAGTTAAATGCAATCGTCACACTAGTAAATTGCAATCGTCACACTAGTAAATCGCAATCGTCGCCTTAGTCATTTTCAAGCGCATCCAGAGGTGCTGGTTTCAAACGCCTGTTTTGATGACGAAAAGCTTGTCGTTCCTGCGGACTTTCGTTTCGAGAGGAATACTGATGTGCCAGCCTTGCTGAGCCGTCTGAACGGGCTTCAGGTCGTAACGGATCTCGCTGACTTTAGCTCGAAGTGCACCCGTAGTGGGGCCTGTGACGAGGATTTCGTCGCCAACGTTCAGTTCGCAAGCCTCGATCTTGAACTCGGCAACTTGCAGCTTGGAATAGTATCTGACCGCTTTTCCGCAATAAACCTTCTTTTCAGTCGCTTTCGAACCGTGACAGTCGTTCCATTCCGCAATCGTCTTCCCCAAATAGTATCCGTCCCAAAAGCCTCGATTGAAGA
>Ga0247609_10002863_pt1 | contig 17861 bp, 10 predicted proteins | sample 172DNAGHGlowgp2_FD_193487 | JGI IMG/M metagenome (GOLD analysis project Ga0247609, IMG submission 193487) | Sheep rumen microbial communities from Palmerston North, Manawatu-Wanganui, New Zealand - 1728 DNA GHGlow gp2 | ecosystem: Host-associated > Mammals > Digestive system > Stomach > Rumen ...
GTCTGCCATAGCGCCGTCAAAGATGAGTTTCGCATTGCCGTAGCCTTGAGGCACGGTAAACGTGGTCTTGTAGTAGCCCTTGCCAATCCAGGGGAGCGCGCCAGAGCGGCCCGACTTCTCGGTGGCAACGTCCTCGCCGTTCTCCTTGATGGCGACGACCTGCAGGTCCCATTTCTTGTCAAAGGGGCCGCTAATTGCCCAATCGTGGGGCACAGTCACCTGCTGCCAGTTAGCCTTATCACGCGAGAACTGCCAGCCCTCGGCCAAGTTGACTTCAAGATGGCTCTGAGCCACAGCAGTCATGGCAAGCGATAGCGCTGCCAGAAAAATTAATGTCTTTTTCATCATTGCAGGAATATTTTCTATAGCCACTATAGTTCTATAGTGACTATAGTGGCTATAAATACTATTGTTGTTTCAGTTGTTGGTTGATGGAAGCGATGTAGTTCAGCAGTTCGTCACGACCACGGGCATCCTCGCTCGATGTCATGAAGACTGGAGGCAGTTCCTCCCAAGTCTTGAGCAGGACTTTCTTGTATTCAGCTACTGCAGACGGTCCAGCGACCTTGCCTAGCTTGTCCATCTTGGTAAACACAATCGAGAAGGGCACGCCATGCTCACCGAGCCACTCCATGAACTCAAGGTCAATTTTTTGCGGCTTGATGCGGCTGTCCACAAGGACGAAGAGGTTAGTCATCTGCTCTCGACCCAAGACATAACCCTGAATCATGCGCCACAGCTTGTCACGATCCTCCTTGCTGCGCTTAGCATAGCCATATCCAGGCAGATCGACGATATACCACTCACCATTGATGATAAAGTGGTTGATGAGCATGGTCTTGCCCGGCGTGGCGCTGGTCTTGGCAAGCGCTTTGCGACCCGTCAACATATTGATGAGCGACGATTTGCCCACATTACTGCGCCCGATAAATGCGTACTCGGGCAATTTGGTGTCAGGGCACTTGCGGTAGTCGCTGTTGCTGATTTGAAATTCGGCAGATTGAATGTTCATGATTCTTATTATTAAATAAAGTGACTATAGTAATTATAGTGACTATAGTGATTATCTGATCGTTTCAAGGTAGAAGGAGACGGGGCGGAAACCGTCGTTGCAGGAAATCATCGCCGAATAGGGGTTCTGCATCCATCCGTCATAGAAGTTGCCCTCACCACGTGCCAGGGCTTCGACAAAGGGACGCATGGACTCCCATGCGCTCTCGCATAATCCCTCAGGCCGCTGTCCATCGATTGAGATGAACGTCTGCCCTACCCTGATGTCACAGGCATGCTGGATAGGGTTTTCAAACTGCTCCATCAAGTCACGATAAACCGTCTGACGCATGGCAGTAATGCGGACCGTTCTCAATACCGTCTCTTCACTTTTCTCGTTCATACCTGCAAAATTACACAAAAAAGGCGAGAAATCCAAAATCTCTCACCCATCAAGAATCATTATAACAGAGAAGACGGGAAGCCTTCTAGCAGGCTCCCCGTCTCATCGGGTAATAGATGATTATGTTAAGAAACTGTAATATCTATTTTTTTGTTGCTTCACAACAGAAGATTACTTAGAGAGAATTCTGTTGATAATAGCATCAACGTCGGCAACAGTTACCTCACCATCGGCATTAACATCACCGATAGGATCCTGATTGCCGTTCATGATCATGTTGATCACAACGTCAACGTCGGCTACAGTTACCTCACCGTCGCGGTTCACGTCAGCCCTGTCGAAGTCTTCCTTCTTGCCCTGCATGAACTTGTAATCCAAGTAGTTGCCAGGAATCTCGAAGCGAACGATAGCCTCACGATAGCTTACGCCCTCGGGCAGAGGCTCGGCAACAACCTCGGCATTAACAAGGCCGGAGAATGCGCCAGTGCTGCTTGCGATGTCGGTGAGCTCAATGCTCAGCCAATCGGGCACCTCATCACCATTGTTGAGGAATACATACCAACCATCATCGGCGCTGGGAACCCATGACCAGAACTCAATGCTCCTGGTGGTATAGTCACCGAATTGCTTCTCCATCAGACCACCCTCGTTGGGGAAGAGGTACTCGCCATCCTCAGCATTGTAGTTGTAGGTCAGATAGGGGTTCTCGGTGCTCAGGAAGACAGAGAAACCAGTCATCATGCTACCGCCAGAGAAGAAACCATTAAGACCTTCCCAACGATAAGAATCAGGTTGACCCTCATCATCTGCCCAAGCGAACTTCAGGTAGGCCAGCTCACCAAAGCCCTCATCAACCTGATCATCGGTGCAGATCATAGCCGAGAACTCTTTCAGGTTCTCCATACCAGGATCATTGTAACCGTCGATAACCACGAGGATAGCGCAGTCAATAGTCGGAGTAATGTCATACTGCAAGCCGTCCTCCTCACCATAGAGGGTGAAGACTACCAAGCCACCAGTCGTAGCCTCGGTCTCAGGAGTAACAGTAGCCTTACCCATAGCGATGAGCTCACCGGGCTCCTCGGGAAGGATAGCCGATGTCGTATCATTTACATAAGCGGGAATCTCATCCAGCTTGTAGATGCGGCACTGCATTTCCACGGGAGCAGTAACCTCGAGGGCAGAAGTCATAACAGATACATTCTTCAGCAGATAGGGGCTAGTGGGCTTCTCAAAAGCCTGGGCAAGACCATCCACGAAGTAACGGGGCTGGGCAACATTGTGGAAGCCGTTGGTACCGAACCAGTAACCAGCGCCATTGGGCTCAGCGCCAGTGTAGGTGATGAACGGAGCGCTCTCGGTGCCATAGCGACCACCCCAGCAGAAGTTCTTACTTGACTTCAGGTAATCACGATCCCAAATCTCCATAGTGCTGGGAACAGACAGGATGGTCTGAGTATACTCAGCCTCGATAATAGGAGCAGCATCGGTACCACCCATATCATAACCCTTGAGCTGGAACATGTGGAAGTTGTCAGGCTCATAGACATAGAAGATGGGCACGTCGGCGGTCTCATAGCTCCACTGCCAAGTGAGATCCATTCCGCTCTCACCCATACCGGGAACAGTTTCCCAAATTGCCTCCTCGGCGGTCTCGTCGCTCATGTCCCAGAAATTAACATCCCACTCATAGGTGGATGCGGGATCCTGACCATCGGCCATACCAGTAAACGTGTAGTCTACATAGGGAGTCATGGCGAGGTAAGGAGCATAGAGTACACCACTATAAGCACCATCCTCAACAACGATTGATGCGGGGAAAGCACCAGCAGGACGACGATACCAGATGTCGATATTGGCGGCCTTCTTGGGAGCCTTAATAACGGGGGTACCGGGCAGGCGCTTCTGAGCTTCCTTGGTCAGCACCTGGGGTTTTACAACCTGCATCTGCGGACGAGCAGGTGCAGTAACAGCAGTCTCAGAGCGCTTGGTTTGCGCATTGGCAGTCGTCACCATCAGTGCGGCTACAGCTAAAAGTAAAATCTTTTTCATACTTAACATTAAGAATAGATTATAATAATAAAAGTTATTTGTTTTCTAAATTATAATAACCGGGGCATCAGCCATGGGGGCAATGCCCCGGTCAGTCATTCAGTCATCAGAGGATCCAATAGGTATAATTTGAACCATCTACCAGCTTCATATCGACAGGTGCCAACAGCGAACTGGTTGCCAAAGTGAACGTCGTGCTCATACTATTCATGTAGGAGATAAATGACGGGCACTTCTCGGCATAAACAGTACTAGCATCATTACCCTGACCAGTGTAGTGGAACTTGATCTGGTTCTCACCCACCAACTCGTAAGTCATATAGAATGTGGGATAGAACGTCCTCTTCTGATACAAGCAACCGAAAGCTACTTGATACTGATCCAGATCAGCGTTGTAGGAAATCTGGATAGATGAGAGTTTGCGTTTGCCATAGTCGTTCAACTCATTCTTCAACGAGTTGACCTCCTGAACAAATGCTCCACCCATCTTGGTCGTATCACCCTTCCACACGAACGTGGGTATGGTAAACACGCGGTTCAGGTCATCGGCGGTTATCGTCGTGGTATTGTCCTCACGGCACAACAGGGAACCATCGGCCTGACGGATGAAGCTCTTGATCACATAGCCATCCAGGGTAATGGGATTCATGAACGAGAGTCCGTCATGAGTGATGATGACGTTGTGGGTCTCGGCAGTAGAGATCTCGTCGGCACCCTCACGGAAGATCTTCAAGATGCTCGTAGCACCATTCTTGACAATCCAGCGGGTATCATTCGGCAGATTGATATAAACCTGAGGAATCTTGCTGTTGAAGAACGAATCGGCCATAGCAACTACCTCGTCCATATAGACTTGGTCGTCAACACTGCCATTGACACGCGTCATGATCATGTCAATGCCATACTTCTTGCCAGTGATGTAGAGCGTATCGTTAGAATAGCTCATCAGGTCAAACTCATAGTCACCCTCGTGACCGTAACCGGTCTCGTCGGTGTCCTCGGTGTCCAGACTGGGAATATCCTCGGGATCAGCAAACAAGTGGAAAAACTTGTTGAAACTGTTGAACGAGAGCACGGGACCGTTGTCGGTAATCACTTCCCACAGAGAAGTCTGGCTACCATAGACGGGAGTGTTGCCGGGCTCACCCGTAAGATTGCCGATCCACTTGTTCTTACCTGAGATCGTCACCGAACCGTCGTTGCGGAAGGTCATCAGATAGACGTAACCAGGCTCATTACTGTTGGCATAGTATTCCATCTGCCACTTGCCGCCATTGCTGGTAAGGATGTCGATGTACTCGGCTTGTGCCTTAGCCAGGCGTGCAACGGCGTCTTCGTCAAAGATTTCATCAACTTCGTTCTTGCAGGATCCCAGCATGAGCGAGGACAGAGCAATGAGCGACAAGAGAGAAATATTTAAAAACTTCTTCATTTTCTTTTCTTCGTGATTAAAGGTGGAACACATTATTGAATTTCAGTAACCTGCTTGCGCAACTCGTTGATGTCATAGTGAGTCTGACGATACTGTACCTCTTCACGCAGAGCGTCCAGGTCAATGCCCCAAGCTTCCTTGAGCCATGTGCGAGCAATCTGCACCTTGGTATTGATGGCCTCTACGCCATCGATCTCGTCCTTATCCTCTACGTCATAGACCACGATGCGGTTACCCTGCTTGTCCTTGTTGAGGCGCCAGTACTTGTGTATGGTACCATCCTCGTCAACCTCGGTAAACACATTATACTCGCTGACGTAAACGATGTCGGCATTGGGATCATTGTCGGGATAGTAGTAATAGCAGTAGAACTCACTGGTCACATCATCCTCATCACCCGATGCCCAGCCACGGCTGGCGAGGTCGAGAATGCGGTTCCACTGGGCGTCGGTCTTAACGATGAAGTTAGCAATCGTCTCGGCGAAGTCCTCACGGAACTCACTAGAAGCATAAGTCGTCACAAAGCCCAGAGAAGCGACCTGACCCTCGCTACGGTCCTGCCAGTTGTTGCTGTCATAGTGACCGATAGAGATGGTATTGAACTCGTTGGGATAGGTCTTGGTCTGGTGAAGGATGTGAGCAAACTCATGGTGCATAGTCTTGAAGTAGTACTCATTCATCATCTCAAAGTTGTCGATGCGCATAGCATTGACCTTGAACAACGACACCTTGATACCACCCTCGGCAAGACCGACAATCTCGGTACCCGAAGTCGGGTTGTAGGCCGGTGAGCCGATGAGCAGGATGATGCGGGGGCCATAGTTCTTGAGGAAGTCATCGCCACCCACCTTGTCATATACATCAAACCACAAGTACTTGCACAGAACAGCCAGGTCGATGGAGTTCTCGTAGGTTGCAGGCACCAGGTTGTAGTTCATGTTGGTGCTGATGTCCGGCATCTTGTACAGGAACGTCAAGTTATACTTATCAAGATAATTCACCTTGAGGAATTTATCGAGCTTGTAAGTATAGGACGAGGGATCGAGCGTCTCATCAACGTCGGGGAAGATGGTGGGCCCCAGCTTGTCCTCACTGCACGAGGAGAGCGACATGGCCGCTACTGCCACGAGCAATAATGCAGAAATATAATATTGAATCTTTTTCATAGTCATTTAATGAGATTTAATCAGAAACACGTACATTCTCACTGCTATTGACAACATAGCTGTTCTCTGCCCTATTGGTCACGCGCGGGTTGGGCTCGAGACCTGCACCGATTACCTCGTTAGGAATCTGGATGGCATAACGCGGGTCAAGTACGTCAAGGGTGAGCTCATCGCTGATACCCATGTAGTGCTTGATAGTGAAGCCAAAGCGCTTGATGTCGAACCAACGGTTACCCATGTGAACGAGCTGGATGCGGCGGAAGTGCTGAACGCACTGCATGTAAGGCTCGATCTCATCGGTCATGTGGTACTTGTCACTGGGACAAACCTCGTCAATATGGAACTTCATCACGATACCGTAACCGGGGTCGGTACGGTCGGGATCATCGTAGCAACCGTAGAAGTTCAGGATCTGATCCTTGGTCAGTTCAACGTGATTATAGCGGTCACTCTCCTTGGGCGACAAGTGCTCCTGATTCCAGAGATACAGGTCATCAAAAGCGGCATCGATGTTACCCAAGAACAAGTTAGCCTCGGCACGCATCAGGAGGGTCTCCTCACTGGTGAACTCGGGACGAATCTCGTGGCAATAGCCGATACCCGAAATCTTGTCGGTGTACTCGAACTGCTCGAAGCAATTACCAGCATAGTAAGCACCGTACTCCTGACCACCGGCACTACCGCAGACGCCATTGAAGCAAGGCATCATAGCGAATTTCTCCTTGGTCTTGGTGTTCTGGTACTGGCAGCGCTCCCATGACGGACCGGGACCCTGGATGGTAGCACGCTTAGCCTCACGGTTACAGGTGAAACGGTAACCCAGGAAACGACGCCACCAGGTGCTGTAGTTGGTAAACAGCTGGAAGTTGCTGGGACGCTCGATACTGGTGAAGTAACGACCGATATCACTGATGTAGTAGAAGTCTTCCTGCCACCAGCCATCATTCAACATGGTGGCGGGGTCATTGCCCTTGAAAGCAGCAGTAGCATATTCAACGACCTTCTCATACTCACGCTTTGCCAGATAGAAACGTGCTGCAAAAGCGTTGGACGAAGCGATGTTGAAGTGATACTTGGGAACCTGATAATAGTCCTCGGTGATGAACTGCAGACCCAACTTGAGGTCGGCCTCAATCTTGTCGTAGGTCTCCTGGAGGGTACCACGATCATACTTGGGATCGAGGGTCGTCTCGGGTTCGGTAGTATAGGGGATGCCGGGCAGCTGAGCGCTGAGGCTGGCACCACGATAAGGCATACAGAAGATCTCGGCCAGGATGAAGTGGTGATAAGCACGAATCATGTAGGCCTCACCCTTGATGGCATTGAGACGCTCCTGCTCGGCGGACGTCATCGGTACATCCTCGATCATGCCAGTCTCCTCAAACTCGGCAGCCTTCTTCAACACAGCGTTGGCACAAGCAATAGCGCCATAGCATGAGTTCCACACACCCGAAGGGGTGTCACTGCTGGAGATATCAAGGTCGACATCGTCCCAGGCGAAGACCTGCTCGTCGGCCTGGCTGTAGAAACCGAGGTGGTAACGCACACCCTCAGAACCCTTCATCTTGCTGGGAGAGTTATTATCGATAACGTTGTCGCTTGACAACTCACCCACGAGGGCGTAGTTAGAATCCATATAACCCGTGACGAGCAATTGCTGCAACTGGTCCAGGTTCACCAGATAGACACGTGTATCGGGCACCTTGTCAAGGAAGTCCTTACAGGAGCTGAGTCCGATCAGCGCCACTGCCATGAATAAGATTTTATATCGTAATTTCATAATTGTATACTATATATATAAATAATGTGTAACATCCATTACATACCCAGACGTACGGTGAGGGTGAACTGCTTGGGGTTGGGCGAAGCCACACCACCACTGTTGAAGAACTCGGGATCCTGGCCATTCAACTTCTTGTCGGCATAGAGCAGGCAGATGTTGGTCGCAGCCAGCTTAACCGAAGCGGTGCTCAAGCGCAGGTGAGAGATCAGCGACCTGGGAATGTCGTAGGTCAGCGAAACCTCTTTCAGGCGGATGAAGCCACCATCGGCAATGCGAGCGGTGCTGTAGTTGTAGGCGTTATAGGCCATGCTCAGGTAGTCGTTAGAGTAAGCCTGACGACGCGATGCGATGGCGGGAATCTCGGTGAGAGCCTCATCACCGGGCAGAGCCCAACGGTTCTTGAAGTCCTTGGTGAAGGAGGTCAGGTCACTGTAACCTGCCGAGAAGACAGGATCAAGACGCAGCTTGTTGCCAAACGAGTAGGTCATGAAGACATTCAGGTGGAAACCCTTGAAGTCAAAGTTGTTGCCCAGACCACCGGTGATGGTGGGATCAACGGGACCCTCATACTTGAGGAAGCCAAGGTTCTCATATTCCTGGAAGTTGACACCGACGTTAGAAATCTGGTTCGACTCGTCATAAACGAGAGGCAGACCGTGGCTGTCAAGACCTGCGAACGGAATCGAGAAGATGGCACGGTGCGGATAATCCACCAAGGGGAAACCGCCACCGGTCACGAGGTCGATAACGCGTGAGCGTGACTGCAGTTTGGTAATCTTGGTCACAGCATAGGAGAATGTCCAGTCGGTGCTCCAATTGAAACCGCCAGGATTCTCGATGTTGCGTGAAGAAATGGTGAACTCGACACCATGTGACTTCATCTCGGCAACGTTACCATACTTGGTGGTGAAACCGCCGACACCCTCGGTACGGATCAGACCGATCAGGTCGAAGTTGTTACGGAAGTACCAGTCAAATACCAGATTGATGCGGTTGTAGAGGAAACCGAGGTCAAGACCGAGGTCAAACTCGTGCTTCTTCTCATAGGTCAGGTCGCTGTTACCCAGACCGGCCAGGTAGAGACCCATCTCCATAGCATCAATCTCCTGGCGCCAGGGACGAGTGGGATAATAGAGTGCCTCGGCATTGGCATAGCCCGAAGGACCACTCTCACCAGTCAGCGAGTAGCTCAGACGCAGCTTAGCATAAGTCAGAGCCTTCTTGCTCAAAGCCATGTTCTGGAAGAAAGGCTCGTCATGGATGTTCCATGCAGCCGAGATGTTCCAGGTGGGGAGCCAACGGCTCTGGTCGGTCTTACCCATCAGGTTAGAACCCTCATAGCGAACGGTACCGTTCAAGATGTAACGGCCCAGCAGTGCATAGTTGGCAACGGCGAAGTAGGCCTGGTTGCGACGATGAGTGTTACCGATGCTGTAGTAAGCACCATTCTCTTCCTGCATCTGCTTGAAGAGCTTGTAGTTCAACGAGGGGATGTTACCGTTGTCATAAACAACACCCCAGCCCTCGAAGTTCTCGTAGAAACGATCAACGCGGCTAGCTTCCATACCAGCATACAGGTTGATCAGGTGTTGGCCATTATTGAAGTCCTTCTGATACTGACCGGTAGCACGGAAGTCGAAGGTCCTCAGGCTGTTCTTGGAGAAGAAGAGCATACCACCTTCCTTCATCACCGACTCGGGCAGTGCGTTGGGCACGTCGATATCAGTGTAGAGGTAGGTATTGGATGCACGGATTGAAGCGTTCTCGGGAATGATACCGGCACGGTAGGCGTTGGCCTGGTTACTTCTCTCGAGGACGTAGTGGTTCTGCTCAGAGTTCACCGAGCGCATTGAACCGAGGATGTTGAACTCCAGCGACTGATCCTGCTTGAGGATGGGCTTGATGTTCAACTCGGCCTGGAACTTCAGGTCGGTCACATCAACATCGATGTAGTTGGTCTCCAACTCATCAAAGATATTGAAGCTAGTGTAGTTGCGCACATAACGCCTATTGGGGTCAAGGGTGCGCGCGGTATTCAGCGCGAAGCTGTAGGGGTTGATGTCGAAGTCACGCTTAACCTCACCATAAACAACGTCCACGTTCTGGCTCAAGGTACCGGGAGCCTTCTGGTCACGGTAGCTGTTGCTGTTCAGAATCTTGATCCTGATCTTGTCGGTCAGGTTGTAGATAGCGTTGGCGTTGAAGGTGTAGCGCTCGACACGACTGCTCTTGTACCATCCCGGATCGCTCATCACCGAAGCAGAGGTGTAGAACGAACCCTTGTCAGTACCACCGGAGATGCTCACGGCGTGGTTCTGCATCACGTTGTTGTTGAACAACAGGTCAAACCAGTCAGTATTGCGAAGCTCGGCCTCACGCAGATATTGGTTGCGGGCATTCTGCGTATTGGGAAGACCGTAGGTTCCGGTAATCGGATCGTAGGTATCCATCAGCGTGTACATCTGACCATAGATACCAGAGGTGGTGCTGTTCACCAGGTTGGCATACTCGAGCCAGCCCTTCTGCTCCATCTCACGCAAGATACTCATCTGCTCCTGAGAGTTGCAGATATTGAAATCGCGGTAGTTGGGTTTCAGACGATAGGTGAACTCACCAGTGTAGTTGATAGAGGAAGTACCCTTGCGACCAGTCTTGGTGGTAATTACAATCACACCAGCGTTAGCCTTAGCACCGTAGATGGAGGTTGCTGAACCATCCTTCAGAATCTGGAAGCTCTCGATATCGTCGGCATTAAGACCAGCGACAGCCGAGGCGATCAGCGTGGTAGCATCACCAGACGAGAGGTCGTCGGCGCTGATGTCCACGTTGTCTTCCAGGATCACACCATCCACAACCCACAGGGGCTTGGAGCTACCGTAGATAGAGGTAGCACCGCGCACGCGGATCTTGGGTGCCGTACCGAAGGTACCGGACACGTTCTGTACCTGCACACCCGAGACGCGGCCTTCAAGACCACGGCTGACGTCGGCAACACCCGAGAGTTTTGTTTTCTCGGCGTCGACGCTCTGGGTAGCACCGGTAAAGAGTCGCTTGTCCACCTTCTGGTAACCGGTTACAACGACTTCATTAAGCATCTCACCTTTGGGCTTCAGAACAATGGTCATGCCAGCCTTAGCGTTGACAATGGCATCTTCATAGCCTACATAGGTGACTTTAATCTTTGTGCCTGCGGACACATTCAATGTGAAATGACCGTCAAAGTCGGTAGCGACGCCGTTCTTGGGATTGCTCTGCTGAACGACTGATGCACCGATGACCGGTTCATTGTTCTCGTCATAGACCGTACCACTTACTTGGGCGGTAACACCAAGCGTGGCGAGTGCCATGACAAGGAACAAGAGTAAATGTTTAAGACTCATAAATTTTAGTTTAATTAATTAATTATTAATGTTTTATAAGTTTACTTTATCTGTGGTTTCCTGTCCCCTATTTCCATTCGGCTTCAAAACTTAAAACTCTACGGCCTAAACCGCAACAATTCAGGCCATTACGAGACCTTTATCCACAATCCCCCCAATATGGGATCGCCAATCTACAGTTTCTTCAGTTTCTTAACTCCACATCTATAAAAGACAGGACTTGCAAAATTAGTGTTTTTTTTTATATATAATGTAATTCTGTCTAAAAGATTTAAATTTTTTTTGTCATTTTGTTTGAACATCTATCTCAACTGTTTTATTATCAAATAGTTAACTACAATGGAAACAGGGTATTTTTGAACAATTTTTCTAAATTACTGTTAATCAATTACTTGATGCCTAAATATAGTCATTTAGCCCATCCCTAGGAGGAGAATTGCAAGAAAAAATGTAACTTTGCGCTACCGCTCGCCATCAAGGGCGACGGGAGAATGGAATGGAAGTAGTTTATGACGACAACCACATCATCATCGTCAACAAGAGCGCTGGCGAGCTGGTGCAGGGCGACCGCACCGGCGACCCCACGCTCATCGACTCGGTGAAGGCGTGGATCAAGGAGAAATATGACAAGCCCGGCAATGTGTTCCTGGGCGTGACCCACCGCATCGACAGGCCCACATGCGGCCTTGTGGTGATGGCAAAAACCAGCAAGGGACTCTCACGCATGAACGAGTTGTTCCGCAAGGGCGAAGTCCACAAGACCTATTGGGCGGTGGTCGGCAACCAACCACCCAAGGCCGAGGACACACTCACCCATTACCTCAAGAGTGTGGAGCAAAACAATAAGACCCACGTGAGCATCGTGCCACGAGAGGGCCATCAGAAAGCAGTGCTCAACTACCACATCATTGCCGCCAGCCAGCGTTACTGGCTGCTGGAGGTGGACCTCATTACCGGGCGCAAGCATCAGATCAGGGCACAGTTGGCCGCCATCGGCTGCCCCATCAAGGGCGACCTCAAATATGGCGCGCCACGCAGCAACCCCGACGGCGGCATCTCACTACAAGCCCACCGCATCCGCTTCATCCACCCCGTCAGTGGCAAGGAAATTGACATCACCGCTCCCCTGCCCGACGACTTCAAGCGCCTAGGCTTTGACATGTGAGTAAAAAGCATTACCTTTGCAGCATTATAACTATTATCATCAACAATAACTCTAAAACGAATTATGGCAAACAATCCCGAATTCCGCTATGCGCCCATGTTCCAGCTGGGCAAAGATGAAACCGAATACTACAAACTGACCAGCGACTACGTGTCTGTGGGTGAGTTTGAAGGCAAACCCATCCTCAAGATTGAGCCCGAGGCCCTGACGATGCTCGCTCAGCAAGCCTTCCGCGACGTGAACTTCTTGTTGCGACGCTCTCATAATGAGCAGGTTGCCAAGATCCTTCACGACCCCGAGGCCAGTGACAACGACAAGTATGTTGCGTTGACCTTCCTGCGCAATGCCGAGGTCGCCGCCAAGGGTCAGCTCCCCCTGTGCCAGGACACCGGCACCGCCATCATTCATGGCGAGAAGGGCCAGCAGGTGTGGACCGGATTCTGTGACGAGGAAGCGCTCGCCCGCGGTGTCTATAACACCTACACCCAGGAGAACCTGCGTTACTCCCAGAATGCGCCCCTGAGCATGTATGAGGAAGTGAACACCCGCTGCAACCTGCCTGCCCAGATCGACCTGGAATGTGCCGAGGGCATGGAGTACCACTTCCTGTGCGTCACCAAGGGTGGCGGCAGCGCCAACAAGACCTACCTGTACCAGATGACCAAGGCCGTCCTCAACCCCGGCACCCTGGTGCCTTTCCTTGTTGACAAGATGCGCACCCTGGGCACGGCAGCCTGCCCGCCCTATCACATCGCCTTTGTCATCGGCGGCACCAGCGCCGAGAAGAACCTGCTCACGGTGAAATTGGCATCGACCCACTACTATGACAACCTGCCCACCACGGGTGACGAGACGGGTCGCGCCTTCCGCGACGTGGAACTTGAGAAGCAAGTACTCGAGGAGGCCTACAAGATCGGCTTGGGTGCCCAGTTCGGCGGCAAGTACATGGCACACGACGTGCGCATCGTCCGCCTGCCTCGCCACGGCGCATCTTGCCCCATCGGCCTGGGCGTCAGCTGCAGTGCCGACCGCAACATCAAGGCAAAAATCAACAAGGACGGCGTGTGGATCGAGAAACTCGACGACAAGCCCACCGAGCTGATTCCCGAGGAACTTCGCCAGGCTGGCGAGGGCGACGGCATCAAGATCGACCTGGACCGCCCCATGAGCGAGACACTCGCCATCCTCAACAAGTATCCCGTATCGACCCGCGTTTCGCTGAGCGGTACTATCATTGTCGGCCGCGACATCGCCCACGCCAAGTGGAAAGAGCGTTATGACCGTGGCGACGGCATCCCCCAGTACATCAAGGATCACCCCGTACTCTATGCTGGCCCCGCCAAGACCCCGCAAGGCATGCCCTGCGGCTCGATGGGCCCGACGACCGCCAACCGCATGGACCCCTATGTTGACCTGTTCCAGAGCCTGGGCGGCAGCATGGTGATGATTGCCAAGGGCAACCGCAGCCAGGAAGTGACCGACGCCTGCAAGAAGCACGGCGGTTTCTACCTGGGCAGCATCGGCGGCCCCGCAGCCATCCTTTCCCAGGAGAGCATCAAGAGCATCGAGTGTGTCGAATATCCCGAGCTGGGCATGGAAGCCGTGTGGAAAATCCGCGTCGTGGACTTCCCCGCTTTCATCCTCGTGGACAACAAGGGCAACGACTTCTTTAAGAAAATCGGCCTTTAAATTCCGGTTTTCAACGACTATTTCACACCACCCGTTGTGGAGTTTTCCAATAGATTTGGACCTCCGCAACGGGTCTTTTTGACCGAAAACACTACCGTTTTCAGTAAAAATATGTTAAAAAACACATTTTTTTGGGCATCATCGCTTGTCGGGTCAAGAATATGTAGTAATTTTGCACTCGCAAATTGCGGGATGGAGCAGTGGCAGCTCGTTGGGCTCATAACCCAAAGGTCGTCAGTTCGAGTCTGGCTCCCGCTACTAGACAGGAGGTCAAGCGACAAGCTTGGCCTTCTTTTTTTTATTCCATTTATGACTATTTTGGTGCCGGTGTTGCACGCATGAGAAAAAAAGTGTAAATTTGCTTGGTAAAAAACACAGGATACGCTTATGAAACATATTGCGGTATTATTCGAAGGCGACATCAATTGGAGGCTCGGGGTGTTCAATGCCGTGCTCAACCGCGCCAAGCACCTTCAGCAAGCAGCGCCTGACTACAAAGTGGATGTCCACATGTTCCAGCTCTATGACGGCTGGCTGATGAGGCTTTTTCGCCGCAGCCCCAAACTAGAGGCACGCCCCGACGAGATCGAGGACCTGGGCGTGAAGGTACACATCACTTGGTTCCGCCGCAGGTGGAGCGATGTGATCATGCACCGCTTCTTCCACAAACCGCCCAAGGCCCTGATGCGCCGCCTCCACCGCCTGGGTTGGGAGATGCGCGGCTATGACCTCGTCAGCGCCCATGACCGTATGGCAGGCCATGCCGCCGTGTTTGCCCAGCAGAACCTTCACATCCCTTGCTTCATTACCTGGCATGGCGCCACCATATACACCGAACCGCCCCGTGACCCGATGATCAAAGAAATGACAATCAAGCTATTACATCAGGCCGACTGCAACTTCTTCGTCAGTCAGGGACTGCTCGACAGAGCCCATGCCGACCTCACCGACGGTTTCCCTGCCGAGGTCCTACTCAATGGCGCCAGCGCCGAATTTCACCGTTACAGCGATGCCCGCCGCAACGAGTTGCGCAAGTATTACAAGATTCCTGATGGCAAAAAGGTCGTCGCTTATCTGGGCCGCTTCGAGCCAGTGAAAAACGTGACACTCCTGCCTGAAATCTATAGCGAAATCCAGCGCAAATATGGCCAGAATCTCGTATTCTGGGCCATCGGCCTTGGCTTCCAGCTCGAAGAAACAGCCCAGATGATGAAAGACAAAGGTATCGATTGCCTGTTTACCGGCAGGGTGCCGCACGAAGAGATCCCCGACATGCTCAACTGCGTTGACCTGCTCGTACTGCCCAGCAGCCTTGAGGGCCTGCCCCTGGTGGTCATCGAGGCCCTGTCGTGCGGAGCCCATGTTGTCGCCACCAACGTCATCGGCACCGCCGAGGCTGTCGGCCGCGAAAACGCCATCGACTTGGGCGACCATTTTGTGGACCGTTTCACCGACCGTGCAGTAGCATTATTGGGTGGCGGCATCGACCAGCAACTGCCCCCCGAAGTCAGCTGGACAGCAACCGCCGAGAAGGAAAAACGCATATATCAGAAATACCTCAATAAATAATACTTAATCTTATATCATACAATAGATTATATAATAAAAATTAAAGTAAAAATATAAATATTATATAGTTTTCTATTATTTGTTTGCTAGTCAGTAATTTAATTACTAATCTTTAAAGTGATTATTTAGATATAGATTATATGCCTGCTTTTGCCGAAACATTGCTGCCGTTAGCCCTTCCCGGCACCTACACTTACCGCATTCCTGACGGGATGCGGCTATCCATCGGCATGCGTGTTTTAGTGCCCTTTGGGCGCAAGAAAATCTTTACCGCCATCGTCATGTCATTGCATGACAGGGAACCTAAAGGGTATGACGTGAAAGAGATTTTGGGAGCCCTCGACGACAAGCCCATCGTGAGGCATCCTCAATTGGACTTCTGGCAATGGATAGCCAATTACTATCTGTGTTCGACAGGCGAGGTCTATAAAGCGGCAGTTCCCTCGGGTCTCAAAGTAGAGAGCGAGACCACGATCAGCATTAACCCAGACTTTGAAGAAAGCGAGCCCGGCCAACTGTCAGACCGCGAACGAGTCATTCTGGACTTTACAGCCCAACGTGGACGCGTTCAGATTGCCGAAATTGCACGCGCAACCGGATTCAAGACCGTAGAACGAAATGTCAGCCACTTGTTGGACATGGATGCCCTGCACGTGAGCGAGCGCGTCATTGACAATTATCGCCCTAAAACTGAGTCCTGTGTACGCCTGACAGTGGCACGCAATGACGAGCAAACCCTGCATCAATACTTTGACCAGCTCAAGCGGGCGCCCAAGCAGGAAGCCCTGCTGCTGGCCTACCTGGACATGTCGCGCTGGCTGCAGAGTGGGGCAATCAAGGAAGTGAGCAAGGATAACCTGCTGAAACGTGCAGGCGTGAGCGGAGCCGTGTTGCACGAAGCGGTCAAACGCGGAATGTTTGAAATCTATAAAAAGGAAATCAACCGCTTTGCCGAGCTAGGCAGCGTGCTGGAAGAGCCGCCGACATTGAGCGAAGACCAGCAGCGCGCTTACAAAGAAATCCACCAGTCGATGCGAGAGCACCCCATCACATTGCTGCACGGCGTGACCAGCAGCGGCAAGACGTCAGTCTATATGCACCTGATCAACGATGCCTTGAAATTGGGCAAACAAGTGCTATACCTTGTGCCCGAGATCGCATTGACGACCCAATTGACACGGCGGTTGAGACGCGTCTTCGGCGACAAATTGCTCATCTATCACTCCAAGTTCAGCGATAACGAGCGCGTGGATATCTGGAAACGACTGTTGAGCAGCAGTGAACCCTGCGTCGTCATCGGCGTGCGATCCTCGGTCTTTCTCCCCTATTCCAACCTGGGTCTTGTCATTGTCGATGAGGAACATGACAGCAGCTACAAGCAGCAGGATCCCGCACCACGCTATAACGGTCGCAATGCCGCCCTCGTACTGGCCCAGATGCACGGAGCCAAAACCGTGCTAGGGTCGGCGACGCCAGCCATCGAGGTCTACCACATGGCCCTGGAAGGACGTTACGGCCTTGTCAAACTGATGACACGTTACGGCGACATCCAGATGCCAAACGTCAAAGTCATCGACACCCTTGATGCCCGCAAGCGCCGAGAAATGAACGGCCTATTCAGCAACGAGCTCATTGCCAACTGCCGCAAAGCGCTGCAGGATGGCGAGCAGGTCATCCTGTTCCAGAACCGCCGCGGCTATGCGCCGATGGTGTGCTGCAAGGAGTGTGGCTGGGTGCCCAAGTGCGAACATTGCGACGTGTCGCTCACCTACCACAAGCATAGCCGCAGCCTGGTGTGCCACTATTGCGGCTACACCATCCCCCTACCCGACTTGTGTCCTGCCTGCCAATTGCCGGGCATCGAGATTGTGGGCTACGGTACCGAACGCATCGAGGACGACATCGAAGCCGTCTTCCCTGGAGAAAAAATCTCGCGCATGGACCTGGACACCACACGCAGCAAGAACAGCTATGACCGCATCATCGACGAGTTTTCCAACCACCGCACCAACATCCTCGTGGGCACCCAGATGGTGACCAAGGGGCTAGACTTTGACGCCGTGAGCATCGTGGGCATCCTCAATGCCGACACGATGATCAATTTCCCGGATTTCAGGAGTCACGAGCGCGCCTTCGACATGCTGGAGCAGGTGTCGGGCCGTGCAGGTCGTGCCCACAAGCAAGGACAGGTCATCATCCAGACCAGCCAGCCCAACCATGATGTCATCAAGT
>Ga0247609_10002864_pt1 | contig 17857 bp, 16 predicted proteins | sample 172DNAGHGlowgp2_FD_193487 | JGI IMG/M metagenome (GOLD analysis project Ga0247609, IMG submission 193487) | Sheep rumen microbial communities from Palmerston North, Manawatu-Wanganui, New Zealand - 1728 DNA GHGlow gp2 | ecosystem: Host-associated > Mammals > Digestive system > Stomach > Rumen ...
TTTCGAGCGTCAACAGCAAATCGCTAAGAACGAAAAGAAAATTGCCGAAATGCGCGACGAAATCGCTAAGACGAAAGGCGATATTATTCGCAAGGCTAAGGAAAAATCCGCCGCTATGGTTCGCGAAACTAAGCGCGAGGCGGAAGAAATTATCGCCGCGCTCAAAGAACAATTCGACGATGCGGGCGTTAAACGCCGCCAGCAAGTTATTCAGCAATCCCGCGATAAACTTCGCGAAGCCGAAATCGATTCCGCAACCGGAATTATCGCTGATAAATTCGTCGGCACCCGCATTGATAAGAAAAAAATTTTCGTCGGTGACACCGTTTATATTAAGCCGCTCGACCAAAAAGGCACCGTCCTTGCTATCGAAGACGATTCTTTAAGCGTGCAAATTGGCGCGATGCGCACCACCGTTAAAATTTCTTCCTGCCGCTTTGTCAGTCACGGTTCGCAGGAAAATTTTTCGCCGCCCGCTAATCAAAATCGCGGCTCGCTAGGACTTCTGCAGAAAACCGCCAATGTTACGCGCAGTATCGATATTCGCGGAATGACTGTCGACGAAGCGGAGCAAATTTGCGGCAAATTCATTGACGACGCGCAACTTTCCGGACTCAAGCAAATTTTGATAATTCACGGTAAAGGCACTGGCGCGTTGCGAATTGGCGTACATAATTTTCTGCGCGGCAATAATTCCGTTGCAAGTTTCCAATTCGCTGACCAAGACGAAGGCGGCACCGGCGCGACGCTCGTCACTATTAAATAGCTTTATAGTTTCAAAATTTCGTCAGCAATTTCAATCACGGCTACTCGATGCGTTGATATGATTATCGTTTTGCGCATGGAGATTTTTTTTATCAGCGCAAGGACTTTCTTTTCCGTGATTTCGTCAAGACCTGCGGTCGGTTCGTCCAAAAGCATTATCGGCGCGTCTTTTAGCAGTGCGCGTATCAAGCCGAGCCGCTGAAGTTGTCCGCGACTTAGTTTTTGCCGCGATTTTAATTCCAGTGATAAATTCAGCTCCGATAAGAAGTTTTTCAACTTCGCGTCATCCACTTCGCCGAACATTGTTAAATTTTCCTGCAAAGTCGCCTCGAATAGGTGCGGGGCTTGCGGCACGTAGGAAATTTTCGACTGCAGAGAATTCTTTTCTATTTTCGCGCTTGAAAATTCGTTGAGGAAAATTTCGCCCGCCGTCGGAGTTAGAATCCCCGCCAAAAGTTTTAGCAAAGTCGATTTCCCCGCGCCGCTTTCGCCAGTTAAAGCCGTTATCCTCCCCGCTTTGAATTCTAAATTTAAATCGCGGAAGACTTGCGCCTTTTGATAGCCGAAGCTCAAATTTTTAATGGAAATTGTTGGCGGCATTAAAATTTTTCCTGTGAATCCGGCTTTTTCTTCCGCAACGTTCAAAAATTTATTTAAGCGTTCTAAAGACGACTTCGCCGAAATTATCACGTGGAACGCGACGCCAAATCGCCTTATCGGCAAGAAAAATTCGGGCGCGAGTAGCAAGAGGAATAATGCCGCTTGAAATTCGACATTGCCCGCAATCAGTCGCAAGCCCAAAGTCACGGCGACTAGCGCGATTGATAATGTCGTTATTAATTCCAGCGCGAACGACGAGATAAAAGCAAATTTCAGCACGTCAAGCGTTGACTTCGACGATTGTTGTGACGTCTCGCGAATTTTTTTAGCTCCCGCGCCGATTCTCCCGAAAATTTTTAGCGTAGTGATTGACGATAAAATTTCTTTGAAGTCGCCGTTCAATTTCTGGAGTTGCGCCCATGCGCGGGCATTTTTTTCAGCGGTCGCCTTGCCGATTAGCCATAAAAGTAGCGGCGCGATTGGAAATGTCACCAATAAAATTGCCGCCGTGATAAAATCGACGACCGCCGCGCAGATTAGGAATAGCGGCAGGAAAATTACGGCGGAGGATATTTGCGGCGCGACTTTTATAAAAAAATCGTCGAGGGCTTGCAACGTGTCGAAAAGTAGCGTTAATAGTTCGCCGCTTTGAGTTTCCCGCTTGAAAATTTGTCCGTGAATCATTTTGCGGAAGTCGAACTGGATTTTAGCTGACAAGCGGGCGAAAAATTTATCGGCAAGCGCGGAAACTAAAAATCTTCCCGCGAAAAGCCCAAACGTTATCGCCAAAACTTTTTCCGACGGCGAAGAAATGAATTCAACTAAAAATTTCGCGCCGAGCAAAATAAAAAATCCTTCGACGAGCTTACACAGCGCAATTTCGCCGAAGATTTTTTTATGCGATTTAAAAGCGTAGAATCTTTTCATCTGTAGGGCTTAACCTTCCAATAGTCAACAAAGTCATTTGATAATATCCAATCGGAATTTTCGAGCCGCGAAATTTTTTCAGCGTCCTTGAACATGAGCCACAGCCGCGCTCCGACATGATACGCGCAAGCCTTGAAGCCGTACTGCGCAAAAATTTTCTTCATAGCGGCATTTGTCCAGAAAGTACAGTGCACGGGCTGGAGATAAAACCAATTCGGGTCGCGTGGCACTTCTTCGCAAATCAGCGTATGAATTGCCGCAATGCCGTCCGCCTTCAACAGCGCGAAAATTTTTTCAACATCGCCCGCGCCGAGCAAATGTTCAAAGACCGAACACGTTATCACAAAGTCGAAAGAAGCGGGCTTAAGTTCCGCCGCCGATAAATAATTTTCGTTCGGGCGCGACATATACGCATCAAACTTTTTCAACCACGCTCCGCACATATCGGATAATTTTCCGTCGCCCGCGCCGTAGTCGACAGCATTGCAATTTTTATCCAAAACGCCGCGCTTTATTAAATCCGTCAGAACTGCCGCCTGCGCCTTGAGCCGCGCTAGCCAATTCGGGTCAACGGCAAGTTCATTTGTATTTTGATATGCGGCGTGGCATTCGCGATTAAGTTCTTGCCAAATTTCTTGCGGCATATCATAGAGAGTTTTGGCGACGACAAGCCCGCAATTTTCACAACGAACATATTCGCACACGTCAAGATTTTTCATTCCAAAAAATTTCTCCATGAACGGGCGCATTTCTCCGCCGCAAACAAAGCAATTCATTAGCTAACCTCCAAAAGTTTTGCCGCGAGTATACCAAAAACTTTCACGTGGCGCAACGTCGGGGCGCGTCCGATTGGTCAACCGGCACGGTTAAAAATTTTTTTCAAAGCTTAAAGGGGAATCATAAATTTTGTTGAAAGGTTTATTGGTAATTTTTATTCCTAAGGTTGAAAGAAATTTTTTTCTGTTGTACAATCGCTAAAGGATTTTTTCAGAAATAATATCGGGAAAGTCAAAAGCAGAAAGGTGAGTGAATAAGGCGTGCTTGAACAAATATTTAATTCGTCGAACTTTAATTATCTACCGCGAGCAATGACGGCGGCAAATATGCGCCAGGAAGTCATCGCGAACAATATTGCAAACGTCAATACGCCGAATTTCAAGAAATCAAATGTTGAGTTTGAAGAAATGCTAGCGCGGGAAATTTACGGCGAAGAACCGGACGGAAAATTGAAATTGGCAAGGACGCACGATAAACATTTGCCCTATGAGCCGCTTAAATTCCATGCTGAACCAAAGATTGTTCCAGATGAATCGACGGTTATGCGCGTGGACGATAACAACGTTGACATTGATATTGAGATGGCGTCGCTTGCGAAGAATCAACTTTACTACAACGCGCTTGTTACAGAATTTAGCGGGCACGTTACCCGCATGCGCAACGCTATAACCAGTAACGGTCAGTGATAACAAGGAGAAAATTTTATGGGAATGTTTCTAGGAATTGATTCTTCGGCGTCGGGCTTGACTGCTGAACGGCTAAGAATGGACGTTATAGCAAACAATATAGCCAACGCCAACACGACACGCACCGAGCGCGGCGGGGCTTATCGTCGTCGTTACGTCGTCTTTGAGCCGCGTGAACGTGAGCCGAAAAGTTTCGAGCAAACGCTTAAACGCGCACTCGGCGTAACGCGCCAGACTTCTGAAGGCGTTCGCGCAGTCGCTATCGAAGAGGACGACCAGCCCGGACCGCTTGTCTATGATCCCGGTCACCCCGACGCGAATGCCGACGGCTACGTCGAAAAGCCTAACGTCAATATCGTCAGCGAAATGGTCGACATGATTACTGCCCAACGCGCTTACGAGGCAAATTCAACCGCAATAAATGCCGCTAAAGCTATGGTTTCTAAGGCTTTGGAAATCGGCAGAGGATAAAAAGCAATTAGTAATTATGAATTAGGAATGAGGAATGACAAAAGCAAAAAATAATTCCTAATTGATAAAAAGGGAAGGTGAAGATATGGAAATAACACCGTTGGAAATGACACCCGTCAAAATGAGTGCGCGTAGTCACATCAGCGAAACAAAACCAGATGAACCCGTTAAAAGCTTCGGAGAGTTTTTAGCCGACTCGCTCAAGAAAGTTAATGAACTCGAATTAGAATCGGAGAAATTAAACGCGGCACTTGCGACGGGCAGAATAGAAGATGTTTCACAAGTGGTAGTTGCGGCTCAAAAGGCGGAAATCGCACTCCAATTAACGCTCCAGTTGCGAAACCGTGCAACGTCAGCATATCAAGAAATGATGCGTATGCAAGTATAGGGATAAGCCTTCTCCCTAGAAAGGACTGAGTTTATTGGCGAATTGGAGAGAGCGGCTCCGTGAGCTGTGGAACCGATACGACAAAAAATATAAATACGCCTTTATCGGCGGGCTTCTTGCACTTATCGCTTTATTTGTCGGAATCAGTTTCTGGTACGGTAGCAAGCCCGATTATGTGCCGCTGTATACCAATTTGGAGACAAAAGACGCCGGCGACGTCGTAAACGCCCTCAAAGAAGGAGGCGTCCCCTACGACCTAGTTGAAGATAAAAAAGGCGCGACAATCCTTGTCCCAGCTACTCAAGTTCACGATTTGCGACTTGAATTAGCTTCTGCAGGTTTGCCACGCGGTAATAAAGGTTTTGAACTCTTCGACGACAGTAAATTGGGCGTCACGGAGTTTCAAAACAAAATAAATTATCTTCAAGCTCTGCAAGGGGAACTTACTCGCACAATAGAACATCTAGGCAGCGTCGAAAAGGCGCGTGTGCATATCGTCTTGCCGGAAGATAGCCTCTATAAGAAAAATGAAAAGCCCGCGACGGCGTCAATCCTCCTCATGCTTAAACCGGAAACAAAATTGACGCCCCCTGAAGTCAAAGGCATTGTTAATTTGGTCAGCCACAGCGTACAAGGTCTTGCGCCCGAAAATATCACTATCGTTGACGAGCAAGGAAATATTCTTAACAAAAACGAAGACGACGAACTAGAAAAGGAACAAAAGCTAACTTTGCGGACGCTGAATCAAATCGAAATGACTAATAAAGTTCGCGACCATATTCAGCAAAATATTCAAACCATGCTAGATAAATCGCTCGGCGTCGGAAATGCCTTTGTGCGAGTCAGCGTCGAGTTGGATTTCGACGACAAGTCGATTGACCGCCAAACTTTTACGCCCGTAGTTGACGAATCCGGCATTATTCGCAGTCAACAGGACATTAGCGAAAGCTATAACGGCGAATCTAATTCTCCAGGCGGCGCGGCAGGTATTCAAAGTAATATTCCTGGCTACGTCGCTGAAGAAAGTACCGCTAATGCCGAATACGAACGCAAAGAATCTACTAAAAACTATGAAATCAATGAAGAGAATCAAAAAATCATAGCGTCGCCCGGCTCAATCCGCCGCCTTACGGTCGCCGTCCTGGTAAATGACACCGTAACCGACTTGCAACGCGAAGGACTTTTGCGGGCTGTAAGTTCTGCGGCGGGAATTAATGAAGAACGCGGCGACACAATATCGGTCGAGCCCTTGCCGTTCAATACCGACATTCAAGACCGTTTAGCGGAAGAGGCGCGGCAAGAACAATTACGCAAAGATAGAATTTTTTACACGGAGATTGCGGCTATGATTTTACTTGCAGCCTTATTGCTAGGCGGGTTCCTCATGTATCGCTGGAAAAAACGCAAAGAGCGTCAAGCAGCTATCGAGGCACAACTTGCGGCAGAAAGAAAAGCTCGCGAAGAACAACGCAGAGCCGAAGAAGAACAAAGACGCGCCGAAGAAGAAGCTAAGCGCGTCGAAGAAGAAAAACAACGCGCCGAAGAAGAACAAAAACGCGCTGAAGAAGAACAAAAACGCGCCGCCGCCGCTGCCGAAGCCGAAGCTGAAGCAGATGCAGTAGTCGCCGCCGCTAAAAAAGCTCGTGGCGGGCTAAGCGCGGCTGATAACGAAGAAAATGACCTTGATTTAGATGAAGACGACAGACTCACGCCCGAAGAAAGACAACATCTCAAGGAAAAAGAAGCTATTCTAAAACTTATCGAGGAAAAACCAGAAGAAGTCGCTTGGCTTATCAAAATGTGGATTATCTCGGACGAAAAGTAATTTTTTAGGAAAGGGGAATGGGAAAAACTTTTCCCTTCTCCCTTTTTTATTGAACGGAGGAGATTAAATGCCAGAAGAATTAGAAGATATGTACGCTGAGCCTAAACCTATGAGTGCTCACGAAAAAGCCGCCATACTTTTTATCGCTTTGGGCAGCGATTGCGCCGCAAAAGTTTTCCCCCATATGGATGAAGACGAAATCGAAACTATCACGCTCGATATTGCTAATAATAAGCAGGTCAGTATCGAAAAGAAAACGCAGATTATCAGCGAATTTTATCAGCTAATGCAAGCGCACGATTATATTTCAACCGGCGGCATCGAATACGCTCAAAGCGTCTTGGAAAAAGCTTTGGGCGCGGATAAAGCCAAAGAAATTCTCCAAAAACTTTCTACAACCTTGCAAGTTCGCCCATTCGAGTTTTTGCGCAAAACTGACCCCTCTCAACTGCTAAACTTCCTGCAAAATGAACACCCGCAGACAATCGCGCTCGTTATGGCGTACCTTTCGCCAGATCAAGCCGGAATCGTCATGAGCGGACTTTCAATCGATATGCAAGCCGACGTTGCAAAGCGTATCGCCCTTATGGATAGAACTTCTCCAGACGTTATCCGCGAAATCGAAAAAGTTTTAGAGAAAAAATTGTCCTCGCTCTCAACTCAAGACTTCACTATCGCCGGCGGCGTCCCAACTGTCGTCGAAATCCTCAACCGCGTCGACCGCTCCACCGAACGCGCCATTATCGAATCCCTCGAAGTCGATAACCCCGAACTCGCTGAGGAAATTAAACAACTCATGTTCGTCTTTGAAGATATTATTCTGCTTGACGACCGTTCTGTTCAGCTCGTCGTCCGCGAAGTCGATACTAAAGAACTCGCACTCGCTATGAAGGCCACTAACGAAGAAGTCACCGCCAAAATTTATAAAAATATGTCAAAACGCGCCGCCGATATGCTCAAAGAAGAAATTTCTTATATGGGTCCTGTCAAAATCCGCGACGTCGAAGAAGCGCAAACTAAAATTGTTAATATTATCCGCACGCTCGAAGATAGAGGCGAAATCGTTATCGTGCGCGGTCAGGGCGAAGGCATGTTCGTCTAATTTTCGGGGGTGTTGTCGTTGTATAAAAATATTGTGCGTTATCATACTTTCGGCGAACCCGTCATAATCGGGGCTAAGCCTAAAGAAGAAAAATCCGAAGAAATTCCAGAAAATATGCCCGAAGATAAGCCAGAACCTAAGCCCGAACCTAAACGCGGTATCCCGCAAGAAATTTTAGATAAAGTCTTCGCCGAAATAGCCGAAATCGAACGCAAAGAAAAACTTACCGAAAAAACTTTGCTTGAAGCTCAAGAAAATAGACAACGCGCCGAAAAAATTAAGGAATTAGCCCAAAAAAATGCCGATGAACTCAAAATTCAGGCTCAAGAAATTAAAAACGCCGCCGAAATTGAAGCTAAGGAAATTAAATCGCAGGCTGAAGACCTAAAAGCGCAAGCCGAAGACCTTAAAAAGCAAGCAAAGGAAATTCTTGACTCCGCGCATAAAGATGCAGAAAAAATCGTCGAAGATACTAGAAAAGAAGCAGAACAATTACTCGAAAAAGTTCAAAAAGAAGGCTATGACGAAGGTTACGACGAAGGTTACGACGAAGGTAAACAACAGGGCATTGACGACGGCAAGAAAAAAATTCAGGACGATATGGACGACGTTATAAAAGAAGTCAACGCTAAGGCGGAAAAAACTCTTCATGACGCTCAAGAACAAACTTCAGAATATTTTATCCGCGCTGAAGATGATATTGCTAAAATTGTTATGATGGCGATTGAAAAAATCCTGCCGCAACATTTCTTAGACGTCCCACAAGTCATTTTGCCCGTCGTCCGCGAGGCTATTAATCACGTTCGCGACCAAAAACAAATAAAAGTTCACGTCGAGCCTTATAGCTACGATTTAGTTCTAATGGCGCGTTCAGAATTTCAATCTATGCTCTCCGACGGCACCGCTATTATCGAAATCGTTTCTGATGACGCCCTAAAACCAGGCGATTGCGTTATCGAAACCCCTAACGGCGGCGTCGACGCTCGGCTTTCTACCCAAATCGCGCTTATGAAAAATTCTATTCAAAATGTGCTTAATAATTAAGGAGGCGACAACATGAAAAAATTTTTTATGTCTTTACTCGTCGGATTGATAATCTGCACGGGAATCAAGGTCGAAGCGGCGGAATTCACCCAAGAACAATTCAATAAAATGCTTTCTATCTCCACTCAAACCCTTAACGCCGAAAATAAAAACCTTTCACTCGACGCCGCGACTTTCCAAAAGAATTTTAACGACTTCATGACAAATTTTATTAAAGAAACAGACGCTAAAGACAATGACGCTAAAAATTTGGAAGAAATTTTCCTCATTAAAGAGCCTATGATTGTTCAAACCGACGCCGGTAACTTTTTAGCCAAAAATTTTATGAATCGGGTCGCGATTGTCGGTTTATTGGACGCAAACGGCTCCTTGCGGAATATAAATTTCTTCACAATCCAAACTCAAGACAAAGATGAAGTTATGGTTCCCGTTCTGATTCTCGAAGCCTTCGCTAAAAGCATTTCGCCCGATTTAAGCGCATCTGCCTTAATGGAGGACTTCGAGAAGAATAAAAATGCGCCAATCGTCAAAAACGGCATTAAATTTTCTATCGCTACCGATGAAAATATCAATTTCATAACTTCTATTGCGGAGTAAGTCGATATGAAAAGATTTTTTATGGCATTGACTATTTTTTTAGCGATTTCCGCGCAGGTTGAGGCCGTTCCCTTCACACGCGAACAGGTCGACAGAATTTTTATCGATATTGAAGCCGCAGAAAACATTTCAACCCTAAATTTTAACGTCGCAACCCTTAAAAACAATTTTAACGCGATTATGACGCCAATTTTACAACAAACTATGGGAACTGACGACGTTTCCGCTATGGAACACCTTTTTTTAATTAACGATAAGGATTCTAAGACTTTCAGCAAGCCCAATGGCGATATTTTCGCTAATATTTTCGGCGATTATCGCGTTGCGCTCGTCGGCGCGTGCAATCCTAACGGAAATTTCAAAATTCTTAGCCTCTACTACACTACGCCCGAAGAAAAAGACGAATCTATTTTTACTATCTGGCTCCTAACCGCTTTTGTTAAAAGTTTTTCGCCAGAAATCGACGTTCAAGCTCTTATGAACGATTTAACCGCTGAAAATTCTTCCGGCTCGACCGTTAAAGGCAATATAAAATTTTCTATCGCCGAAGACGGCAATTTAAACGTTCTAACCGCCACCGCTCAATAAAAAATTTATCCCCAGCAAATCGCAGGGGATTTTTTGTCATTTCAACGCCGCGATTATCAAACCGCCGATTTGTTTGAGTTTTTAGAAGGTAAATCACGCCACGACGCTCCACTTCTCAATATCCATATTATACAAAACCAGCGAGAAATTTTACAATTTTTTCGGCAGAAACGATGTCATTGAGGTCGAATTGATAAATATCGTCGTTTTTTTGGGGCTTTAAGCTAAAAATAGCGGCGATTTTTTCATTTTTAATGACTTCGCCGCATTCGCGCCAGAGGGAAATAGCTGGAAAAGTTTCATGCGTACGACTTTCAGTTAAAATTAAATCGGCGGACATTTTCTCGGCGATTTCTAGAAAATTTGCGCTTTTATCGTTCTGAATTATAAAAAAACTATTCGGAGAGACGACAGCAACGCTTTTTGCGCCTGCATTTTGAAATTTTTGGCTATCTTTGCCCTCAATATCGAGATTAAAGCCGTGTGAATCGCTTTTTATGACGCCGACCGAAATATTTTGCGCGGAAAGAGTTTTAATGAGCTTTTCTATAAAAAAAGTCTTACCGGTGCCCGAATTTGGCGCAACGATAGCGATAATGGGCGTTTTTCTTGAAAGATTTTCGGCTCTACCGCGAGCAAGTCGCAAATCTGCTGGCGTATTGACGTTAAAAAATAGTTCTGAGGCAGAAATTTCCGTGATTGCGTGCGGGATTTTTTTTATGGCGTTAAAAATTTTCCGTTGACCGCTTAAAAGTTCATTTAGTAAGAAATTAGCAAGATTTTTATGATAAAAAGCGGCGAGCGGTTGAAATTTTCCATTAACGAGCGGAATTATAGCTTGATTATCGTTAAAATTTGTTGAGTTCAAGATATTAAAATCAAAAAAGGGCATATCGGCAGAAACTGCGAACGCCCAATTAGTTTTTATGCTTTTAAGACCGTTAGCAATTCCCGACATAGCCCCAGCGTTTTTTATTTCGTCGATTAGGATATTTGCGCCGAATTTTTGAGCCATAGCATTAATTTTAGGCGAATTTTGCTCAACGCAGAGAAAAATTTCATTGAAATTGAGTTTAGCGGTTTTTTCAAGGATAATTTCGAGCATTGGACGATTTCCGAGGGTTAAAAAGCGTTTATCTTGCCCAATACGCGAACTTTTTCCACCCGCAATAATCAGCAGAGAAATATTTTCAAAATTCATCTTGCGCAAGTTCCGTCCTCTCCGCGCAAAATTTCTATGCCGTGTTGAAGTTGCTCAAGGACGAAATTTAAGCATTCGTCGACGGCTTTTGGACTGCCAGGAAGATTTACGATAAGTGAACGCTTGCGAATGCCGGCGACGGCGCGACTTAGCATGGCGCGACCGGTAATTTGCATTGAAAAATTTCGCATAGCTTCCGGAATTCCGGGTGCAAGGCGCGTGCAAACTTCTAGCGTTGCTTCGGGCGTAATGTCGCGAACGGCAAAACCGGTTCCGCCGGTCGTGACGATTAATCCGACGCCCTCATCAGCCAATTCAATCAATTTTTCGGTCAAAAGTTGCTTAATATCGGGCAAAATCGTCCGAAAATGGATTTTATAGCCCGCTTTGGATAAAATTTCCTCGCATTTATCGCCGCTAATGTCTTCGTCGCGAATTCCGTAAAAACTGCGGTCGCTCATAGTAATAATTGCCGCATCAAGCGGAATTTTTTCGGCAAAATCCAAATTATCGCCGATTTTTATCGTTCCGCCGTGCAAAACTCGCGCAAAAACGCCTTCACGCGGCATAATGCAATCGCCCATTTGCTGATAAATCGCGCAATGGCTATGGCATTCCTTGCCAATTTGCGTTATCTCGAAAAAAACATCTCCGCAACTAAGGCGCGTCCCGACAGGCAAATTTTTAAATGTAAAGCCTTCTGCAATGATATTTTCGCCAAAAGAACCCGCATTAACTTGCGCTCCGCGAGCTTTGAAGGCATCAATTTCGCCTTGACCGAGAAAACTAACTTGTCTGTGCCAATCTCCGGCGTGCGCATCGCCCAAAATCCCAAATTCCGTTATAAATTTTGCACTTTCGACTATTTTTTTAGCCGTTCCGCGCTTTTCACTGATACAAATCGCATTTATTTTGCCCATTTTCTACCCTCCAACTTGATTCATCAACCGCGAGTTATGAAACTTAGTCGCGTCGTTGAAAAAATGTTCACGCGGTTTATTATAAATCGTTTCGCGAATTTTTTCCAAGATTTCGTCGTCATTTACGCCCGAACGCAATAAATTTTTAACGTCAAGCCCCAAATCAGAGCTTAAACACGTTTTTAAAAATCCTTCCGCCGTCAAACGAATCCGATTACAATTTCCACAGAATTTATGCTCCATAGCGTCAATAAATCCAATTTCGCCGATAAAATTTGGCGGTTTAAAGTATTTTGCGGGACCTTTCAGCGGATTTTTATCGTAAACGGGCAAAAGTTCGCCGAAATTCTTCTCAAAAGTCGAAAAAATTTCCACCGTTGGAATTCCGCGCAGTCCCGATTCCCAAGCGCAGCCTATCGGCATTAGTTCAATAAATCTAACCTTGATAGAATTATTTCTAGCTAAATTTGCAAGCTCTAAAAGTTCATTTTCGTTGACGCCACGCAATGGCACGCAATTTATCTTGAGATTTTTAAAATTTTTGGTGAGTAAAGCCTGAAAACCTTCCAAAACATGGCTAAAAAGGCGTCTGCACGTTAAATTTGTAAAGGTATTTTCGTTGAGAGTGTCTAGGCTTAAATTTATGCCGTCGAGACCTGCGGAAATTAATTCAGGAGCTAAATTTTTGAGCAAAACGCCGTTAGTAGTTAAATTTACTTGTTCAATGCCCGAAATTTTCTTCAAATCGCGGATTAGTGACGGTAAATTTCGCCTTAAAAGCGGTTCGCCGCCCGTAATGCGAATTTTTTTGATTCCAAGCCGCGAAAATATTTCAGCAACGTGCAAAATTTCTTCCAAAGTCAAAATATCGGCGTGGGCAAGCTTTTTTACGCCGCATTCAGGCATACAATAGCGACAACGCAAATTGCAGCGGTCAGTTACGGAAATTCGAGCGTAATTTATTTCGCGATTAAATTTATCCTTCATAACAGAACAATTTCGACCTCATTTCCGGCTTTTAGTGCGTCAGAACCGGCAGGAATATCAACAAGCGCGTTGCAACCGACCGCAGAATATAACGCGCCTGATTCGTGACGTTTTGGCAGGAAAATTTTCCCGTTATCGAATTTTGCGCGAATAAATCTGCGTCCTAAACTCTTTTTCGGAAAGTCATCAGCCAAAATTCCGCGACTTTTCCTATATAAAATATCTGCGCGGCGAGAAATTTTAGCTAAAACGGGTCTTGCAAGCAGTTCAAACGTTGCATAAGCCGCAAAAGGATTTCCGGAAAGTGCTAATCCTAAAAATTTTCCGCATTTCCAGCCGATAACCGGCGCACCAGGCTTAATTTGCACGCGCCAAAAGAGCTTATCGCCGATTTTTTTAACAATGTCGTGCATAATATCCTTTTTCCCGACCGATACGCCGCCCGTAGTTATCAGCAAATCAATTTCGTTGCGCAGATTATAAAGCTCCTCTGCAAAAGAATCGTTATCCGGAAAATTGCCCAAAATCTTTGGTTCAAAGCCCATTTCAAGCAATCTTGAGGCGATTAAATACAAATTGCTATTGAAAATCTTGCCGGAAGCAAGTTTTTCGCCAGGTTTTACAAGTTCATCACCCGTCGAAGCGACTGCAACTACAGGTTTTCGATAGATTTTAACGGAATTTACGCCTTGACTAGCTAAAATCGCGACGTGAGCCGCCGTCAACTTTGTATTTTTTTCGACAAGCAAATTTCCCGATTTAATATCCTCCCCTGCAAAGCAAAAATTCTCGTAAGGAGCTAATTTTTGGCTGACAAAGATATTTTCGCCGTCAAAAGTAACATTTTCCTGCCGAATTACGCAATCTGCGCCTTTTGGAATGGGTGCGCCCGTCATAATTCGCAAAGCTTCGCCAGATTTAATTTCGCCCGCAAAAAAATCCCCTGCACACTCTTCGCCGATAACTTTTAAACTTTTCGGGGCGTTCGTGTCGAAAGATTTGAGCGCGTAACCGTCAAGCGGACTGCGATTAAATGGCGGATTGTCAAAAGTTGCAAAATAATCTTGCGCGGCGACATTTCCTAGCGATTTTAGCAAAAAAACTTCCTCAACATCGGAAATTTCGCGGGAATTAGCCGTTAAAATGTCGATTGCCTGTTCTAAAGTGATTTCTTCCATTATAAAAGCCCTCCGACGCCCATTTTTGTAAAATTTTCGCGCGTTAGGCGTTCGCCGGTTATGATTCTGGGCAAAATCATATCGAAAACCGTTTTAGAACAAAACATTACACAGCCCGGCAAGCCCATTATCGGCACGTCGCCTTTATAAGCCAACATGAACATTGCGCCGGGCAAAACCGGTACGCCATAAGTTACAATGTCCGCGCCGGTCGATTTAATCGCCGCCGGTGTTCTGTCGTCAGGGTCGACACTCATGCCGCCCGTGCAAAGAATCATTTCACAGCCCAAATCGAGCATTTCAGCAATTTTTTCGCGCGTCATTTCCTTTGAATCGTCAGAAATGCGGCGTTCATCGACTTTTAAGCCAAAAGTTTTCAATTTCGCTTCTATAACCGGCGTAAAATCGTCTTTTATACGTTTGTGAAAAATTTCCGAGCCGGTGACGACTAATCCGACTTTAAATTTCTTATAAGGCGCAATTTTCATAAGCGGAAGGGCATTTTCAGCGATTTTTTGAACATTTTCCAGCTTTTTTTTGTCGATAACGAGCGGAATTACGCGCATGCCCGCGACTGATTTATTTTTGCGCACGGGAATATTATTCTGGACGGTCGCGATACAAATTTCGTCGACAGAATTAATTTCGTTGAGTTTTTCGGCGTCGACGTGAAAAACTCCGTCGCAAGTCGCTTTGAGTTCGATTTTTCCTTCCTTAACGTCGCTTGCAGATAAATTTTCGCCCTGACAAAGAGCGCGCAAAATTTCTGCCGCGTCGTTTTCGTGCAATTTACTTTCGTCATTTTCCCAGACAAAAATATTTTCCTTGCCGAGTTTCAAAAGAACCGGAATATCTTCCGCCGTGATAATGTGCCCTTTGCGAAATTTAGCGTCCTTAACAACGCCGCGCACGATTTCTGTTACATCATGGCATAAAATTTGCCCGACCGCGTCTTGAACCTTGATTTCCTTCAAAAAAATTCTCCTCTCCAAAATATTTTCTAAACGATTTTATCACGCGGAAATTTTTTGGTAAGTGACTTTCAGCACAGTTTAAAATAATATCAATCCGACGGCGATTAGCGCGAGTACTAACGCCTCCACGAAATTTAATATTTGCCCGATATTTTTCTTGCGCAAGATTAAATTCCGCACGCGCCCCGCGAACATTGCCACGATTGAAAAAATTATCAGAGCCTGCGCGGCGAACACTACACCCAAAAATAAAATCCGCAAGCTTGCGCCGTCACTCGATAAGTCGACGAATTGCGGCAGGAACGCTAAGAAAAATAATAGAACTTTCGGATTTAGGACGTTCATTAAAACGCCGCGCTTATAAAGTGCTGACATTGAACTTTTCGCGCCCGATTTCGATAGCGAAAGTTTTTTGCCTGCCCGCGCAGATTTGAACGCGCCAAAAGCTAAGAATAATAAATACGCCGCGCCGAAGATTTTTAGCAGTAACAATGCCGTCGCCGAAGATTTTATCAGAGCCGCCACGCCAACCATTACTAGCGTCGTGTGAAAAACTATTCCGCTAACCAGCCCGCACGCCAAAATTATTCCGGGCTTCGCGCCGTCCGCTAAACTTTTCGTCAGCAAATATAAAATATCGGGACCTGGCGCAAGCGTCAAGAGTATTGACGCCGTTAAAAAATATATCAATCAGATCACCTCCGCGAAGATTTTAGCATAAAAAAATCCCCCGCGCTTTGCAGGGGATAAATTTTTCTAGATTTTTATGACGCCAAGAATTTGAATCTCAACCGATTGGTCAATTTCAGCGTGCGAGACAATCACTAAACCTTGAATCGAACGTTCGACGAGCTTGCGGAAGTAGAGACGAACCGCCGGACTTGTCAGCACGATTGCGGGATAACCTTGATTGCCGAGCTTTTCGACTTCGTTTGTAGTGGAATTGATAACGCGGCGCATTGTGTCCGGGTCGAGCGTGACAAAGGAGCCGTGATCCGTGCGCTGAACTGCTCCGACAATCCGATTTTCCAAAGATGGGTCGATAGTGACGCAAGCCAAAGTATTTGAACCTTGCGTGACTTGCTGAGTAATTTGCCGCGCCATTGCGTGACGTACATATTCCGTCAAAATTTCGGGGTCTTTGGTTGCGCGGGCGTAATCGGCTAAAACTTCCATAATCGTTGCCATATCGCGGATTGAAACTCTTTCGCGGAGCAAATTCGCCAAAACCTTTTGAATTTCGCCGACGCCTAAAAGTTCGGGCACAACTTCATCGACAAGCGAGCGATTAGTTTTTGCAAGGTTGTCGATAAGATTTTGCGCCTCTTGACGACCGAGAATTTCTGCGGCGTGTTGCTTAATAAGTTCCGTTAAATGCGTCGCGAGAACTGAAACCGCGTCGACAACTGTATAACCATTTAATTCGGCGCGTTCGCGGTCGCTCTCCGGAATCCAAATTGCAGGCAGTCCGAATGCCGGCTCAACCGTTTCAATGCCTGGAATTTCTTCAAAGACCGTGCCGGAATTCATCGCCAAGAAATGGTCAAGCATGAGTTCGCCGCGAGCAATTTCCATGCCCTTTAGCTTGATTATGTACGAACTTGGCTTAATCTGAATGTTATCGCGAATTCTTATCGTCGGGACGACTAAACCGAGTTCAAGGGCGCATTGTCGCCTAATCATAACGATTCGGTCTAGCAAGTCGCCGCCCTGCCCCGTGTCGACAAGCGGAATTAGCGAGTAGCCAATTTCCAATTCCATTGGGTCGACTTGCAGGAGCGAAATAATATTTTCAGGGCGTGTCGCGGCAGATTTTTCTTTAGCCTGTTGTTGTTCTTCCTTAGTTTCCTCCGTGACGGAAGTTTTCTTATGCAGACTGTAGCCGATAAACGCGCAGATAATCGCCAGCGACGCGAACGGGATACCGGGCAAGCCAGGCACGATTGATAGCATAATTAAAACGCCGGCATTGATAAAGAAAATTCTTTCGTTGTTGAAAAGTTGCTTGACAATGTCGTTGCCGAGATTGCCTTCCGACGCGGCGCGAGTAACAATAATACCGGTTGCGGTTGAAATTAAAAGCGCGGGAATTTGGCTGACGAGACCTTCACCGACCGTCAATAGCGTATACGTTTGAAGAGCGGTTGCGGCGTCCATATCCTTTTGCGCCATACCGATAACGAAACCGCCGCCAATGTTAATCAGCATTATTACAATCGCGGCAATCGCGTCGCCTTTAACGAACTTTGAGGCACCGTCCATAGCTCCGAAGAAATCCGCTTCACGCTGAATTTTAGAGCGGCGGATTTTAGCTTCTTCGTCAGTAATCGCGCCCTGATTCAAGTCGGCGTCGATAGCCATTTGTTTACCGGGCATAGCGTCGAGTGTGAAACGAGCTGAAACTTCCGCGACACGTTCAGAACCTTTGGTTATAACGATAAAGTTAATGATAACCAAAATGATAAACATAATGAAACCGACGACCGGATTGCCTCCGACGACGAAATTTCCGAACGCCGTAATAACTTCGCCCGCATTGGCATTTATCAAAATTAGTCGAGTAGCGGAAATATTGAGAGCTAATCGGAAAAGCGTCGTCACGAGAAGTAGCGACGGGAAAACAGATAGGTCAAGTGCCTCCTCGTTGTAAATCGCGCTCATTATGACGACAAGGGCGATTGTGATATTTAGACAAATAAGCATGTCCAAAAGCGGCGTCGGGAGCGGAATAATCATCATGATAACAATCATGACGAGCGTCACCGCGATTATAACGTCGCTGTACTTCTGGATAAGCGAACCTAATGTTCGTGGTTCGGCTTCTAAG
>Ga0247609_10002865_pt1 | contig 17848 bp, 14 predicted proteins | sample 172DNAGHGlowgp2_FD_193487 | JGI IMG/M metagenome (GOLD analysis project Ga0247609, IMG submission 193487) | Sheep rumen microbial communities from Palmerston North, Manawatu-Wanganui, New Zealand - 1728 DNA GHGlow gp2 | ecosystem: Host-associated > Mammals > Digestive system > Stomach > Rumen ...
AAAAACAATAAATAATATATCTTTTTCATAATGACCTCTACTATTTAAATTATATAATATATTTTAAATAAGTACCATAAATTAATTAAATTTGATATAATAATAAAGAATAAGGGGTGATCCTATGAAGGTTGAAAAAAGAGCAACTAATAAAATTGGATTAATCTTTTTTTGGATCCTTGTAATAGCTGGTCTTGCTGGCGGTGGATATTATTTATATACTCACAAAGACAGTTTAAATATCGATTGGAACATTACTCTTCCATGGAATAAAGATAAAACTCAAGAGCAGGATAACGCTAGTGGAGCCAATAATATAAAAAGAAACGAAAGAAGTAATACAACAACTGGTTTTGTAGATCCAACAAATGTCCAAACACCACTTTTTAATCACTCTGGTTCTTGCACTATATATATGGAAAAAATAGAAACAAATAAAAAAGAAATAATCTTTAACTATCGAGTAAGTAATATACCTAGAAATGGTGAAAACCCAGCCAATAGGCATGCTTGTAAAATAGAAGTTACGAGAATAGCTGTTAATTATTTCCCAATAAGTAATGTTTTCGAAGTATCACTTCCAGAATATGGTACTGAAAAAACTGGCCAGATAGCCATCAAAAGATCCGAACTTGAACAATATGAAATTAACGGCATCAAAACATTAACATTCTTTTATAAAGAATACAATTTACTTAAACCTAATGAAGAAGCTAAATATAGTTTAGATCTTGTAACAGTTAACTCTATAAAAACGTTTGAAGACAATCTAGCTGGTCTTACTTTTGATACAATTGGTAAAACTAAATTTGATTATTATAAAACCATAACTGATAAAGATAGTACCTATATTTACTTCATTATTAACAATATCGAGGGCATTAGAGATGTAACAATAAAAGTCAAAAAATTACTAATAAATGGCAAAAATTACAATGTCCCAAAAGTTGAATGTGAAGTATTACATAATTTAAGAAATATCTTCTACATTGAAATACCAAAATCAGAATTTAAAAAAGTAAATAGCTTTAATGTATCATTCTTTATGATTGAGCAAGTTGGTGAAAAAACATATAATTATTATCTTTCAAACGAATATTCAAAAGAACTATAGTAAATTAAAATAATTTATGTTATTATAAATAACTATAAAAAGAAGGTGTCGTATGGAAAGAGTATGGTATAGTCTTGTAAAAGAAGCTAAAAAGAAAATAAACGCTCATGAGATACCACCATTTATTGAATATGGCAATAGCTCATGTGCTATCTTAACTGACAGCAATAATATCTATACAGGTATTAGCGTTAAATCTAAATCAGCCATCAATAGCAATGCTGAAAAGAGTGCTGTTCTAAATATGCTTAATAACAACGAGACAAAAATCAAGAAAATGGTTGTACTAAATGAATTAGAAGAATTAATGGCTCCATCTATTGATTGCTTAGAATACTTACTAGAGTTAGGAGAAGACTTTGGTGATATAGAAATCCTCTTAGATTACGATACCCAAGAAACAAAAAAGATAATTGATTTACTTCCAGACTGGTGGGGTACTTACCGTAACAAGAAGTAAAATGATTTACAGCAGTCAAAATATCTGTTTACAAAAATTTGTAAACGGATATTTTTTTATTGTAAACATATATGTATAAGTAGTGTATAATGTAATCATAGAGGAGGACATCTCAATAGTGTTAATAGAGTAGTAGTTCTATTGCCACGAAAGGCGACGTTGCGGAGCTCGCTTTAATGCCTGGTTATTTAATTATTGATGTTATGGAAGTTTCTTCACTGACGTCATTGAAATTTTCATTATTATTAATAGTGTTTTTTTCCAGGGACTAACATCGGCTATAGTATATACTTCTATTAATCTTGTTGAGCTATCAACAAAAGTATTTATCTATTTAATAATTGAAATTGTTTTTTAGATATGTTTTACATTTTCAAGCTATGAAAGCTTCTGTTGTAATTTCATTGCTTTTGTAATTCTTACCTGAAAAATAGTTTTATATATTAATCTTAAATATTTTTGTTATTCTATGTTTTTTAGATTTTCGTTGACGACCAATTTTGATGAAAAATTTAGTACAGTCTTCGATTCTAATTACTGTAATTATTAATTAACTATCTTCGCTACTGTAGTAGATTATTAATTATTTATTAGTTCCTCTAAAGGGCATTACTTCTCTATTAAATTTGATCTTTCTAGCATTAGGTTATCAAATCTAATGTTATAGATAGATATAAAAAGGGTTTTAGTGATACGGCATCAATTTGCTTCACTAAGTAAAAAGGACTTTCTAGTCCTTTTTATTTTGTCTAAAAATTGATATACTAAACCTTAAGAAGGTGATTATATGTTCGCAGATGTTCTAATTGAATATAATGCTAAAGCAATCGATCAAACATTTACATATATAATCCCTGACTCTTTAAAAGATACAATCAAAGTAGGAATGAAAGTCTTAGTACCTTTTGCTAATCGTACTATTAATGGCTTTGTTACTAATATAAAAGATAACTATGAAGATAGTTTTGAATTAAAAGAAATATCATCTATTGTTGATGAATATTTCTGTTTAAATAATGAATTATTAGAAATGGGAACATATTTACAAAGTAAAACACTTTGTACAAAAATAGCAGCTTACCAAACTATGTTACCTAGTTCTCTTAAAGTAAAAGACCAAAAGAGTAACTATTCTAAATACTTAACATATCTTGAACTAAATCAAGATGAAAGTAAAGTTAAAGAATATATAGATAGCAATAAAAGAAGTCCAAAACAAAATGAAATATTAAATAATCTATTAGAACAAAAAAGAATTTTAAAGAATTCTATTGAATCTAAATCATCAATAAAGACCTTAATAGATAAAGGTTTAATCAAAGAAACTAAAGAACAAATCTATCGTTTACATAATGAGAAGAAAGGCGATTTAAATGTCACGTTTACTAAAGATCAAGAATTTGCTTTAGAGAATATTGATTTAACCAAAGAACAAACTTATCTATTACATGGTGTAACTGGTTCCGGTAAAACAGAAGTATATATAGAATTAATAAAAAGAGTAGTCAAACAAAATAAAAAAGCTATTCTTTTAGTTCCCGAAATATCCTTAACTGCTCAAGTAGTAAACAAGTTCTACTATCACTTTGGTGATGATGTAGCAGTTTTCCATAGTGCTTTATCTGATGGCGAAAAATATGATGAATATCTAAAAATACTAAGAAATGAAGTTCATATTGTAGTAGGTACTCGAAGTGCTATTTTTACACCTCTAAGTGATTTAGGTATTATCATCATTGATGAAGAGCACTCTGACACTTTTAAACAAGATACTAATCCAAGATATCATGCTATCGATATGGCTAAGTATCGTTCTCATTATAATAACTGTCCATTAGTTTTAGGTAGTGCAACACCATCACTCGAAACAATGGCTCGTGCTCAAAAAGGAGTCTATACATATATACCAATGCCAAATCGAGTAGGAGCTTCCAAACTACCTAATGTTGAAATCGTCGATATGGCAGAAGAAATGAAAAAAAGAAATGTCATTTTATCTGAAAAATTAAAATTAAAAATTGCAGATCGCTTAATAAAAAAAGAACAAGTAATCCTTCTTTTAAATAGAAGAGGTTACTCAACAGTCATTTCTTGTAAATCTTGTGGCTATACTTATAAATGTCCTAATTGTGACATTGCTCTTACTTATCATAAGACATCTAATAATCTAAGATGTCACTATTGTGGTTATACAGTCTTTAAAGAAGAACTATGTCCTGAATGTCATGAAAAAGCTTTATCTGATTATGGGACAGGTACAGAAAAATTAGAACAAGAACTAACAAAAGAATATCCAGAAGCTAATATTATTAGAATGGATGCCGATACAACTAGAAATAAAGGATCTCATGAAGATATTATTAATCGTTTTAAAAATCATGAGTATGATATTTTATTAGGAACGCAAATGATTTCTAAAGGGTTAGACTTTCCATTAGTAACTCTAGTAGGAGTTATTAATGCTGATGCTACTTTAAATATTCCTGACTTTAGAAGTGGAGAAAGAACTTTTTCTCTACTAAATCAAGTAGCAGGAAGAGCAGGTAGAAGTACCATTCCAGGAGAAGTAATAATCCAAACTTTTAATCCAGATAACTTCACATTAGAATGTGTTAAAGAAAATGATTATATGAAATTTTATAAATACGAAATGGAAAATCGCCACAAATTAGATTATCCACCATACTACTATTTAACAAGTATTAAAATAGCATCTAAAGATTATGACTTAGCATCAAAAGAAATAACTAAAGTTAAAAACTATTTAAATAAGAATCTAGATCCAAAAACAATTATTCTAGGTCCTACAACTGCTAATGTCTTTAAAATGAACAATATATATCGTTTTCAAATAATCATTAAATATAAAAAAGATGATAACTTGTTTAAAACCCTTAAAGAATTAGATAAAATATATGTGTTAAACAATAAAGTAAACATCGAGATAGATAATAATCCACTACAAGTGTAGTATGTTATAATTTTATTGTAAAAGGGGAATCATTATGACTTCATTAAGTAATATATGTGAAATACCTGCCTTTTTAAGAACCATGTTAATCTTTAAACATCTCTTTAAAATAGCATGTATAATGGTACCAATTATTATTATCATAACTGTAATTATATCTTTATTTAAAGCTATAACTAGTGGTAAAGATGAAGACTTAAAAGAAATCTTTAAAGTTGGTATAAGAAAAATAATAGCTGGATTAGTAGTAGGTATTCTACCGACTTTAATTCCTTACGTTATCTCTTTAACTGGTGATGATAAACTATATGAAGTAAAAGAATGTGCAACAAGAGTTACAACTGAAGAAATAAAATACTATGAAAAAATAGAAAGCATTACTTCTTTAGTTGAAACAATGAAAAACAATCCAACAAGTGATAATATTGAAAAAGTTAAAAAAGCTATTGATGATGCTAAAGGATATTTAAAAGAAGATAACATGATTAAATATCTAACAGCAGTTTCCGATGCTGAAGTAGAGTTAGAAGCTTCTAAAAAGGTCGGTGAATGTGAACACCAAGGTGGCAAGTATAAAAATGGTTATTGTTTAAAAGAAGCCAAATATGAAAAGCCATCAAACGAAAATCCAGGTAGCTCAGGCAATAGTGAAGGAACAGAATACACACCTGGTGGTAATGGCATGGGAACTACAACCCTTAACATTTTAAATGGATCATTTACTGTTGTTAATACTAAGTCTGAAATAAAAAGTTTTACTAGTGCCATGAGAAAGAATGGAACATATCAAGGATCTAACTCAGACCGTTATGGTGGTTATTGTTTAGGATTCGCCTATACTCATGCTTGGGGAATGTATACAGGAAATACTACATATAATGGTGAGAATGGTCATGGTTATACCGGAGCAAGTCACTTTAGTACATACATTAATGATGATCTTCAAGAAGTAATGAATGTTGTTTATAATGAAGTATCAGCAGGAAGACCAGTAATACTTCAAGTAAATGGTAATACTCAAGGAACAAGTCGTCACTTCGTTACTGTTGTTGGTTTTAAAAGTACAGTTAAAAATGCTGCTTCCTTAAAAGCTACTGACTTATTAATCTTAGATAGTTGGGATGCTCAACTAGAAAGAATGGATCAATCTAATTCGAGATTTGTTGTAACTGGTGCAGCATGTCATAAAGATTATTCCGGTTACCGTATTCAATATTTAAAACAATAAAAAAAGGAATTAAATTCCTTTTTTATTTTTTCTTAAAATTAGTATATAAATGATGTGTTTGTAAATTAATACCTCTTAGTTGAACCATTTCATCTAATGATACAATCGCATATCCTCTTTGCATTAAATAATCTATAGCTCTTAAAGCACCATCTACAGAAGTAGGGTGGATATCGTGAACTAAAACAATTGCGCCATCATAAGCTTTACTAGTAATATTTTTAAAAACTGTATTAGCATTACGATATTTCCAATCTAATGGATCAATACTCCAATTAACAAATACCATATCAGCATAAGATAATACATCACTATTATATGCTCCATATGGAGGTCTTATATATCTTGGATTTTCTCCAAGTACAGCTTTAATAGCATCATTAGCTAGATATATTTCATTTTTAGCTTTGTTAGGATCAGTATTACTTAATTTCTTTAAATTAGCATGACTATAAGAATGTTGACCAATACTATGTCCTTCTGCTTTCATTCTTCTTACAATTGCAGCATTACTCTTAACTCGATTACCAACCATAAAGAATGTTACTTTAGCATTTCTTGCTTTTAAACCATCTAATAACTTCGTAGTATATTTACCAGCAGGTCCATCATCAAAAGTGAACGCTATCAATTTCTTTCCTTGGAAATATGATGCATCTCTTACTTTAGGAATATACTTATCTATACTACCATCATTAGTACTCTTAAGTTCTTCTTTAGGAGTAACCTTTTTAGGAGTAGTAGTTTTTTTAGTTTCTTTCTTTTCTTCTTTTTTTACTTCTTCCTTCTTAGGAACCTCTACAGTTTTAACTGGTTCTTTTTCAATTTCTAAATCTTTTCCTTCACTTATCTTGAAGAAATTATCATTTAGGTATTTCTTTAAATAACCATATTCAATTGGAATCATATATTCTTTAGTATCAATAACGCTAATTAAATAAGCTTTATCTTCACTAAATACTATCTTAGTACACTCATTATCAGTAATATCGTTCTTATGAACATATTCTTTATTAGCTTTAGCATAATTCTTAATTATCTGTTTAATAACTTGGTAGTAATTCTCATTTAAACTAACAATATCTTTTAATTCCAATTCTTTATAATTATTTATATTGTAGTACTTAATATCATCATCTCTACCAACTTCTTTATCTTCTTTTAGATATAAAGTTTTAAAATGAAAAGAATAGATATTTCTATATATTGTATGACTATAAGACAACTTTCCATCTAATTCATCTTTATTATTATTTAAATAACTCTTTTTACTATCAATTAGAATATCAACTGACTTATTTAATTTACCGTTATTAAATACTGGATACTCTGCAGTAAAATGGAATTTAGCTTTATCTACATTTAGAACTTCATTCCTATAATCAAATTCTTTTGTCTCGTTAAAAGCTATATAAAAGAATCCCATAATTAATATACAAACAATAAACATTAAGAAAAATATAATTCCCCAATTTCTTTTTATCTTTGCTTTCATTTTCATCACTCTCGAACATATTATAGCACTTTTGTCGGAAAAGAAGGGAATTCTAGCATTATTTATAAATAGATATGTAAAATTGTGTTATACTATTCCCGTGGTGATGAACATGTTATCAGATATTGAAATTGCACAAAAAACTAAAATGAAAAAGATATCTAGCATTGCAAGTAAACTAGGTATTAAAGATGCTGTAGAATACTATGGCGATTATAAAGGAAAAATAAATGTAGATAAAATAGAAGGAAAGCCAGGCAAACTAATTTTAGTTACTGCTACTTCACCAACACCATTTGGTGAAGGAAAGACAACAGTATCTATTGGATTATTAGATGCTTTATGTAAAAAAGGCCTTAAAGCAATTGCTGCTCTAAGAGAACCATCTTTGGGTCCAGTATTTGGTATCAAAGGTGGAGCCACTGGTGGTGGATACTCACAAGTATTACCAATGGAAGAGATAAATCTTCATTTTACTGGTGATTTTCATGCTATAACAGCAGCTAATAATTTATTATGTGCTGCTATAGATAATCATATCTATCAAGGTAATTCATTAAATCTAGATGAAAACAATATTGTTTTCAATAGATGCCAAGATGTTAATGATCGCGCCTTAAAAGACATTACAATTAACTCTAAAGATTATTCTCGTAAAGAAAAATTTGATATAACAGCAGCTTCTGAAATAATGGCAATCTTCTGTTTAGCTAAAGATATCAATGATTTAAAGAATAGATTAGATAATATTTTAATTGGTTATACTAAAGATAATAAACCAGTATTTGCTAAAGAATTAAAAGTAACTGGTTCAATGTTAGTATTACTTAAAGAAGCTATAAAGCCAAACCTAGTTCAAACTTTAGAACACAATCCAGTAATAATTCATGGTGGACCATTTGCAAATATTGCTCATGGTTGCAATAGTATTATTGCTACCAACACTGCTCGTAAAATAGCTGACTATACAGTTACAGAAGCTGGATTTGGATCTGACTTAGGTGCTTTAAAATTCTTTGATATAAAATGCCGTCAAAATAATATTTATCCAGATGCAGTAGTATTAGTAACTACTATTAGAGGATTAAAATATAATGGTGAAGATAACTTAACAAAAGGTTTAGAAAACTTAAAAGCTCATTTATTAATTCTAAAAAATCTTCATACTAATATTGTTGTAGCTTTAAACAAATTTGCTACTGATACCAAAGAAGAAATAAACGAAGTAAAAGAATTTGTTACTAAAGAAGGAGTTGAATTTGCAACTTCAACTGCATTCTTAGATGGTGGTAAAGGAGCTCTAGATCTTGCGGAAAAAGTAATAGCGCTTACAAACAAACCATATGAAAGAAAAGAATTATACAAAGAAACAGATTCTATTGAAGACAAAATAAATAGAGTAGTAAAAGATATCTATAAAGCAGGTAAGATTACATACTCTGAAAAAGCTTTAAAAAAGATTGAAGACATAAAAAACAATGGCCTAGATAAACAACCAATAGTTGTAGCTAAGACTCAATATTCAATCTCTGATGATCCTAAAAAATTAGGTTATCCTAAAGATTATGATTGTACTATTAAAGATATAAAACTATATAATGGAGCAGGCTTTATAACAGTTTATCTTGGTAATATTATTACAATGCCAGGTTTACCTAAAGTTCCTAACTATGAACATATTTATATCGAAGATGATAGAATCATCGGTTTATCATAAAAAAAGATATTCATTTGAATATCTTTTTTATTTTCTTTCTTGCATCTTAACTAACTTAGCTTGAACTACTAATCTTATACCATTGTCATTATAACAAGTAGATAAAGTAAGTAATTTATCTTTAGTAGTAACATCTATTTTAAAATCATAAATACTTCTACTTTTCATCTTATTAATGAAAGTCTCAAATGACTTTTCGCTACCAAAATCAGTAGTTATATAATAAGACTCAGCTTGAATTTTATAAATACTAAATATTTGCCACATTGTATTATATTTAGGTGTCGATAATTGAATAATTTGATTATCTGTATTCTTATACCAATTAGCTTTTAAAGTATTAGTTAAAGATCCAAACATAACTTTATCTTTACGACCATGAGCATAGATTACAGTGTTTTGACTTAGAGTAGTAAAATTATCTCTAAAGTCTGCAAATACCCATCCAGCACCATTAGTTTTTCTGTTAAATGAATGGTGTAGATAATAATCATTATTAGTAGTTTGAACTACAGGGTAGTTAACATTTGTATTCTTAACAATGATCCAAGCAACAGTATCAGAGTTTTGTTTTAATAAATCTTTAAAATTAACTGAAGATAGTGGAGTATTTAAATACTTCCAATACAAAGTATTCTTTTTACTATATTCATCTTTCTTTTCTGGAGCAGGTGCTTCCTCTTCAGGAACATTAACTAACTCTCCAGCATCACTAACTTCTACAATTGGTGTATCTTCAACTAAAGCATTACTTAACTCATTAACTGAGATACCTTGAATAAACCAATTAATAATAATTGCACTAGTAACAAAGAAGACAATACTTGATAAAATAACACTCATTTTATATAGTTTGTACTTCTTGCTCTCTTTAGGAGCTAATTTATAATAAAGTTTGTTAATAGCAAATCTATTTAACTTTTGTTGATATCTTAAATAATTATGCTTACTAATATGAACTTTTTCAATCTTACTTAACTTATTTACAGTAGAGTATTTTCTAACTGTCTTAGGTCTTTCAATACCCAAGTTCATTAAAGCAATTTTATTTAAGTTATATAATTGTCTTCCAAATTCCTCGGATTCAACATTTATTTTAATCTTTTTCTTTTTCGTAATGTCTTTTGGTTTAAATAAATGGAACTTTGGTTTTGGCGCTACATTCTTTTCAATATTAGTAACTTTCTTAGAAGCAGATGTCTTTAAAGCAGATTTCTTGTTGATCATATCATCTAGTTTAATGATAACAGTATCATATAAAGACATACGACGTTTTTTAGTTTCTAACTTTTCTAATCTCTCTTGTTCTTTTCTTAAAGCATCTAAGTGAATAGAAATAGTAGCATTTTCATCTTGAATAATAGGTTCAGTAATATCACCAGCTTGATATAACTCTGGGTTTGTTACAGTAACCTTATTTGGTTTTACTTCTTCTTTAGTTTCTTGTTGTTCCTTTAATTGCTCTTCATATTTCTTTTCGACAGCAGCTCTTAAATCGCTTAATTTGAGTTTAATAGTGTCCAGTAAAGAATTCTTTAAAACCGGTAAATCTAAATCTTCTTGTTTATTTTGCAGAGTAGGTAAATCAATATCTTCGTGCTTTTTCTTTTTATTCATCAGTTTAAACTGTTGAGTTTTAGAAAGCTCTTCTTCATTTTTATCTATTCTAAACTGCAATATTGCGGTTTTTTCCAAATCATTTAATTCCGTACGAGGATCTATTTGTTCAATATGAATATTGTCTTTATCGTCATGATTATTTTTGACCATATTAAAACACCTCTTTACTATCTACAATTATAACATATATATAAAAAAGATAAAGTAAATTTTGGGTGGCATTTTACTTAATTTTATATTATAATTGATATAGTAAAATAGGAGTGATGATTATGAATAATTGTCCAAAATGTGGTAATCCCATGCAAGAGGGCGTAACAATTTGCCCAATTTGCGGTACAAATACATTAGAAAACAATGAAGCTGCACCAGCAGCTGCTCCAGTGCCTCCAGCACCAGCACCTGCACCAGCTCCAGTAGAAGCAGCACCTGCACCTGCAGCGCCTGCACCAGCTTCCGTAGAAGCTTCTGCTCCAGTTGAACCAGCCTCAGTAGTTGAAACTTCTGCGGCACCAGCAGCACCTGCTGAAACACCAGGAGCTATAGCACCTACGGTAGAGCGTATTGAAGGACCAACTCCAGTTCCTGGAATTCCTTCATCAGTTGTTCAACCAACTGTTGTTCTAAATGAAGAAAAGCCATTGGTAGCTAATCCTAAATTAGAAGGGAAGAAACCAAGTAAGAAAACTCCAATAATAGTAGCTGCTATTTTAATTGTTGTACTTGGTATTGCTGGCTTTATGTTCTTAAATCCAGGTAAATCAACTAAGAAACCTATTAACAATGTCCCTGGTGAAGAAGTAGCAATGCGTGATATGGCATCTAATGGTTATTATTTAAGAGTAGCAGAAGATTGGGATATTACTGAAGATGGAAATAATGTAATCGTAAGTAATAAAGAAGGCACAGTAGTATTAAAATTAGATCATTCAACAGCCAACCTTGAAAACATTAACGCTCAAGGAATAGAAAATGTTCTAAAAAGTGATAGTACATATCAAGATGTTGAAGTATCAGAAATTGATATGAGCGGAAGAAATACATTCTTAGTAACAGCTAATATTAATGCATTACCAGTTCAAGTATTCTTCATTAATGGAGGAAAGAGTCTTACTTTAGGAGCTACAGTAGTATATCAAAGCCAAGATTCTAAAACTAAATATGAATCTACTGTAACTGAAATGATTGGATCATTATCATATTCTGCAGATTCAGTAAGAGCTATTGAAACAATGTCTGAGTATTCTAAAATGTTTGGTGTCTTTAACAAGGTAAATTATAGTATTCCTGCTAATAAACCAGTTGAAGAATCAAAGCCAGAAGAACCAGCACCTGTTGAAACTAAACCTGAAGAAGTAGAAGAACCAGCACCTGCTGAAGAAAACGGTGAAAACGAGGATACACCTGTTGATAATCAAGCAAAATCTCCAGAACAAAATCCTGGTGAAGATGAATAAAAAGAAAACTAGCAACAAAACTAGTTTTTTTGTTTAAAAACCGCTGTCAAAAGTGCAAATTTTTACGAAAAGTATCGAAAATATCTTGATTTAATAATGGTTTTTTGCTATCTTTAGTATGTAAGGGTAATACCTTACTAGAAATAATAATTTTATTGGGAGGTAAAATTTATGGGAAAACAAGAATTAGTAGAATTCATGGCAGCTAAAACTGGTTTAACTAAAGCTGATGCTACTCGTGCATTAGACGCTGCATTAGAAGGTGTTACAACTGGTCTTAAAAAAGAAGGAAAAGTTGCTCTAGTTGGATTCGGAACATTCACAGCTAAAAAGAGAGCTGCAAGAGAAGGAATCAATCCTTTAACTAAAGCAGCTATCAAGATTCCTGCTAAAAATGTTGCATCTTTCAAAGCTGGAAGCAAATTAAAAGCAGCTATTAACTAATTAAAAGTTAAATTAATAAAAAAGAGCTATAAGTTTAATATTTATAGCTTTTTTTTGTGTTTTTTTGTTATACTATATATAGTGTATAGTAGAGGAAGATGAATGATGGCTAAAAAGAAACAAACAAAGAAAAAAACAACACCAATAGCATTAATAATATCCTTATTAATTGTATTGGTGATTTACTTAATTAATAGATTAGTGTTTGTTCGTCCAATAATGTGGCTTGTAGCTATTATCTTCTTTGTTATCTATTTAAAACAATACTATAAGATGACAGTAAAACAAATGCTTACATCAATTATAATTTTATTCTTTGTGTCTATTGTATTAGATGGAATAATCGTAACTGTATTTAAAAGAATACCAGCATTTACTTATAATGTTGTTTCAAGTGAAAAAGTAAATATCTATTATTCACCAGGTCTAAGAGTATGGCAATGTGATAAGAATAGTTATAAAAATCTAATAATTGATCAATTCTATAATAAAGGATATGTATGTGATGCTAATGATATCGTAACAGTTGATTCTAATTCTTTCTTAAATTCCGTTATTGAAAATTTTGATGATTACCATAATCAATATGTTAAAATTAATGGAAAAATTAGCAAAAAGAATAGTCAAAAGTCAATTGAAATGCGACCATATATTGAAAGTGAAGTTAAAGTAAATGGTTATGTTGAATTTTCTAATAGCATAGTATTAAAAATCTTCTTTACTGAAAATGCAAAAGAGCTAGATGAATATGATGTATATGATGACATTACAATTCTTGGCTTAGTAAAGAATATTGAAGGTGAAACAGGAAACTATATAGTATATATGGATAACGCTAAAGTATTAAGCAACAACAGTCTTACTAACTTCGATATTTCCATTAATCCAGAAGCTAGATGTAGTTCTAAAAAACTATTAGCAATCTCTGCTGATAAAGAATTATATAGCTATTGTTTAAAAGAAATCTTTGTCTCATATGCTGAAAATACAAGTGAATTAATTGATATCTTATCTTCTAATAAACTAGAAATACCTGACTTATATAAAAACTACAGTAAAATTGAAAGCGACGATAAAGGTAATAAAATGTATCGTTTAGATAACTATAGTGTTCTTGTATGTAATAGCGAAAACTCTAAAGACATTATTATTGGTAAAAAAAATATGAATTTTACTGATACAGAATGTAGTATCTATGAAGAATCATAAAAATTATTTTACAACAAAAAGCATAATTGATATAATAAATACATGGTAGAGATACCTAGTGAGGATGATATTTATGGCAAATACTAAAAAAGCAAACACAACTGCTAAGAAAACAAATAAAACAGTAAGTAAACCAGCAGTTTCTAAAAAAACAAGTGAAAAGAGAACAGCAAGAGTAATCCAAACTGAAAATAGTTATGGACGTACCATTTTAGCTGCTTTATTAATTATCGTAGTATTAATTGGTGGTTACTTAGGAGTTCAATATAAGAAGACTCATGGTGATGGTAACTATGTTGCTACTGCAGATGAAAAGAAATTTAAAAATGAATATGAAAGTCTAAATAATGTTGAAAAAAATAAATCTATCAAAATAATGGCTGATAACAATATTGAATATATCAATATGGATAAAGCAGCTAGTATTTTAGATAGTGGTAGTGGAGTAATCTATTTTGGATTTGCAGGCTGCCCTTGGTGTCGTAATGCTATTACAGTTCTTCTAGATGCAATGAAATCTACAGAACTAGATAAAATCTATTATGTTAATGTAAGACCTGATAGCAAACCAGAAAACGATGTTCGTGATACTTATACTTTAGATTCTCGTAATAAAGCTAAGAAAACTAGAGATGCTAAAGAAAGCTACTATCAAGTTCTATTAGCTTTAGCTAATAATCTAGAAGATTATATTTTAACAACATCAAATGGTAAAAAAGTAAATACTGGTGAAAAGAGATTATATGCTCCAACAGTAGTAGTTGTTAAAAAAGGCGTTGTAATTGGTTTCCACCAAGGAACATATGATGGACATGATATGGATAAAAATGGTAATCTTCCAGATTTAACAAAAGATCAAGAAAAAGTATTACTAAATGTCTATACAAAAATGATATCTAAATATCAAGACGACAATTGTAACGAAGAAAATTGTTAAAGATAAGAAAAACTTATCTTTTTTTCTTGCATTAATTTAAGATAGTTATTATAATAGGAACTCCGTGTTAACCCAAAGACGCGGAATTGCTAGAATAGTTTTACTAAATAAGATTATTTCTATCTAAAGGAGATAATTATATGAAGTCAAATAAAAAGGGATTATCAATTGAAGAACGTTTAATGTTTATTATAATTGGTGTAATTCTAATCCTAGCAATTGGAGTCTTAACTATCAACAATCTCTCTGCATAAATCACAATTTATGATAGTTAATACTCAAAAAGATAGGGTGTACAAAGGATATTGTCGATTTAGGAAAAAAACAATATATCAGTAGTTAGCTTAAAAGAAGAAAATTATTGATTACCGTTAAATAGTGATTAAGGGTTTACCTAAAACTATTAAGACAAATATTATTCTTTTTTTAAAATCGAGGACTACCCAAAAACTAACAACACTCAAGTCTTAATAATATTCTTAATAGTATGTATTCCAAGTGCATACTAGTATATCCTTGATAACATGATGAAAATCATGTTTTTTCTTTAAAAAAAATGCATAATAGACTATAATATAACCAGAAAGTGGGTGGGACTTTATGAAAATAATTACTTTATTACCTGCTGATACTTATACAGTTGTTAATAAATCTATTATTACTGAAGAAGATCAAAAGAATCTTATCTCTTTATATGAACCATTAATTGGTCCCATCGCCATCAGTTTATATTTTACTTTATTAAGAGATATTCGTTTAACTGATTATGTCTCTAATGATTACACTCATCATCACTTGATGACTATGATGAAAAGTAGTATTGAAGTAATCAGAATTGCTAGAGAATCTCTTGAAGGATTAGGATTATTAAAAACATACTTTAAAGAAGGAGAAAACAATTCTTATGTTTATGAATTATATTCACCATTAACACCAAAAGAATTCTTTGCCTCTCCAATTTTTAATGTGACTTTATATAATAATATAGGTAAAACAGAATATGAAAACTTAAGATTAGAGTATGAACTACCTAAAATAGATATGAAAGAATATGATGACATTTCTAAACCAATAGATTTGACTTTCAAATCTTCTCCTAATATAGAAACATTTGAAACTAAAGATCATAATTCTCTAAATCTTAAATTTGATAATAATATTGATTTCGATTTAATTGAATCATCGTTACCAAAAGGTCTTTTAAAAGAAAATACATTTACCAAAAAACTAAAAGACTTAATCAATCAACTGGGTTATATTTATGACTTAGATACACTAAAAATGATTGAGATAATAAGAACAGTCATAACGGATAAAGGTACTATCGATCGTGAAGAATTAAGAAAACAAACTAGAAAGTATTATCAATTCAACAACAATGGTAGATTACCAACTTTAGTATATAGAACTCAACCAGAATATCTTAAATCTCCACAAGGAGATACATCTCCAAGGGCCAAGATCATCTATATGTTTGAAAATACTTCACCAAGAGATTTCTTACAATTAAAGAATAAAGGTGCAACACCAACATCAAGAGATTTAAGATTATTAGAAACATTACTAACAGATTTAGAATTAAAACCAGCTGTTGTTAATGTCTTAATAGATTATGTCTTAAAGAAGAATAATAATAAACTAAATCAATCATTTGTTGAAACCATTGCCGGTCAATGGAAAAGATGTAATGTTGAAACCGCTGAAGAAGCAATGGATTTAGCAATAAAAGAAAATAATAAGTATAATAAGAAACTACCAACGAATAAAAAGGTAGATAATCAAAAACCAGTTTGGTTTAATGAAGATATTTCTAAAGAAGAAATAACTCAAGAGGAACAAGCAGAACTAGAAGATTTATTGAAAGATTTCAGGTGATAAAATGATCAATAGTGAAGTTAACAAAAAGTCTTTAAAAGACAATTACTTAGAAGCTTCTAAAGATATTAAATTTCGTCGCTTAGTAAAAACAATCAAAGCTACTGATGATGAAGCTATGAAATACACTTCTTCATTAGAAGAAACAGTTAAAGAATTAAATAACTGTTCTACTTGTGATGGACTAGTTTATTGTAAAAATCGTTTAGAAGGTTATGTCTTCTATCCTGAAAAAGATAAATATCAAATCAAATTTTCTTATGCTCCTTGTAAATATCAAAAAGAAATGTTAAAAAAACAACAAGAGCGTGATACAAGAGAAAAAGACATCATAAACGCTTCTTTCTCTGATATTGATATTACAGATAAAAAAAGAGTAAAAGTAATTAAATGGTTAAAAAACTTTTATGATAAATACGATAAAAATGAAGAGTTTAAAGGCCTATATCTTCATGGTAATTTTGGCTGTGGAAAAACTTATTTAATTTCAGCCTTATTTAATGAATTATCTAAAAAAAGAATTTCAACCGAAATTGTTTATTTTCCAGAATTACTAAGAGATATTAAAAGTGATTTTGATACCTTTGGTGATCGTATAGAGTATTTAGAAAATGTTGATCTATTACTAATCGATGACATTGGTGCTGAAAAAGTTACTGAATGGTCTAGAGATGAAATATTAGGAACAATTCTTCAAAAAAGAATGAACAATTATAAAACAACATTTTTTACTTCTAATCTAAATATGGAAGAATTAGAACGCCATTTAAGAATCAATTCTTATAGTGATGATGAGATAAAAGCAAGAAGAATTATTGAAAGAGTAAAGCAATTGACTGAAGACATGGAATTAATAAGCGAAAACAAAAGAAAATAGTGTCAAAAGAATATAAAAAATAGCAATAACATTGCTATTTTTTGTTATAATAAATTTGGTGGTATGTATGAAGAATACTAATGTAATATTTATGGGTACACCTGACTTTGCTGTACCAATTTTAGAAAGCTTAATTGAAAATACCAATGTTATCATGGTTGTTACTCAACCAGATAAAGAAATAGGTAGACATCACGAAATGTCTTTTAGTCCTGTTAAAAAAGTCGCTTTAGAACATAACATTGAAGTATATCAACCAGCCAAGATTAGAAAAGAATTTGAACCTGTAATTAATAAAAAAGCTGATATCATTATCACTTGTGCTTATGGTCAAATAATTCCTGAAGAGATTCTAAACAGTCCAAGATTAGGTTGTATAAATGTTCATGCTTCATTACTACCAAGATTACGTGGTGGAGCACAACTTCATCATGCACTTATAGA
>Ga0247609_10002866_pt1 | contig 17846 bp, 16 predicted proteins | sample 172DNAGHGlowgp2_FD_193487 | JGI IMG/M metagenome (GOLD analysis project Ga0247609, IMG submission 193487) | Sheep rumen microbial communities from Palmerston North, Manawatu-Wanganui, New Zealand - 1728 DNA GHGlow gp2 | ecosystem: Host-associated > Mammals > Digestive system > Stomach > Rumen ...
GCAAGGACGTCCCATTTTCTTTTTCAGCAACAGCTCTTTGAGTTTCGCCCATTCCTCATCTGTTAATTCATATGCCATTTTGTTTCACCCGAAATATATTTTATCACTTTTTGTCCACAGTTCCTAGTTTAAAACCATAAATGTCGTCAATTGTAGCAGAAATATCGCGCTGACTCATACCGCGAGCGTACATCGCCAGAACTTTGTTTTCAATGTCGGACACATCGCGCTTGTACTTGGGTAAAATTATTGAGTCGAAGGAGGCTTGACGATCACGGGGCATCTCAATCGCTGTCTCGCCCATTGAGGTCTTGATAGTCTTGTCGAAGTAGCCGTTACGCCGGTTCGTCGTCTCTTTTTCCTCGCGGGAATTTGGTTCGTAGCCAAGATGACTTTCCATTTCGCCATTAAGCATAGCCTCAAACATCGGTCCGAAGACTTCTTTTAGAGCCGCTTGCATTTCGGCGACACTTTTGGGCTTGTACTGGGCGATAATGGCTTGAGCAATTCTCCTGCCGGGTGTGTCTCGATTCTTTCTTTTCATCTCTTTTTCTCTCCTATATCAAAAAAATGGATTGTGCTCTCTTACTTACACAATCCATTTTACACTACCAAGCTTGACGATAGAGAATACGTCTATATCTCGGCGAAATTTCTTCAAGACGAGTGTAACCGCGATGGATACGACTATCGCAAACTCGTTTCGGATTTAATTGCTGACGGTTTCTTCACTCCCGCTGACGCTATCGAAAAAGGCAACAAGTCCACGCTTTATACGGTTCAGAAAAAAATTGGTAAAGCCAACACCCGTTGTTACAGAATTAAAAAAGCTATCTTTGACGGCGTTGAATAAAACGCCAACAAAATGTACTCGTCCCTTTTGTTGGACGAGTTTTTTTTTTGCTCCTTCCTCCTTGCACTTATCCTGACAATAATTGAAACACAAAAAGGTGATTCATGTTTATTTCATAGTTAAATGGCGTCGTAACGCCATTTACAAAAAAAGGTAACAGCCAAGTCAATCCTGTTACCATTCTGTTACCAATTCTGTTACCAGTTTTTTGGCGTTCTGACGCCATATATATATATATAGGTAACAGAGGTAACAGTCAAATAATAGTTTCTCTCCTATGCGAAAAAAAAGTATGCGCGTGCAAAAAAGTTGCAAGAATCACGTTTGCGCGCGCGCACTTTTTTTTCCGTCTATAGAGTTAAAAAAATCCTGTTACCGCTGTTACCTTGTTACCTTTGCCCATTTTTTGGCGTCCTGACGCCATTTTAGGAGGTAACAGGATGGTAACAGCCAAGCAAAAATCCTGTTACCTTTTCTGTTACCTCCGCTGTTACTCCCGATTTTTTCAGTGTTACTCTTGCTTTACCAGTGTGTTTTTTTCCCGTTACTTCCTGTTACCATTTTTGAGTACCGGGAAAATGGAGGCATTGAGACACAAAAAAATTCCCCGCTGTTTCTCATTGGGGAATAAGTTTATCGCTGAAAATGGAAAGTTTGATTAGGATTCTTATTTTATTTCATAGCCGATGCTTTTTAGTTCTTGTTCAATGTCATGTTTCCATTGACCTTTATAGGGAATATAAACTACTCCATTGATGTCGCTAGGATATTCGATGTCGCCGTCGACTAAGGCACAGACTCGATTGCGTCCTAATTTACCGATTAGATAACCATGCTCGAAGATAACGTTTTGTCTTGCTCGGAACTTCATGTCATCATATTGAGTCTCCGCTGTGCCGCCTCTATCGCATGGAGTGTAGAGAACAATGCCGTAGCCAACATCTGTATTTTCTTCTATCTTTTCTATGACTGTTTTACCTTTATTGACTTGTTCGCTGAGCACTACAGCTTCTAAGCCAAGTTTATATATGAATGCCTCTACTTCAAGTTTTAGTTTGTCGTCGTGTCCGTGTACAATAAAAACTTTTTTGTTGATGGAATTAGGTTCGGTCTTGGTTGATTGCTTTTTATTGTCGTCCAATTCTTTTTTCACCTTAGATAGAACTTCATTTGTAATGTCCGTGACTAACTCATCGCTTTGAATAATTCCCGCTTTAGTGTAATAAAATCCAATCATTGCGATACTCGAAGTTCGATTTCTTTCGGATATTTGATTGTTTCTCAAGTCTACAATGGATTTAATGGAACGCTCGGAGGACACGATTTTTATGCGAGATACTTTTGCTTTCGTTAGGCAGTAGCCGTCCATGAAAAATTCTTTTTCGTTTATATAGGGAACTACGATTTCTGTTTTGATTCTGTCCATATTCGGTTGGTCTACCAATGTTATTTGGTTTATGTTTTTCTTCTGCCCAATGGTTTCAGGGACTTCAATCAATACGCTGTAGTACAATTTTGTTTCACTTCTCTTTCTGAAGATATATTTGGTTTTGATAAAGCTTGAGTAACTCGACGGCGATGGAAGGCTCGTCATCTAAAAATTTTTCCCAGCCATAGGCGCGAGCGACAGCCAAATCGTTTTTCCTGTGCGCCTGTCGCAATTCATAAGGCATAGTTACTTCGTCGTACAGCTCGGCAAAACTCGAATCGGTCAATGACGCCCGAATATCTAAAATCACTTGCGCGGACGTTTCAATCGCCCGTTTCTGCTTATCAGTCGGTTCAATCCAGATAAAATTGTTGTAGACGACATCTTTGGAGTAACGATAATCGGATTTCAGCCGACCGCCGACAGTTCGTAGCCAAGTCATGTGTATCGAACTCGTCAACACGCCGAAATGGTACAAAGTCGCGTTCGGGACGACGAAAACTAAATTGCTGGCAAGTTCATCAGGCTTCATAAAGCCAATAGGAATGTATTGGCGATTCTCGGAGCTGACGGATGGAATCAGCAAATAATTGCCGGTCGGAAAGTTTTCAACGTGAAAGCGCGTAGGTTTGTCGGCAAGCTTGCGAGTGCCCGCGCTTTTGCTGGCAAGTCTGAACTCACGGACATTTTTGACGCGCTGATAGACAAGCGGCATCCGTTTCAACTCATGTGGTAGACAATCCTTGAGCAAGAGACAATAACGCGGCTCATTGTTGATAAATTCTCGTGCGCCGTACCATTTGCGAAAATATTTTTGTGAGTTAGGCTCGCGAGCAATAAACTCGGTCATTTCGTCGAGTGTGAAGAGATAATTGCCGTCGTCGATAGGTTTGTTGCCAATGCCGATAGCGGGCATTCCGTCTTGAAGGTGATTCGGTCTGCTTTCAACAAAAATATTTGGTGCGTCGAGCAAGTAGGCGTTGATGTTGGTCGCGAAAATTTTTTTATCGCCGTCGAAGATGATTTTGGGCTTGGAATTGGGCACGGAACTGAAACCGATGATGACGCAGTGGACGTGAGCTTTTTGAGTTGATTCGCTGTCCCAACGAAAAGTTCTGTAGGCAAAATCAATGTGCACGTTATCAAATAGCGGACGCCAGAGAGTGGCAATAGAATCGCCTTGGCAAATCGAGTTGGTTGAAACAAAAGCGGCGCGAAGATTTTTGCTACGACAAAAGTTGGAGGCTTTTTCATACCAACCGGAAACATAATCGAGATTGCCAGCATTTTTCCAGCCGTCAAAAACGTAGTTGATGTCGGCTTTCTGCGCGGCATTCATAATTCTCGCGCCTACGAAAGGCGGATTGCCGATGATAAAGTTTGGTTGCGGACAAATATTTTGCCAGTCGAGATGTAGCGCGTTGCCTTCGTGAATGTTGCTGTAGCTTTTGAGCGGGAGAAAATCCAAGTCGCGGTGGATAATAGCTTGAGTTTCTTGAATCATTTGTAGTTCGGCGATCCAGAGAGCAGTTTGGGCGACAGCGACGGCAAAATCATTTATTTCGATACCGAAGAATTGCCCAATGGAAACTTTGATAGGATTGACGAGTTCGCCAAGCTGAATTTGAGAGCCGAGCAATTCTTTGAGCACGTCGTTTTCGAGTCGGCGCAGTGAAAGATAAGATTCGGTCAAGAAATTGCCGGAGCCGCAAGCGGGGTCGAAAATTTTTAGCGCGGCGAGTTTGTCTTGAAAGGCTAGAAGATTTTTCTTGCGATTCCGCGCAGAAGTTTTGACACTCAAGAATTCTTTGTGAAGGTCGTCGAGAAAAAGCGGTGCGATGACTTTATGAATGTTTTCGAGGCTGGTGTAGTGCATACCGGCAGCGCGACGTGTCATAGGATTAAGCGTTGATTCAAAGACCGCGCCGAAAATGGTCGGAGAGATACCAGCCCAATTGAAGCCGCTACTTGCCTCTTCGAGCAGGAGATTTTTAATTTCGGGCGTGAAGTTGGGGATTTCGATAGCTCCCGCGAACAAGCCGCCATTGACGAACGGAAAATTTTTCAAATTGTCATCAAGGTATGGGTCGCGAGCATCAATAGGAGTATTAAGCACGTCGAACAGTAGAATTAAATCTTGCCGAATGTTTCTTGAACCTTCCAACCAGTCGCGGAAGATTTTATGTTTGCCGAAAATGCCTGATGATTCGGCGAAGAGACAGAAAACAAGCCTCACGCAAAGTTTGTTGAGGCTTGCCAAAGAATGTTCGTTATCGGGGTTGAGATATTGCGAGTGAAGAGCGTCGTAGAGTTTACCGACGATTTCTCCCGCTTTCAAACTTAATTCGAGTTCAACATGTAGTTTATTTTTATTTTTATTTTCGTCGATGAGAAAATCGAACGCATGGAATTTTTCGGGCAGTTCGTCGAGAAAAATTTTTGTCGGTGTAGCGAGCGTTTCCATGTCGTAAATCAAAAATTCGGCGAAGTTGCAGACGACAATCCAGCGCGGGCGCATGGAATAGGGCAAAGAACTACCGTAGCGTTGCGCCTGTTCATAAGGCGTTAAAGTCGAGCCGTCGGATTGTGATTTCTCCTGTGACAAGTCTTCTGACAGCGATTTTTGCTCAATAATAACTTTGGTGTCAGGTAAGAAGGCGTCGATAAAACTTGTGTGTTTAAGTTTGATGGGCACTTCAAAGCGAATAAATTTTTCCGGCTCGGAGACGCCTGACACATCACGAAGGAAAGAAAGCCAAAAGGAATGAGTTTCACCCTTCTCGTAGCCGCGTTCCGACCATTGAGCAACAAATTTTTTTACAACGTTTTTTCTTTCAGTCTCACTCATTTTAGTAACCTAACTAAGAATGTATTGTCTCTTCAAATTATTAAATTGATTATGTCGTATTATTCCGTCATGTTGCAATCGCCCGACTAAAATGCCAACGTCAATGTTAATACTGTTAGCGAATTGTATTAAAGCACTGGCAGTAAAAATCCTATCTTGGACAAAGGACTTCAAACTTTCAGAAGGCACAAGTGTTTCACGAGCAAATAAATCAGCCTTTTTCTCGTCATCATCGGAAGTACCATTGGCTTGTCCAATATGACCGTAGATAATATGCGCAATTTCATGAAATAAGCTGAACCAAAATTTGTCCGCATATTTTCCGCGAACGGTTAAGCCGACAACTATTTTTTTTCCGTCATAAAAACTGGCACCATGAAGAGCCGAATCCTTGATATGTGGCAGAAAAATCAATGCAATACCGTTATCGCTAAACAAATTTCTAAGCTCAGGACAAAAGATTTCTGGAGACGAAACACTCATGGAACGTATGTTAGGGATAACTTTTTTTAACCCACTGATGTTAATAGGAGCGGTGTTGCAATTTCTTGCTTCGATTTTTGCTTGTTGCGCCCATGCAAGCAGAGAATAATCGCTTTTATCACCGGAGGAGAATCGCCGACAAGCTATACGATTTATCGCAGGATTATTTATTAGCTGGAGCGTTGACACCTCAAAAAATTTTCGTAGGATGACGACTTTATCATAAGAATTCTTAGAAGAAGAAATCCAACCATTTTTAACCATGTCGTAACAAGGCAATTTCTTCGCTATTTCAGCATCTGCCTCCATTTGATTTTCCTCTTCAACTTTAATCAGTGTCTCACGATACAAAGCCTCTAAGTTTTCCCAAAACACAGCGGGAACACCCAGCACGGATTCCAAACGCATCGCGACGTTAGAGGTAAGCTGTACACGCCCTTTTAGCAAATTAGTAACATGTTTCTCGGTTAAACCCATTCTCAATGCAAATTCTTTCTGGCTCATGGAGCGAAAGGAAAGCTGTTCCTTAATCGTTTCGCCAGGCGGAATGGCAATGTAAGTATGACTGCAGTTCATTCTAAGCTCTCCTTTCTTTCAATGATAATCAACAATCTCAATAATTTTTGCTATCTGAACTTGTTCATTTTTAACCGTGAAAATCAATCGATATGGATGACCTAAGTCAACGCTGTATTGACCATTACGATTCCCAGTCAATCGATGACAACGCCCTATGTGACATTGAATCATAACTTCGACGCTTGGGGCGGCAGAAATTTCATAGATACGTTGATAAAGTTTGTCCGCTATATCTGAACCGTGTTTACGAGTTGCCTCTGAATAATCGGTACAGATTCGCTCAATGCTTTTATTTTTATAGGTCACTATCAAATATCTCACCGCCAAATTTACCTTAAAGGTTAATTTATAATAGCACAACACTAAGACAAAATCAATAGTGAGTATTCTTATTTTTTCTTTGTGCCCGCAATGGGCACATTTTTTACGTCAAGTAAAAAATGCAAAAAGATAAGAATTTGAGTCCCTCCTTTTGTGCCAAAATATGGGAAAAAGGAGGCAATACTTATGGCTAGTTATCATTTGAGAGTAAAGGACGATACAAAAAAAAGCGGCTTTAAAGTTTCCGCTAAACGTCACGCTGATTATATTCTGCGCGAGGAAGGACAAGCCCATGCGGACTACATCAACCGCGAAGGAGCGCAGAGCGACCGCAATGATTGTGTCTTCAAAGGAAGTCAGTTACCCAAATGGGCGAAAGGTTCTGCGCAAAAATTTTTCAGCGCGGCGACACGTTATGAGGATAAGGGGAACTGCCGCTATAAAGAAATCGAATTGTCATTGCCCAACGAACTAACTCTGGAACAGAATCGGAAAATTGTGGACAGGTTCATCGTCAATCATTTGGCAAATCACTACTACGCTTATGCGATACATGAGAAAGCAGGAGAACTTTCGGGTGAACGCCATCCGCACGTTCATATTATGTTTTCCGAACGAATTATTGACGACGTGGAAAGAATAAGTGAAAGACCGGCTTGCAAATATTTCCGTCGTGCTGCCAAACCGCTAAGAGGCGAACAAGTCGCAAGTTTTGAACGTCGCCGTCAGCATGGCGCACCTAAAGATAAAAAATGGCACAGCAAAAAATATTTCCAATGTTAGTAGTGCCTTATATATCAAACTATTCTCCTATCTTTAAAAGAATGTAACTACTATAAAATAGGTGATTTCAATGTGGGTAAGAAATAGATATACTGGACCAGGCGGTGGACTTTATACTGGACCAGGCGGTGGACTTTATACCGGACCAGGCGGTGGACTTTATACCGGACCAGGCGGTGGACTTTATACCGGACCAGATTCTAATCCATATATGTCGAATTGGCCACCGAGAGAATATCTTCTTAAATATTTGAAAGATAATGGTCTAATTGAATACTTAGATTTCCTGTTAAAACATAATTTCTAACACTTTAGGAAAAAACAAAAAATTGCCAGCACTGGATATTTTTTTGCCTAGGGTGTGTTGAAAAACTCTATTGGTGAATACGCTGAGAAAGAAGAAAAATAGCAAGAGAAATAAAACCACTGAAGCTTGAAGATAATTTATCCAGACGGGTACTAATTCGCAGATAATCTTTTAGCCGGCAGAAAAATCTCTCAACGACATTGCGTTTTTTGTAAAGCTCTTCGTCAAATTCATGCTTAACCTTGGCATTGGCTTTATCGGGAATGCAAACTATAGCTCCTTGTTTTTCGAGATAATCACGGATTTTGGCAGTAGAATAAGCTTTGTCAGCCAATACCGCTTTGTCTTTGAGCTTAAGTCCTCGCAAAAGTGGCACAGCAACGAGGTTGTCGTTTACATTACCGGCGGAAAACAGGAATTTAACGACTTGGAATTTTTCATCGAGCAATACGTGGATTTTGTTAGTTTTACCTCCACGAGAGGATTCAATATCTTGTTTTGTCTCGTGTCCGAGAGCATTCTTACGCGCGCCCAAAGCGTGTCGATGCACTTTGCAAAACGTCGAATTAAGGGTTATTCAAATAACCTTCACTCTAAAGACAACGTAACTTCAGATTCTCTCACCGAGACAAAAACTCCTGATGAATCCCATGTTAAAAATAAAAAGCCCACTAAAAAAACGAGCAACGAAAATTCTGATAAATCCTCTCAGCTTTCCGTAAAAAAAATGATGGTGTACCGTCAAATCGGCGCAAAGATTGCTTACTACCGCACTCTCAAACAGATGAGCCAAGCCGAACTTGCCAAGCGCGCTAATCTCAGCTCCAGTACTCTCGGTCGAATTGAGCGCGGCAAATACAATAACGGCGTTCCTATTTCTACCCTTCTCGACATCGCTGAAGGGCTCCGGATCGAACTCTCCGCTCTCGTTACTTTCAGCGAGGAAGAAAAGAAAGTTTGGTGGGAGATTGATAAAAACATGCTTTAATCCTTGTTCTATTTGTTTCCTTTTCTTTTTTACACGTACCTATTAAACAAATGAATTTATTAGAAGGAATTAAAAAACTATTCTCTTACTGTAGGGAGGGAAAAATAATGGATTGGGGGTTTGAAGGCTCAACGCGTAGGCGCACTTGTATGCTTATGGTCACCCATGCCTGTAACCTCAACTGCATATACTGCTACGAAACTCACAAGAAAAACGCTTACATGGACACGAACTTGGCAAAAGAAATCATTTTGCGCGAAGCTCAATTCGTAAGCGAAAGCGATAACTTCGATGAGTTGGAGATTGATTTTATGGGTGGCGAACCGCTCATGAATTTCCCACTGATTAAAGACGTCGTAAAGTGGCTTGAGACGGGCGCAATTAACATTCCATGGATTTGTTTCGCGACAACGAATGCTACGTTGCTCACTGACGAGATCAAAGCTTGGTTGCGAAAGCATAAAAATGCTATTACTCTTGGTGCCAGTTACGACGGAAACAGCAAGATGCAATTCACCAATCGCGGCACGGACAAATACAATCTGGATTTAGCTTTTTTCCGTGAAGTGTGGCCTCATCAAGCTTTTCATATGACAATATCTAAAGAAACTCTTTCAACTTTGGCGGAAGGCGTTCTTGATATGCAAGAAAAGGGTTACAAAGTTGAAGCTGGCTTAGCTGAAGGCTTAGACTGGACAATCGATGACGCGCTGATGTATCGCGAACAATTATGCATACTGAAAGACGCTTACTTAAAGAACACTGCCCTTACTACTTTTAACCGATTAACAAGATTCGTCAATGTTTACGATTTACCGTCTACAGAAAAAGTCCAAGAGAAATGGTGCGGCACGGGAAAAGGTATGGCGACCTATGATATTGACGGCAAAAAATATGGTTGTCAGATGTTTACGCCTTTAGTTTTAGGAAAAGATAAAGCAATACTTACAGATGCGTTGGATTGGGATACTCCTGAATCAACGGCTGATAATTATTGTAAAAATTGTGTATTGCGTAGATTTTGCTCGACGTGTGCAGGGTTAAATTATAAGTATCGTGGAAGTCTTGCAAATCGTGATAAACGCTATTGTGCAATGATGCTGGCGGAGGCATTGACGGCTTGCGAATTTCAAGTTGAACGTATTGCGGCTATGGATAAACTCGACGAACAAGACGCGCAACACGGACAAGCGGCACTTCAAGCTTATAAGGTGTTACGATATCTGGATATAGAAAAAAGCCAAAGCCCTTACACGATTTGAACTAGCAGAATTCTTATTCGATGTTGCTTCAAATGCGACACATATAAGTTTCTAATAATTACGCTCGGTGATGACGGCTTTCGTCGGTACGTCAAGGGGTATCAACGCCCCCGAATCTCGAAGTTGTCAGAAAGCTCGTTGCCATTGAGCGTAAACATGGAAGGAGGGAAATGAACATGAAGATGAACATGGAAGACCTTAAGGCTCTTGAACTCAAGCTGGCCGAGTACAGCAAAGAGAACGGCGCAATCGCTGAGCATGAGTCGTCAAACCAAAACTGTCATTGCTCAGCAGGAGATTGCTTCGGAGCTTGCTCGGGTACCTGCATAGGTTCTTGTCGGGGATGTGCATAAGTTCTAAATGTTAAATTCAGATATAAAAATCAGCTTTACGGGTGGCGTTAACGAGGAAAATATTCGCTCGTTCATGAACGAACTCAAACACGCGGTCGACGAGAGTCCGAACGCTACTACGCTGACAATTTACATTTCTTCGCTTGGCGGCAACATCGACATTGCCGTCGAGCTTTTTCATTTCCTAAAGCTGTTGGATTGCAAGGTACGAACGGTGAATACCTCGTACGTTAATTCTGCGGCGATCATCATCTTTGCCGCCGGTAAGGAGCGAATCAGCTTACCGTGTTCGTCCTTCTACGTTCATTCCATTACCAAAAATTTGAACGGCAATTTTACTGCCGATGACTTGTTGCGCGAGGCAAAAGAAATAGCGGCTAACACAGATAAAATCGCGACCATTCTTGCTGGTATAAGCAATAAGCATAAATCTTATTGGAAACGTCTCATGAAAAAAGGCTACTTGTTGACGCCACAAAAAGCAAAGGAGGCGGGGCTCGTAAATGATATATTAGAGTGTAAGTAAAAAATATTTCGCATGGCTGTACAAGCACGACGGAACGTTCAAAAGGAATATATTGCTTTGATTCGTACTTAATATGTTAGCACGCCCACAAGGCGTTTTATTTTTTTTCTATTGATTGCAGGATACTCGTTCTTTGAAATCGAACGATTCAAATTAAACAACGTTTTTCAATTTGGGTGCGCAGGTCACTTGAAAAACCGAAACGTTTCGGTTTTTGCCGAACGATGTCGGAGAGCACCTGATCTACCTTTGAAAGGAGGAATCACTCATGCAGAAAGGATTTTCATTACGCGCTCTCGTCGATATATGCGCTATTCCTCTTACTACGCTTCGCAACTACAGAAAACGCGGTATCATTTCGCCTGACGTTGCCGACAAAAGCGGTAAGCTCACTCTCTATTCCGACTCGCAGATTGAGATTGCCAATTTAAAACTGCGTCCGTCATCGAAACCGAATTGCTTAACGCTTAGTCGCTGGAAGAAAAATTTTTGTTGAAATAAGGTCTTGCCTTATTTCAATTTAGCTTGCTAAATTGAAATAAGAAAGCTAAAATAAGTTCCTTATTTCAAGTTATGAGAGGCAAGCAACATGAGTAATCGGGCAGGATATTATAGAACGAGCTTTCGCGGAACAGAATCGTATCTTTCTTTTGTTCCGAGCCTTTTACCGCCGAAGCCCGACATTGAAATTGACGCCGAGATGATTGACCTTCTGTCAAAAGCAACAACCGGCTTGGTGGCATTAGAGAATATTCATCAGAGAATCCCCAATCGCCAATTATTTACTGCCGCTTACGTCCACAAAGAGGCGTTGCTTTCGTCTCAAATCGAAGGAACACAAGCCACCCTCGAAGACATTTTCGACCCGATGATAGAAACGAACACGAACTACGACATTGAAGAAGTTATAAACTATCTCAAGGCTGCACAATTTGCCAAAGATGAACTAAGCAGAGGATTGCCGCTGTGTAATCGTTTGCTGAAAGAAACGCACCGCATACTGATGACCGGTGTTCGCGGACAAGACAAACGCCCCGGCGAATTCCGCAATACACAAAATTTAATCGGCAGACGCGGAGCAACTTTAAAAAATGCGTATTACATACCGCCAAATCCTCGCGACATGCTCGAAGCAATGTACGCTCTCGAAAACTACATTCATGAAAAAGACAATACCAATCACTTGATTCGTGCGGCTTTGATTCATTATCAATTTGAAACTATCCACCCTTTCATGGACGGCAACGGTCGTATCGGGCGAATGTTAATCGTGCTGTTCTTGATGAGCAAAGAAGTTTTGACGACGCCGGCTTTGTATATCTCTTACTTTTTGAAAAAAAACCAAGCCGAGTACTACGCCTTATTGACCAAAGCCAGAGAACAAGGACAATATGAGCAGTGGATAAAATTTTTTCTCAAAGCGATTTACGAATCAGCCGAAGACGCCGTAAAAACCATTGACGAACTTACTGCACTTCACGATAAAAACGTTAACGTCATTCAAAGATTGGGCAGAGCGCGAATAAACATCGGACGTGTGTTTGAATATTTGCAATCACACCCCATTGTGGATATTGGAAAAACCGCGCAAGCTCTAAACATTGCATTTAATACTGCGGCGTCTGCAATAAAATGCCTTGAAGAGCTCGGAATTTTAGTGCAAACAACAAACGCCCGCCGAAACAGAGTTTTTCTTTACAAAGATTATGTGGAGATTTTAAAACGTGGCACTTGATATAACGGCGGCAAAGGCAGTCACGTCACGTGGTGGAATAAAAATTTTGCCCCTTCCAAGTCGCGGAGGGGGCTTTTTTGTCTGTACTTGTCTGCAAAACGACGGAGACGCACCTTCCTCTTGACACACTGGACGATACACCGCCTGACTTCTCTGTCACTACTAACTCTGGACTTGTAGATAATCTTCACGACGACCGCGCTGATTTTCCTGCCGAAGAGATCAACGATACTATCGACATTGTTGACCACGACATTGCTTCGGACACCTTTCCTGCTGTCGACTCGATACCCGCGACCATAAACGCCTCGACAAACGTTGTTACTAACCTCGTCACCACGCCCGCACAGATTACCGCTGTCAATGTTATCATCGCGGAGACCAATGACCTGAAACAGCTCTGAGCTATTCGTATTTCATTGGCTGAAACTCTTGCCGCTCTTGACGCCAAACTCGATGCACTTGCTCAAGAAAATTAAACCATCGAACTCAACGAATAAACAAACTGAAATCAAATCCCAGCTTGGCAATCGCCAAGCTATTTTTTTCGTTCCGTTTCGACTTTGAAATATTACGTGAGATCCTCGCCTGCATTAGGACATCAACCAATTAAAAAATGGTTACCCAATTTTACTTTGAACACGGATATGGACATCAACCAATCAAAAATATGGTTACCCAATTTTACGTGAGCTCAGTTACCAAATTTTGATTTGAACACTTACACAAATGGCGTCAAAACGCCAAAAAATGAATTAAGGCTACCTCTTTTCCTCGAAAAGTTACCCGCTATTTTTCTCAGATGGTTACCCAAAGGTTACCCAATTTTCGGAGTGGGTAACTTTTGGGTAACCGTATAAATGGCGTCAGGACGCCAAAAAACGGCAAATTTTGCCTGGTTACCCAGGTTACCCAATTTTTTTATACGTATATATAGAAAAAAAAGTACGCGCGTGCAAATGTGACTTCCGCAAAATGCACGCGTCTACTTTTTTTCCTATAGGAGACTACCTATTTTTTGGGTAACTGGGTAACCTATATATATTTATGCCTATAAATGGCGTTATTACGCCAAAAATTTGGTTACCCAAAAAGTTACCCAAAGCGATTTTTTGGGTAACCTCGCCAAAATGGGTAACCTTTTTTAGCGAAGCACAAAAAAAAAAGCCTGTCCTCTCAAGGTTTTCAACCTTTTGGTTTGAAAGAGGAGCGAGCTTTCAATCGGCATGGACGCCGATTCTAGTCGTTTTCATTCAGACTATCATTGCTAATTCTGTAGCAACGAGTACTTGTCTTGCCGAGTTTTTTATTTACGGAGTCACGTGTTTTCTTGCGTCCCTTTTCGATGGTATCGTCAGGAATGAAAAAACCGTCGGCAACTAAATCTGCAACGAGCTTGTGATAATCGAAGCCGTTACGATTACACTCGTCTTGCAGAAATTTTGCCGAAAAGTAAGTGTGCCCGTCATTGTCATTGAGTTTACCGCAGACGGTTTGCATCCGGTCGAGAGGAACACTACCGTTGATGAAACGATTTTGATTCTGAGCGATAATGGCTAAGACAAAATTTCTTTCTCTCTCTGTATCGGAAATCTCAGCGATAGTGGGAATGAGCTTGAAAATTACGTTGGCATTTCGGATAGCGTCGTTGATAGGAAGCGTATCGGCATCGGTTAAGACCGCATTCAACAGTGCGTCGGCGAGAGTCAAGACCGCCATGTAGCGACAATACTCATTGAGCAATTCGGGATAATTCTTGGAGAAAAGGCTGACGAGGTTCTGATATGCTTTACGGAGCGTCTCAAAGCCGAGCTGAAAGATTTTGTCGATGACGAGAGGGAAGGCAAGCCCGTGATTTTCTGTGATTGTGTCGTGAATCAAGCGACAGGTCGAAGCGGATAAAATTTCTTTGGTTACGTTAATGGTGAGCAAGCGAGTATTGGCACCGCCAGTCACATTGTCGGGAAGCAGTTGAGTTTCACCGGTCATGATAGCGACGGTGCGCCAATCGTGCATTTTTTTTAGCGAAGAGTCTTTGTTAAGCTTGGTACGCCCTAACCCATTAGCAAGAGCGTAGACCAAGTTATCAAATTGCTCCTTGAGTCTGGAGTCGGCAACTTGTTTCTCGTCGACGAGGAAAGCAAAGTCGGAAACGTCAGCCGCCGCGCCGGCAAGCCCGTTTTTTGTGGCGTCGAAGGAGCGAATCATTTTTTCATCACCGACAGCGGAGGCGGCAAGATATAAGGCAGTAGTTTTACCGGCACGAGTCGGAGCACAGATGTACAGCAGGAAATTTCGTTCGCCTAAGACTTTGAGTAAAATGGGAGCAATGGCAGCGGCGACCATGATTCTCGCGACGGGTGATTTTTTAGCCAAGAGATAGATTTTTTTCCACGCCTCAAGATTGCCTTTCTGACGTAAGGATTTGGCGAAAAGGCTGAGAAAATCGACAACGACGCTGATGTTTTTATCTTCGTCGGTGATAGTACACGGTCTGCGCGGGTCGATGAATTTTTTTTTGCCGCCGAATGTATACCAGCCGCAACGCGGTACGGTATAAGTCAGAGGGAAGTTGGTTTCGTTTTGAGCGTTGAAGGCGTCGAGATAATCGACAAGGAGATTGGCGTTAGAACTGGTGACGGGCAGACCGTTGTTAGCTAAATCAACGAGTTTGTTGCGATTGAAAATGATAGCGGCTTCAGTAGGAGGTAAGGTTTTTAATTTGCCTGCCTGATTCATGTAAGCCAAAGTCAGTTTGAAGATTTTCTCGTCGACGCTGAAGGTTTTAGATTTGATGATGACGGGATTTCTGCAAACAAGAATCATGGACTCACCGGCAACTTTTTCAATTCCGTTACTGCCCACGCTGTATCCGACAGGAATGGAAAATTTTTGCAGGTCGTCATTTTGAGAAATGAAAGACAGGGACTGAAGTTGAGCTTTGATTTCGTTGTTACGGGTCAACAAATCATGTTGACGGGAACTGATGTCGGCTGCTTTATCCTTAACGTCGGAGAGCCAATCATTGATAGAAACTTTTTTCTCTTTCGTTTTGCGGTTGGAAAGAGTAATCGCGCCTTTGAAGTTGGAGAAAGCCTGTTTGTTAAAGAGTCTGGCGAAAGCCGCCGCAGTCATGATTTCGTTTGAAAAGACGGTATCGTTGTCGAAGGACTTGACGGTTTTCAATAGTTCGAGAGCGGCGTTTTTTTCGGCGTCGAAGTCAACAAGAGCAGTTTTGTTTTCGCGGAGTTCAGCTTTGAGAGAATCAATCATACCCTCAGACCTTTCAGGGCGATGTGGCTTTTGACCAGAGGGGTTAAGTTGATAATACTCGCGCCGAATATCTGTTTCATCGTAGCCGCCTTCGGTAGCCCATTGATAAAGCGAGGCGATAGAAATTCCATTGGGGTCGTGATGAAAGCCGTTCCATTTGCGTTCGCATTCGCCTTCTTTAAAATCGGGCTGAGTTCTGCTCCACTGTTCCCAAACGCTACAATGCATGCCTTCGTTGAACAGAGCAAAGCCGACGCCAAGCCATTTCTCATATTCGCCGTCAACGACGTTAATGTAGTCGAGCATACGACGAATCCGGAATTCTTTTAAGTCGGGATTGTCGTCGAAATAATCAATGTCGTTTTTCCGCGAAGTATTCGACGGCATTACTTGTGGAGGAGTAGCGATAATCAACGCGTTCAATTTTTCATCAAGTTCAGCGGGAGAAAAGTGCAAGCCGGAATTTTCCACGATGTGACAGAGAGGGGCGTTATCCTTTTCGAGCTTGTAATTGAAAGTACCAGGCGTGCGAAGGATACGCGGCAGGTCACCGACCCCATCAATTTTTTTGCCGCTAGCTCGTTGTCGAATTATATCGAGCAAGAGATTGTTGCGGCGTTTAAGTTCTTCTCGATTCTCATCGGTGATGGTAATAGGCGAATCGAAGATATAGTAAGCGTGAAGCCCGTAGCCCGAATTGATAATAATCGAAGGAGTGAAAGGCAGGAAAGATTTCGCCTCGTCGAAGTCGTCGGCGAGTTTTGTCGGGTCGCCCTTGTGAGCGTCGGAGCGAATATCAATGTCAACGACAACAGCGGTTTGATAGGAGACGGATTTTTCGTCGCCGCGCTTGCCGTCTGCGGGTTCGATATTGACGGGATTGACAGAATGCCAAATGTCGACGCCACTGTCAGAAAGTTCGACCGCCTTTTTCGCCATAGCTTCCAGTTGCGTTTTGTCAGAAACATCGAAGGCATAGATTTTAGTGTAGTCCTTGAATTTGATGAGATAAGAAAAATGATGCTCAGAGATTTTGCCGTAAAGCTGGTTAAGAAAGTTCACGAGTTCAGCAATGCGAGCGACTTTGTTTGAATCAATCGGTGAAGAGATCATAATACAATTCCTTTCTGCCCACGTTATCGGGCATACAAGAAAAAAGATGACATCCCCACTGGTGAATGTCATCTTTTGGTTATCGCAGAAAGTCTTGCAACTCGTTTCGCTTTGATTTATAATCTATTTCGATTAAGTACGTTAGGACTTCATCGGCGGCTAATCAAAGCGATTAAGTCTTAAACTTTAGGGAATATTCGACATTCACTAAAGTATCGGCTCTCTGGAAAATGATGTGGATCATTCACCAGTGGCTCTGCAGGTTTACCAGACCTGCAGAGCTTTTCGCGTTTTATAGGTCGTTCTATAATTTGTCCTCCATGAATATTAATAGTTTCTACTTCGACTCGTCTAAGAATAATCCTTCAAGATAATGTTGTGATAAAGTAAAGTTGTAACGGAAGTGGCTAAATAGGAGGAGAGGAAAAATGCCACAGATTTACAACGAAGAATTCCGAAAGAACATAGTACGCCTTCACCTGCAGGAAGGTCGCACCTACAAAAGTCTCATTGATGAATTCGGTGTTTCCAAAGCAAGTTAAACAGCTGCAAGAACTCGAAAAGGAAAATGCATTCTTAAAAAAAGCGGCGGCATTCTTTGCAAAGGGAATACAGTAGAAATCTACCACTTCATCTCGGCAAACAAAAAAGCATTCGGATTACGCTGGTTGCTTAATCGCTGCAATGTTTATCCCAATGCTTACTACAACTTCTTGAAAAATCGCAAAGCAAAATACCATTCGGAAAAACAGCACATACTTGCTCAAATCGAAGAAATCTATCACTCACATAACGGCATCGACGGCTACAAAAAAATGAAAATATATCTCGCTCGCCGCAAAATAAAACTCAGTCCGCTTACTGTTGGCAGTGTCAAGCAGATTGTGTAAGTAGAGAAAGTTAGCGGTCGAATTTGTCGAAGAGGGCAGCGAGGCGGTCGTTCAAGAGGAGTTGATTGCGAACGAGCGACCAATTGGCGACGGGGCGAGATGC
>Ga0247609_10002867_pt1 | contig 17845 bp, 32 predicted proteins | sample 172DNAGHGlowgp2_FD_193487 | JGI IMG/M metagenome (GOLD analysis project Ga0247609, IMG submission 193487) | Sheep rumen microbial communities from Palmerston North, Manawatu-Wanganui, New Zealand - 1728 DNA GHGlow gp2 | ecosystem: Host-associated > Mammals > Digestive system > Stomach > Rumen ...
CAAATGCGTACTATGTTTGTTCTTTGAAACAATGGCGGTGTGGTGGAATTGGTAGACACGAGGGACTTAAACAGAAGAGTAAACTTCTTAAAATCAATTGAATGTAATATTTTGGAATTTTAATTGGTTCGAATCCAATACATTCAGCAATCCCTTGGGCTTAGCCCATGCCGGTTCGAGTCCGGCCACCGCTACAAAGAGAGCGCTTAGATGTCGCAGCAAACTCCTTAATAAACAGGAAACATCAAGAGCGTGAAATTCTCTCACTTTTTAAATTTTGACACAATATTTGTATAATTAAAAATTGAATTTATAAAACTTTAAACAATGGAAGAAAACAGATGCTCATTATCAAAAGGATTGCTTGTTCTAATTCTAATTGGAATCGCTTGTGTTGGTTTCTTAATTTATACTACAGTTAAGGATACCATCGAATTAAATGAATTGAAAAAACAAATGAATGTAGAATCAAAAACATCAATTGAAAAAATTGATGACAGCACATACCATATAAATCTTGGCGATGGTAGTTCTTGCTTCACAATGGAAAAGATTAATGACTCTCTTTCTCTGAGTGGTGTGAATATATATATGATGGCTGTTGATAATGATACTATCACAGTAAGAGCCAAGCAAAATAGAGGAAGCCATATATATCAATTCGCTTACAAGGACTTCTACGATGGCAATACCACATTTAATAAAAAGATTGGGTTCAATATGAATTAAAATTAAAATCCTCGTCTAGCTTAATGGTTAAAGCCCGAACCTTATAAGTTCGAGACCCTCACAAGGCATAGTCCTGGTTCAATTCCAGGGTCGAGGACAAAAAAAAATTACAAAAAAATTGTTTTTTTAAATTTTAAATTGTATGTTTATAACATAAAAAGAAAACTGGCAGCAATTAAATAATGTAAAAAGTGTTTATCATTAAAAGTTTTCTGATTATTTTGACCGATAATTATAAAATGATAAGACTGCTGAGAAGCAAGCCGAAAGACAGTAATGCAGGCCTGTCACAAAACAAAGCCTCAGGCTCAACTCAGGTTTGAGTGTAACGCCCGTGCCGAGTTCATAACTCCTAGTAGTTTGCGTAAGTACGGAACACGGTGGTCCGAGTCCACTGTTGAGACAAGAATTTGTTCTTTGATACATGATGCGGGGTAGAGCAGAGGTAGCTCGCAAGGCCCAACACAGATTTGTCCACTGAAACGGACATTAGCACATTCGTCTAATGGTCAGGACACGAAGCCTTGGCAGTAGTGAATTTGGTTCGATTCCAAAATGTGCTACTAACCTTGAAGTCGGAGGTTCGAGTCCTCCCCCCGCTACTCTGAAGAAAGCGTACAGCAACTATTACTAAATTTACATTCAAACAATTAAAGTAGTAGCGGCGTTCTCTCCAAGCCTCAGCGCCATGTGATGCCAAATAAGTTTTGGCTTAGCACAAAAACGAGACTTGGGCGTGAAGCCTTGGAAAAAGTACACAGCGCGTAATGGTACATAGGGTTATTTCTCGCTTTCTGTTATCATAGAGGTCTTCTGTCTTTCCCTCTGTCTCAAAAAGATTAAGGCAGTGGTGGAGGCGTGCGTAATAAACCGATGCACCCCAACAGGCTCGCATGGGCCTCTTGCCTCGGGCAAGTAATATTTTAAACCATCGTCATTTTATTAATGAATTAAATTTTTCACAGGGTCTTTACGGTCCTGTGTTTTTTTCTTCATAAAATTCATTGAAACGAAACTTCTGGCACAGTATTTGATAGGTTATTCCGTAGGTTCAAAAGAAAGAATATGGAAAAAGTAAAAAGGCTATTTATCGTTGCGGTTTCATTGGTGGCGATTTGTGCATTGCTTTATGCATGCGGCTTTGATGGGCTTGCCGCGTTCATGGTGCTCCTAATCTTAGGGGTATCCGTTCAGGGTGTAATTGCCTACAACGACTTTCGCACGACAATGGAATATAACGAATTCTCAGACACATCAAACGACAAACTCGGCATGACAGGTCAGGAAGTCATGGACATGTATAAAGGATACAAGATGTCGTTCACAAAGGAAACAAGTGTGGCATCGGATGGTACATGTCCTACATGTGGTGGCCGTGTGGAGAACGGAACATGCCTGTATTGCAAGAACAAGTACGATGATGATTCAGACTTGTTCGTCATGGAGTTCGATAGTATTTACGGCAAAAAGGCGTTCCTGTTCAAAAATGACCGTTTGGCCAGTGTTAGAGTGGAAATGGAACCATTGGAAAAATTTTTATATTGACTAATCTTTAATTTGGAATAACTTAATCTTAACAAAACACGCAGTTATGAACATCAAGAATGTAACTAAATTCATCGTAAGAACCGACACGATTGACGCTTTCCTTGAAGACATCAAGAAAATCAAGCCAATGTCAATGAAGGAGGAAAAAGAGGCTTTCGAGCGTTACAAAGAGGCAAAAACTGAAAAGGAACGCATCGAAATCAGGAATGAAATCATCATGCGTAATATATGGTTCATCTACGCTGTTGCAAAGCGGTATGACGCAAACGAGAAAGAGGACAGCAAGGTCCTTGAGTATGTCAACATCGGATTCATCGGCATGACAGAGGCTTTCGAGAAGTATGACATTGAGAGCGGTAACAGGTTCTGCACCTTTGCTGTATGGTACATCAGAAGGGCCATCAATGGGTTCATCAACAACGAGGATATGTTAGTGGTCCCGACGAATCATCAAAGGGTTTCCCCTAAAATCAAGAAAATCGAGGACGAGTTTGTCCGTAAGTACAACATCAGCCCGACTGTCGAGGAAATCAGGGACATTCTTTTCAGCGACTACGGAGTCGAAATCGTGGACAAGAACGACCTTTACGGACTTACCGTGGACTACATCGATGATGCCGTGAAAGAGGATAGCGAATCTTGTACAAAGGAAGACTATTCTGACTTCGCCGAGTACACTTCAATAGACAACGAATACGAGGACACGGTGGAAAGCGAGGGCATGTCGTATGAAATGTCAGCCGCGATGGGCGTCCTTGACGAAAGGGCTCAGAAAATCATCAAGATGTCATACGGAATCGGCTATTTGAAAGAGTACAACAACAAGGAAATCGCTGAGGAAATCGGAATAACGGCTGAGCGTGTGAGGCAAATCAAGAACGATTCACTTGAAAAACTTAAGGCCGCATACTCAATTTTCTCCGTTTAGCTTTACAATTAACGGAATTTGATTATTATTTAAACAAACATAAAGCAATATGGATGGAATTTTAAACACAAAAGAAATCAGAAAGAATGTAGACAAGGAAAACGAACTTATTAACAGGCTTGGAAGACTTCGTGACAAGGAGCCTGAACCAAATTTTAAAGCGCTTGACGAACCGTATGGGAAAAAGCCGAAAAATAAAGGGGAAATCAACGAAATCATCAAGAGCCTGACAGGGAACAAGGACAGGTTTAACGAGTTGTTGAACCATGAACTTGGGGAAGAACGAGACGAGAACGATAGCAAGGACAACTACGAGTTCGTGAATCATCCAGACCACTACAATGGGTACGACATCGAGGTAATCGACATGATGGTCCGTATTTGGGGCTATGAAGCGACAATCATGTTCTGCCTAATGAACGCCTACAAGTACAGGATGCGCCTTGGCATGAAGCCCGGTGTAAGCATCGAGCAGGACCTCGCAAAGGAGAAATGGTACAAGCAAAAGGCTAAAGAACTGAAATCTGAACTATTCGAAAAGCAAATCAACAGAAACATGGGCAGCTAAATAAGTTGCCCATACAATGTTTTTTGCCAGTCGCAAAACTATTTATCTTTACTTAAAATTTAATACACATGAAGATATTAGTTAACAAACTGCTGACATTGATTTTGTTTTTGGCCGCTATCTTTTGCGCTTATTTGGCAATCACTGTACCGTTTGCCATGTCGTTCATCAACATCGCGCTGTTCTTTGTCGCGATATTCCTTTTCATACAAGCTTGTGGATTGGTAGACAAGGCACAAGGCTATGGTAAATACTCCAATAAAGACGAGAAAGAAAAAGACGGGGAATCCGACAAGGATACTCCTGAGAGCCAAGAAAACATTGTTGATAGTGAAGATTGTTAGATAATGGCTTAAATTTTAACGAAAACGGGGCGCGTTTTGCGTCCCGTTTCTTTTTATCGTAAAGTTTCTTTTATTATAGTTTTTCAATTGTCCAATTGGCTGGCCGTTTATTTTATAATTGAGTGTTATCATTTGTGCAGAGGCCACTTCTATCCATGCTCCTGAGTATGAGATTACCGACAAGTCGTTTGCGTGTGGATATCCATTTGGTTTCGCCTGTGTATATTTTTTTCAAAACCTTTTCAATGCAATTTTGCATCCGTCGGCTGTAGCCGTAAATCTTAAGTTTTTCTGTTCTCCATTGTACGCGTCATATATCCAATTGTCTTCTTCTGAGAATTCGTTATAGTGTATTTCATTTTTATCTTCACAAACGGAGACATTTGGCGTTAAATATTCTTCATTGTTGGTAAAATTTACATAGCCCCCCCCCCCCACAGACAGTGAGTAATGCTCTGAAAATCTTTTTAAATATTTAACCATAATATATCTATATTTTTACATAAACAGTTGAAATATGGTTGAAAATTGGCCTTATTTTCCGTATATTTATATCAAAAGGATTTATATGAAAGAAAACAGAATATGCGTTTATGCAATTTCAAAGAACGAATCTGAAAATGTTGACAAGTGGGCGGACAGCATGCTTGAAGCCGATTGTGTTGTAGTGTTGGATACAGGGTCAAGCGACGACACTGTTGAAAAATTGAAAAACAGGGGTATAACAGTGGAAACCAAGGTTATAAAACCATGGAGATTCGATGTAGCGAGGAACGAATCAATGAAATTGGTCCCTGACGACTGCAATATATTGGTATGTACTGACTTGGACGAAGTGTTTGAACCAGGATGGGCTGATATCCTGAGGGAAAAATGGGTGGAAGGAAAAACGAGGATGTGCTGGTACAAGTATTCTTGGTCACATGATAGTTTCGGAAACCCCGACAGGATATTTTGGTACAACAAGATACATTGTAGGGGATACAAGTGGAAATACATCGTACACGAACTTCTCGTTGAAAACGGGACAATGGACATGTCTGACATGGAAGACTTGTACACAAACGATATCATGCTGCACCACTGGCCAGTGCAAAAAGAGGGTAGGGACACTTATCTCCCATTATTGATAGAAAGGGCCAAGGAAGCCTACGATGAAAATGACGAGGACATAATGGGTGCACTATATCTTTGCCACCATTATGCATTCGCAGGGCTTTATGAGGAATCAAACAAGGAGATAAACAAGTTCATATTGAAGTTCAGGGAACAAGCCGGTTCTTTCATGACAAGCAACGCATTACTATTCATGGGTAGGAACTATCTCAATATGGGTGTCAAAGACGATGCAGAAAAATACTACAAGAAGGCCATTGAAGTATGCCCGACATACAGGGACCCGTACATAGAGCTCGGCGAACTTTACATAAGCAAAAACGAATATGGGCTGGCAAAAAGCACATTGATAGACGGACTAAAACTCTCTTACAGGTACTTTTCTTGGCTTGAGAGCAACAATTCCTTCAATCACCATATATACGACTTGTTGGACCTTGCATGCTATTATTCCGGCGACAAAAAGAATGCTCTTTTGTTTGCTGAGAAGGCGTTCAGGATGTGCCCTGGAGACAAGAGGTTAGAAGATAACATAAAAATAATAGTTGACAGCATAAGCGATGACGAACTTTGTGATATCCAATAACTCGAATGCAGATATAATAACAATCGGTTAATTTAACGGAATCATATAATAGTTGATACAAAAAAAGGGCAGCGGTTTCTCGTTGCCCTGTTTTGTTTATTCGACGGATTGTCAGAATTCAGTCTCATCCCCTTGTTCCAATGCCGTTCCCTTTACTATCTGCGCTTTCTCTATTTCCTTGAGCCGTTGAGCGGCCTCTTCTCCGAATGCGTTTCTTACAAGCGTTACCGCATTTGGGCAAAGATGCTCGACTTCACTTCCGTCTTCGTATATTCTCAGGTTTATGTTGAATTTTTTCGTCGACCTGTCGAAATACGGTATTGAAAGCCTGCATTTCGTGGCGTCTTCGGGATACTCTGTCGTTATTGCCCCGAGATTACTAATCCAATATCTCTCTGAGAACATCTCAGATGTCTTAAGGTCCCTCATCCCCGATATGTCGAGGGGTTTCCATTCCAGTTTTTCAACACCGTCTCCGACAAGTTTCTTAAGGCCCTTTGCATATCTTGTGTTGTATTTTGGGACAACGGTGTTCAGGTATTCGATATCGCTCATCCCGTTAGGCTTTTTCACTATTTCTTTTTTTACCGTTTTTCTTTTCTTTCCGTTGTGTTTCAGGTTTCCACCTACCCAATAAAAACCAGCGGGCTCCAATTTAGGGTTTTCCTGTATGGCCTTTGCAAGCACTTGTTTCTTGAACCCTTCAGGGACATTTGAATAGAAATCATGGCTTTCGTAGATTATGGCCTTTACGGCTGTCTTTACCATAGATTGAATTGTGGATTCGTTTATCTTTATCGTTTTACTTGTCATTGTCTTGTAATTTGATATAAATAGTTTGCGCCCTGTAAACTATTTATATGATTAAATATTATGTCATGAAATTGGTTTTAGAAAAGGATAATGATTCGTTTGTCATCATGGTTGACGACATGCTTGGTAGAAGAAAATATAACAAGATGAAATTTGACACCAAAGAAGATGCGATGTCATTCATAGAAAATGAGTTTCACGGCGATTGTGATATCAAGACAGAAATCATTGACTAACACCCCTTTTCCTTATCAAAATCCTAAAATAAGGGCATTCCCCGTTAACATTCAGGTCCTTGTCATCATCACCTTTCCTGAATTTGACTATCTCGAACTGTAACGGTGAATAGACATTCAAGAAACTTATAGGCACACCCATGACGCCATCGTAGTCCTTTGGTATCAGTTTTACCTTTGGCACCTCAATCGCGTCGTAGTTACTGTATTTTTCGTATTTTGTCTCGTCATATGTCTCCGTCAAAGGTATTGGCTGTAGCCTTTTATCGGTAACAATGTTAGTGAACCAGCAGATGTTGCCGAATTTCTGGTAGACATCACCGTTTTCCATGAACTGCTTTTTCATGTCGTTAACCTCAGTTAGTGTCGTCTTGAAAGCCTTTGGTGCTGTATATCCAAGCCAAACTTTGTCGTTTTGTATGAGTTTGTACACCTCTTTGTATGTTATTGCGTTTTGGCTTCCTATTATCAAGAACTGTTTCCCATATTCGAACATCTTTTGTATGTACTCCCTGAACAGGCTGAACGGAGGGTTTGTGACAATTATGTCGCATTCAGACAGGAATTTTGCGCATTCGTTACTTCTGAAGTCTCCACTTCCGTTCAATTCCCTTATTGTTGTATCATAAGAGTTTGATTGCGTAGAGATTAAGCCATATCGGTTTTCCCTGTAACATGTGCATATTAGTTTCTTTATCCCAAGTTCCGAAAAATTGTCGCGAAAATAAGCCGAAAAATTGCTTTTTCTTGGGTCGTCGCAATTACAATATACCGTTTTTCCGTTAAATAGGTGCTTGTAATGCAGCAACTCATGCTCTATATCCTCCATCTTTGTGTAGAATTCATCGTTTTTCACTTTTTTGGCTGTGTCTAGGTTTTTCTTTTTAGGTTGGCTAGCAGCATCTGATTTTCCGGCATCGTTTGTTGGTAAATCCGGAGGGAACACTATATCACATTGAATATTCCGCATTAGTCGTCGCCTTTTAAAATCTTATTGTACCTCGAAATTTCCTTTTCTCGGCATTCAGGACATAATGTGAAAACCCACCCGTGTGTAGTCTCTGTTGTCACATTTTCCGTTGTACCGCAATTCTCGCATATATGATGGCTCCTCTCGCAGATTTCGATGATTTTCTCAAGAAGTCCTTCAGGATACAGGTTACAATACAGGCAAAGTTCGCCCCATTTCTCTTTCACTTGGACGAATTCAACCTTGGCCATGTCTTTATGGCTATCGTTCCATTCGTCTATTAACCCCTGAGCCTCCTCTATCAATGGCAACCATCCATTGCCACATTCGTATTTATTTTCCATCAGAACGGTTCTGTTTTTTCCTGTACTTTATTGTTTATAAAGTCTATTAAGGCTTGCGTATACTCGTTGTCGGTCGTGTATCCGAGTTTCACGAACAGCCTGTGCAACATTGAATTTGCGTCGTCGCAGTAGTTCTGTATCTCGTTCTCAAACCCATACGAGTATGTCTCTATTATTTTTTTTATCTCGTCGGAATGTTCGACGATTATTTGTTCTATCTTTTCCGAATCCATTTCAAATAAGGCATAACAACAGTTGAACAACATGAATGGCTTGGTCTATGTAATAAGCCCCGTGGTCCGAAAGTTTAGGGAACCAAGAGTTATAGACCCTTCTGCACTTCCAATAGTCTATAGCATAATGCCCTGCAACAAGCATGATTACCTTCCACCATGCAAAAAGGTCTATAAAAGCCAATCCAATTGATAGACCAATTCCCCATATTGCACTATGAACAAAAAGAGCATAATTGTTCTTTTGCTTGTATTCAGCCAAGAACGAACCCTGTAACGGATAGTCCAATACAAGGTTAACGAAATAAAGAAGCATGAATGTGAACATCAGATACGGATTTGTGATATTATTGAAAGGAAGCATTGACCCTCGTTCTCAATGTATGAAATCAGAGGTTCCGCAGCATTCCACCATTCGAGTATTCGCGTAAGAATCTTATATGCGTGTATGTAAAACATTTTGTCTTTTGTTATTCGTATTTATAAATCCCCTTGCTTTCCATAAATATTTCAACTAATTCGGCATCGGAAAGGCTTTCGTACCTTGCTATCCTGTCGCATGTTTCATCGTCATATGCACAGTCGGACCCGAAATGCCATCCCATTGAAAGCAGTTCCCTAAGGTCTTTTGCATCTACGCACCCATCGTATTTCCTGTATGGGAACAATATTCCATGTTCGTCATGTTCCGCCCACATTTGAAAGCATTCAGCATCCATGCCGCCATTGTATTTGGAGACTATTTCAATTGTCCTTAATAAGTCTTTGTATTTCATTATTTACGCTCGTTTTCATTAAGATACAAAAAAATATTCTCATTTGCAAATATTTATATGAAAAGAATTATATATGGCAGAATTTAAATGGTGCGGCTATAATTGGTCGTGTAAGATGGACGGAGGAAGAATAATACATCCGAATTACCCACACGCTTGGTACAGCGACGATGATGATGTCCTGGAAATAAACGAAAACGGTGAAATATCGTTAAGTTACAGGACGAATCCAAAGGATGTTAAGCATTGGGATGGCAAAATATACCATCCAACAGTTGAAAGAGCCTTGATGAGGTCAAGAGAGCATTTTGGTTACGGTACATTTTCATGCGAAGCGAAGATGCCTAAGGGCTTGAACCTTTGTTGTGCTTTTTGGCTTACCGGCAGCAAGAATTGGCCACCTGAGATAGACATCGTAGAGTCTTGGTCCGAAGACAACAACTACAGCTGGAGGACAACAAACCATTTTCCATGGATTATACCTTCTTGGAGAACCACAAACAATGTGCATTACAACAATGACAAGATGGTTCACGAACACCTTGGTTCAAAAAACATAACGAAATGTGACCAGCCATTGTCCCCCACTGACAATTGGGTAAAGTATGAAGTTGAATGGACTCCAGACAAGATAACATTCAAGGCAAACGGTGTTGTCACAAAGACCGTAGGCAAAAAATATTCGAATATGCTTACGAAGAACCTGAAAAAGCCTGATGGAGGGTATCTAATGGATGTAATATTTGAAATAAATGTCGATGACCCTGCCGTGATAAAGAATCGTTTAGATTCACCGTTCATGGTAAGAAATTTCAAATACGAGCCGTTAAAGAAATGACATCTATAATAAAAAGAAAAAAGGCGTACTGAAAAGTGCGCCTTTTTTTTGTCAACAATTTGGGCTTTGCGGCCCTTGTTCAACGGTACAATCAATGTCATTTGCGGCTTTTTCAGTTTTCTTAACCTCGCCAAGAAGGAAGAATATCACTGTACCGAGTTGGTATATGTCTTTTACCTCTATTTCGTCGTTTTTCCACCCAACATAAAAGACAGGTCCGCCGTCAGGGTCTATTGTTGCTATTTTCTTTGTAGCTGGGTCAACGGACATACTCATGTGCATCCATTTCTCCTGTTGGCTTAATGTGTAATTGCTACCCAATGTCTTTACGAACTTGTGTGTGTAGCCGTATCTTTCGCTTTTTACTTCGTAATAATCTTTCATATTAGAGTTTATTATAAATACATTCAAAAAACAAAATCAGTAGTATTCCTCTATGATTTTTCTGTATGAGACTCCCTCTATTTCCGTGTCGTACCCAAAGGAACAGATATAAGAGTCCGTTTGTGGAGTCCATTCTCCGTATTTTGATGAAAACTGTAGTTGGTCGACGGAAAACTGTATTTCGTCAATATCAGTGAGGCTGTTCTCATTGATATAATCAATGCACAGTTGTACCATTTTTTCCTGAAGTTCCTTCATGTTTTCTTTTGTCGTTACCGGGTCTTTGTATTTTTCGAAGTCGAAAATTGGCCACTTGCGCTTGAGTTTGTCACAAAACAGCCTTTTTTCGTCCTCTGAGAGCCCGTCGAATTCTTCGACCATCTTTTTCACATTCTCATGTTCCATTTTCCTTGTATTTTAGTATTTCGTTATATTCATCCATGCCGTTTTAGTCTATGAATGGAATTCCAGACCTCCTTCTTTTCTTTTCAAGAAAAAAGCCTTTTCTTGTTTCCCAAAAGCCATCAGATGGGAGTTTAATTCTATAGTATTTCGGGCTTGTTTTGTATTTGTTTGTTCCGTTTAATATCCTTGTGAACTTCCTGCTCATTGAAAACAGCTTGTATCTTTCAAATCCGTTTGGGAGTGTTTCGCTAAACATTCGATGTTCTTCCATTTTCATATCTTTCATTTAATATACACACAATCCTTCACATTCCAAAATTTTTCTGTATATTTATAAAACCCTTTCGGGACTATTTATTGTAACAATTTTTTATTATGAAACGAAATAAGATTATTTGCATTGTAAAAAAATGTAGTAACAAGTCTGAAAAGAAAAAACAAGGTAAAGTAATTGACCCATATGTATTGTATAAATTGAATAATAACGGAAAAAACAATAAAAGACTTATAAAGGAGATAGCCGAGAAGATAACGAACAGTACAACGAGCAAGTATATGAAAAAGATAATAGAAAACGGTGAGCAATGCCACGGCACAAGGCTTAGCATGATTAACGACGGGTATATCCTTTCCAAGACAAGTGACAACCTGTACGCAATATACAAGGAAGACGGCACAAACGACCTATATCTATTGATGTTTATACAATACGATGACATTAAGAAAAATTTATTGAAACTGAAAAGAAAATAGGGCAACGGATTACCGCTGTCCATTTTTCTTATATGGCGATTCTTTCACCAATCTTTATGATAAAATACTCTTTACCATATTTAGCACCCCATAACGGGTTACCTTTGCCAATGCTAATGCCACCAAACTTATACCTGATACGGCGGTTCGTTTCGTCCTTCTTTGGATATCCCATTGTGAACTCTATGATATCAAAGTTCTTGAAAACAACCTTTTCATCTATTGTCTTCGTTAGCCTTGAATAATAGAATTTAGTCAAGTCCCTATACTCTTCCTTCTTAATCCCTGATTTAATCATCAGGAACCATTTTTTTGTCAGTGGAAGATACAGCACATTTTCGTTTTTTTCATTCATCGTCAAATAGGCCTAATAAATAAGCGATTATAAATACACTCATGTTTTTTTTTTTAGTTTATGTTTTCGAGCCTTTTTTTCTCGGTTTCGCAAATATTGATTCCTTTCTCACAAAATTCTTCTACATATGTTTTTTCGCTGTCTGTAAGTTCAGACTCGGGTACAGCCTCTTTTGTTTTTTTCAGCAATTCGATTGCATATTCGCAATCAGCCTTACTTCTTGTACTGTCTGCACTTATAGTCGAGGCAAGGAAGAAATATAATATTTCATCTTTTTTGAGTTTGTTAAGTAGTTCTACCATTGTTTCTGTTTTCATTTGGTTCTATGTGTTTTTGCTGTTATCTTCTGCCTTTTCCGGAGCGTCCGCTACTTGGCCTTTCACTACCTGTTCTGTTTGGCCCTCTGTTCCCGCCATTCCTATATATACCCGATGGCCTTGAACTGTTTGTGCTTCTATTGTATCTTCCGTTTCCGCTACTTCTGTTATTCGAAGGATGCCGATATGTACCTTGCCTGCTTTTACTTACGCTATTATTGTTGGGACTGTTGTAGTTAGAGCCTCGTGTCCCGCTCATGGAGCCCGATGTTCCGGAAGGGCTATGCCTAACTCTCGCTTTGTATGTTTCGTTGTTTCCGCTTGGATTAGGCAATACTCCGTTATATGGATTGTAGTTCCCGTACCAATGGCTGCCATAGTGATGCGGGTTGTTCCAATTGTACTTGTATCCGTGCCACCTATATTGTCTTGGATGATACCAATTGAAATGGTATGACGGGTACACATAATAAGGCATCAGATGCCAATGCCAATAGTAAATGTTATAGTACCATCCGTATCCGTAATAGTCATAACGGTTCAAATAGTACGAATATGGTTGTCCGATTGTAATCGTAACCCTTGGCGAGTGCCCATATGAAGTGCTTTCGTATGTGGAACATGACGACATGAACAACGCCATCATGAACGCAACGATTAATGTAAACAATGTGTTTTTCATAGCATTATGTTTTTATATAAATAGTTACCCATACAATAGACAGAAGTCATTGACAAACGAATGCAGGTCCTTGTACCTAACAATGCTGCTGCAATTGCTATTTGACCTTATTTCCTCAGTATCTTTCCCTTTGTTGTACGGTGCGTCGATAAGAATGCCATGCACGGCGTTTGAGCCGAGGAAATTCCAATCGTTGTCGTCGACAAGATAGTCACAGATTAGTTTTGTCTTGTCCTTAATAAACATAAGGCCGTCGTACTCGATTCCGTTTTTCTCAAGCCATTCCAATGTGTGTTTCTTGTTTATGAATGACTTTTGGTATGTAATTATCACTACATCCGCTATACCCCTGAGTCGTTTTATGTCTTCACGGACGCATTCAAACGGCTTTGCGTCAAGGAACATTTCCTTTGAGTGTTCCTGAAAAAGCCAATAACTTGCTGTTTTTCCGGTTTCCGACTCTATTTTCGGGAAAGACACCTCGGTCCTGAAATCTTTGATATCATCCACAAGTTTGTTGTCGTTGAATTCCTTGTTATAGATGTCTACCATGGTTTGAAGGTTGTTCCTTAAAACGCCGTCTACATCGATTGCAACTGTAAGTCTTTTTTCCATTTCAAATTTTCTTGTTATAAGTTTTCATGCTAAATATACACAAAAATTCTGAAAACAACAACTATTTAACGCATTCATAAATGGTTAAAAGCGTGTCATCAGGCAGATTTTCTATGAATAGGTTATAGAAATTGGCTATCCAAACGAATTGGTCTTCGCAATCAGATGCATCTTCCCATCCGGTCTTTTCAGACAGGAATGCATACCCCCAAAACGCTGTATTGCTTAATATGTAATTGTCCTTGGTTTCGAATTTCTCAAAGTATGCTACCTTGTCTTGCATGTTGTCGTGGATAAGTTTCTCATATTCGTCTTTCGGCTCAGACCCTTCCATCACCATTTCCCAAGCCCTTCTGTACACCTCACTGTTTGAGCAGTGAATCTTATCCCAATCTATGTCTCCTTTTCTCGCTTGGAATATCTCCCTTCCATCCTTTGTCACGAATGGTATACTGAACACCTTGCCTTTTTGGTAACTCGACCATTTTCCCTTCGGGTTCATGTCGGACATGGCATCACCTGTCTTTGCGTCCATGATGTACCCGTCGGCCAAGTCGAAAAAGAAGTCGTCGGAATCCATTTCTGACAGTTCGATTATCGAATCCTTTATATAGTCCTTCGCCTTTTCGTCAGTAGTGTTTTCCAGCATTTTTTCATAATTTGCAATATGTAGTTTTCTCAAGTATTCAGCATCCTTGTATTTGTAAACAACATAAGGCTCTACTCTCTTGTTCTTGTCGTATTCTTTCATGAGTTCTTCAGGGCAGTCCCCTGCAACAATACAGACGAAATGCCTGTAATCGTCTTTTGTCATCATATTTCAATAGGTTCTTTTCCATTATTATTTTCTTTGTATATTTCAGTAACTCTCTTTAACGCAAGCCTTTTTGACTCTGAATCGCCAAATTTTGCCATGTACATGCTATAATAAATCAGGAACATCTCTTTATATGAAAGTTTTTTCCTGAGTGTGAATGTTACGAGTCTTGTCATGAAATAAAAGAACTTTTGTCCTTTTATATGGTCGATTTTCTCGTCCATCCATTTTAATTCATCAAACTCGTTCATAACGCAATAACTACTGCCCACGCGACCGACATTACAAGGGCAAATAAAATCCTCGGCTTATCGCCTAATTCCTCGATTTCGCCTTTTTCATTCATGTTAATCCTTGGGTTCACTATGCTTGTTATGCACGACAAGACAAGTGCAGCCGTTGAAAGCACAGCGAAGAACCCAAATACGAATTTTAGTAACACAACCCACAAAATCATTGCTTGAATTCATTTATCTTGTTATAGATGTCGTTTGCACGCAACGCTCCTTTTGTGGTTCCTTTCACATCACCTCCGATTACATAGAGCATCACAGGTATGTTTGAAATGCCGAATTCTGCTGCAAGGTTCTCTGTCGCGTCGTCACATATCTCCACCTCTCCGAACAGCACATCATTTGTCTTTTCGTTGTCAAGGTTCTCTATTGTCTTTTCCAAGAGTTTGCACGGGCCGCACCAATCAGCTCCGAATTTGACGATGTGGAGTTTTTCTTTTTCCTCGTCAATGAACGAGTTGTACTCGTCACGGTTGTTTATCTTACGAATATTAATCATATGTTGATTTTTTTATATTAATATACATAATAAAAACAAAAAAAACAAACCCCAATGGAGTTTGTTTCTTTCTGATGCTGTTGTTTTATCGTTTAAAACGGAAGGTCGTCGTCAGGTGTTTCCTGAGGCGTAGGTGCATTTACTGTGTTCTTGACCTTTGTTTCATTTGGTGCAGGCTTTTCAGGGGTATATGTGCTAAGCCCTTCTTCGTGTTCCGCAATGGATTGCTTGATTTCCTGTACGCCTTGCTGCTCATCTCCACCCTTCTTGAAATAAGGGACATCGATTGTCGAGGCAGTAACATATTGGTTGACCCAAACCTTTCCGTCCTTTACATTTACTTCCGTGTTGAGCTGCCCGCCGATAATCACATAAGTTCCTTTTGTGAGTACATTGATGCGGTTCTCAATCACATGCGGGTCGTAACTTGTGACATCGAACCATTCTGTCTTTTCTTGTGAATTCACAAACGAGTTGTTTGCTACACTGAATCTTACATAGGGCTTCCCACCCTTAGTGGTGCGGACTTCTGCTCCGTTTGCACCAATTCTTCCGTCAAATGTGATACTTTTCATTTCTACAAAATTTTATTTGATACTAAGTTTAAGTTGGCCTGACAGGATTTGAACCTGTTATTCCACATCCAAAGTGTGGCGTGTTACCGATACACCACAGGCCACCAAATTTATTATAAATATACGAAAAACGATTTTTAAAAGCAAATGTTTTGCTAAAAATCTTCAATTCTCGTTTCTGCCATCTTGCAATATTCTGGAACTATGTCAATACCAATGAAATCCCTGCCCAATTGTTTGGCAGCAATTCCTGATGTTCCGCTTCCGACAAACGGGTCGAGAACCATGTCACCCTCTTTCGTCCACGACTTTATGTGGTCTATTATTAGCTGCAATGGAAACACGGCAGAGTGTGCTGTTTTGTTCTGTGCTATGGCACATTTCCATATGTTCGGCCTCAGTTTTTCGTTGTTGATTGTGAAATGCTTCTTTGTCCTTCCGTTTTCGCCTCCCATGTTCTTACATGTTGAGTCGTAGTCTTGGCCTGCACACTTGCACGGTACCTTAATCGGATTGAATGTCTTCGGCTTTCCCTTAGAGAAAACGAACATATATTCAAACGATTGGTTGTACCGAGGTTGCGAAACCTGAGGCATCGGATTGGTCTTTTCCCATATCATCGTGTCGTTAAGGTTGAATCCGGCTTCCATAAACGCCAATGCTTGCTTAAACGAAGTGCCTGTCTTGCTTCCGTTTTTTGTCCTGTCGTTGACAATCCAAACAACTACACCGCCATCGTTTGTGGCCTCATATAATAAAGGTATTAAGTTTCTCCAAGTCTGTTCATTGAATTTCGGCCCACCGACATAAGAGCGTAAATCGTCGTATGGCGGACTTGTTATCGTCAAGTCCGCCTTTATTCCCATGTCTATGAGTGATTTCAAAACATGGACACAATCTCCGCAAATGATTTGCGATTTGGCCATTATTTATCCTCCTTGTCGTTCTGCCAAGCCGTTTTTGTTACCATCGGCGCCAAATATTTCCACCCTGCTTTTTCCTCGAATTTCACGAGTCCGTCAAAATCTTGCTGATATTCTTTTGGTAACATGCCACCGTTTAGGTAATAAATACCGTGTGTTCTTGTTAGTTTGCCGCCAGCAGGAATGCTTCCACCATCCTTAAGCGGTATCGTCTTTACGATATCAAAAACTTTATCCTCATTCATGATTGTTTACTTTTTTATTGTTTATTTTTGTTTAATTCATCAATTAGCGCGTCTGTATATATTACAGCAACTTCTGCCTGATATTTCGCCCTTTCAGACGAATATCCGCCTCGGACCATCGAGCATAATATGTCCTGCGAAAATTATTGTTGTTTTCCATGACTGTCATTCTTCGTAATCCGTGTCTCCGTTTATTTCGTCATCATTATACTGTATTCCATACTGTTTCTTTCTCTCAGGTTTCTGCATTTTAGCATATTCGTTCACCTTTGAATTCACCATTTGCGAAATTGGCCTAACGAACCTTATGGATACGCATCTCATCTTATGACCATTTTCAGGCGGCAGTTCGGAATTCTCAGCCTCACACTCGTAAATAACCGGCCTTGTATACAAATATCCTTTGAAATTGCTTTGCATGTATTCAAGGGCGGATTCGTAGTCTATGAAAGCATGTACATACTTTTCGTCGCTTGACCTTGTCTTTGTGAGTCTAATGCCCCATTTCTTGAGGATGGACTCAGCCGTTGTTTCCCTTGGTTTAAAAAGGACACGCCCTTGAATTTCCTCTTCCGTTATCTGCTTGTATAATGGCAATGTGAAGTATTCAACACGGCCACTCGGAGACATTCTCTCCTCAATTACTTTATAAACCTTAAATGTTTCCATTTTCTACTGTTCGCTATGATAATGTACAAAAAAAACCACAAAAAGGCAAATGATTACGCTTCGATTGACTTGATTATGTCGTCAAGCCTTTTTGAAAAACACTCTGCTTGTGTATACGGAAAGTATGTTTCCGCTTCAAGGTGCTTTGCATGCTTTTCCATTTCTTCTTGTAGTTCCTTAAGCTGTCCAATAATGTTCATTGGCAAATTGTTTGTAATCTCCTGAGGCGTTTCAACATGATTGCAATCTTCAACAAGTTCATAGTTGGCTGCTCTACTTGTCAA
>Ga0247609_10002868_pt1 | contig 17840 bp, 24 predicted proteins | sample 172DNAGHGlowgp2_FD_193487 | JGI IMG/M metagenome (GOLD analysis project Ga0247609, IMG submission 193487) | Sheep rumen microbial communities from Palmerston North, Manawatu-Wanganui, New Zealand - 1728 DNA GHGlow gp2 | ecosystem: Host-associated > Mammals > Digestive system > Stomach > Rumen ...
TGACTTTGCTGATCATTTTCATATATCCGATAAAGAAAGAGAAGCAATTGCTAAACTAGTTTTATATCATGACTTTAAACTAAGCAATAAAGAAAATAAAATCCAAGGTTATATAAATGAACTAGGAATAGAAAACATACCATTACTATTTGAATTAAAAAGAGCAGACAATCTAGCTCAAAACTTAGAAATGTCCCAAGCTAGTTTAGATCAAATAGAACAACAAGAAAAAATCTATAATGATTATATAGCCAGAATAACTAATCCAAATGAATCTGTAAAAAAAACTAAATAATGACTAATTTTATTAGAACACTACCTTGGATATTTATTTGTTTATCTTTAGCTTATACAGTGTTTAGATATGAAAAAAATAATAACATAGCTAAAGAATACTATATTATGGAAGGTATGACATTCTATTTAATAATCGGAACAATTTTAGCAATTGTTTTCAATCTAAAAGTTTTTTTAATTAGTACGGGGAGCTTATTATTTGGTTTAGTATTAGGAAGTATTTTAAAAAAAGATAGATATTATTAATCTATCTTTTTGTTATAATAGAAATAGGTGATCGTATGAGAGATTTAAAGAGTATTAAAAAACCTATTCGCAAAGCCGTAATGATCTTTGTTTTAAAAGACGGCTTCTTTAGTAGTAGCAAAGTTTTAGCGATTAAATATACTACTGGTGAAGATAAAGACTTTTATGATATACCAGGAAGATTAATTGATGATCAAATAGCTAACTCAGTTAAAACAGCAGAATGGGATATCTATGAAGAAACAGGTATCATGATTTCTAATCCTGTTTATAAAGGTAATGCCATAATTGATCAACCAAAAGAAAACTTAGACATCGATGTCTATGTTTCCACTAATTACGAAGGTAAAATAAAAAAATACGATGACCATATCGCAGAATGGATATCTTGTGAAAAACTTTTATTCTCCGAGAATACTTATCCAAGTATCGAAATCTTAAGACACCTAGCTAATGAACAAATGCGTTTATATATAAAAATAGATGAAAACAATAAATTTCTTGAAATAAGAGAAAAACTATAATAAATAGAATTCTCTTATGATATAATTTAATTATGATAAACAATAAGGAGTACGTTATGGGAAAGATAACAAATCGTAAAATAAGTAAAAGTATTAGAAAAACCGAATATGAAACATATTCACAAGAAGGTTTAAATATAGGACTTTGTATGGGTTTAGTAGTAGGAACTGCAACTGGATCTGTTTATGGTAAAGCAGCTATTTATATGATAGCGTTTGCTGTATTAGGTCTAATCCTAGGTTTAATAATAGGTTCTCAAATAAAAAGAAAGAATCGTTAATAAATGAATAACAAAAGAACTCTTAATGTCTTAGCTTTTGCTGTCTTCTTTGGTGTTATAGGTATTGCTGTATTCAATGCCTTTAAAAATGTTGAAAAACCCAAAGAAGAATACATCTTTGATGAAGGAGCAAAAGAAGAAGAGAAAAAAGAAGATCCCGAAATAGAAGAAACAACTAAAGATTATATAATAGTTACTAGAACTACATACAAAGGTGTATATCGTACTACTATTAGAATCCATTCAACTGGTGTAATAGAACAATGTACAATTAAAGAAGATACTGTATATGATCCAACTCAAGAAGAAAAATATATTAAAATTGGTGAACTAACTGACTATGAAATAACATTAATTAAAGAGACGGTTGCTAGAATGGCAAACGAACAGAAAAAACAGTCAAATCTATCCGAAGGATATGGCTTAGAAGTCCGTTTAACATCTAAAGATAAAATAATGTATAGCGCTGAATTCTTTAGTCAAGAAAACACTGATAAAATATATAATATAGTTAAAAAATACTAACATAGAATAAATGATATCATTTATTCTTTTTTGTGCTATACTTAAATCAAGAAAGAGATTATTTTAAAAGAGAGGGTATATATGAAAAAATTTATCAAAATGGTCTTTATAATCTTGATATTAGGTATCTGCTTTGCAGGAATTGATGCTGGTTCCGCATTCTTAAGAAAGAAAGCTCCAATAATTCATTGGACTAAAAACATTGAAAATGGTAAAGTAGATCGTTCACTACTATATGATATTTATTATTGCTATAATCTTGGCGAACTAAAAACTACAGAATGGGTATTAAAAAACGAAGAATATACATGCCCTGTAAGTGACATAATTTTAAAAGAAGAAAACTTAAATGTAACTTACTATAAAGGATTCTATAACAAAAAAGCTTATGTCAAAAAAGCTACTACTAAAGAAGAACTAAAAGAAGCTACTAAATATATTAGAGATTTCAACAAAAAATATGATGACGAATTCTTTAATAATAAAGCTGTAATTATTGCTTATGTTCCTGTCGGAGCTAATGCTGTAGTTAAATTCGATCAAGTATTAATTAGTAATACAGTAGTTGTAAAAATAAATGTTGAAAAAGCTCGTGCAGATCGTGATAACACAACTGGCTATGCATACTTTATCGATATCGAAAAAGATTATTTAGGTGACAAGAGTATTTCTCTAGATAGTTAATAATGAAGGAAAAAATAAATAAATTATTAAAACTAGATGAAACACCTAAATATTCATTTCCTAATTTAATCTTAATATTTCTATCTATATCCGTTATAGGATGGATTTGGGAAGTAATATATCGTTTAATTAGAAAAGGAGTTTTTGCTAATCGAGGATTTCTATTTGGTCCTTGGATTCCAATCTATGGAATCGGAGCCTTATTAGTAATCTTAATATCTAAAAAACTTCGTAAACAACCATTTGCTTTTACCTTAGTAGCAGCAATCATTTGTGCTAGTTTAGAATATACAATCTCCTTAATTCTTGAACATGCTTTTCATATGAAATATTGGGATTATGGAAGATACTTCATGAATTTAAATGGAAGAATATGTTTAGAAAGCGTCTTAGGATTCACTATAGCAGGATTCTTGTTTGGTTACTTCCTAATACCTTTTCTAAATAAACTATTTAATAAAATTAAAACAAAACTAAAAACTATTATCTGTATCATCTTAGCAATTCTTTATATCATAGATTTTTCACATTCTTTAGTTCATCCCAATACAGGTAAAGGAATAAGTTGGCAAGTAAACAAGTAATTTACTTGTTTTTTTGTTATAATAAAAAAGAGGTCATTATGAAGGTATATAATATTATAGAAAAACAAGAATACTTAAATGAAGTATTAGATTTAGAACTAAGAGAATGGGGTACTTATTCTAAAGAGAATCTAACTAAAAAGATAGACAAAGTTAAAGGATTACTAAAACTAGATAACTTTACTAAACTAATCCTTTTAGATCAAGATAAACTAATCGGTTTTATTTCTTTATTTCCATCTGATGGTGAAGAAAGAAAAGACTTAACTCCTTGGTATGCTACTATGTATGTAAAAAAAGAATACCGTGGTAAAGGATACTCTAAAATACTTAATGATGCTCTATTAAACTATGCTAAAGAAAAAGGATATAAAAGAATATATCTAAAAACTGACTTAATAAACTACTATGAAAAATTCGGAGCAGTTTATTTAGAAGATTTAAATAATGGTGAAAAACTATACTATATAGATTTGGAGAGATAATTATGGAAATAACAATTGGTAAACTATGTGGTTTCTGTGCAGGCGTTAATTACACCATCCAAAAAGCAACTGAATTATTAGAAGAAACTCATGATAAGATTTATTGCTTAGGTGAAATAATTCACAACGAAAGAGTAATCAATAAATTAGAAAACATGGGTATGATAACAGTTAATTCACTAGCTGAAATACCAGAACACTCTAAAGTAATCTTTAGAGCACATGGCGAAGCTAAACATGTTTATGAAGAAGCAGAAAAAAGAAACCTAGAAGTAATAGATCTAACCTGTGGAAAAGTAAGACTTGTTCACACCAAAGTAGAAAAGGGTGCCTTAGATTCTTTTGTTATCATTATTGGTAAAAAATCTCATCCTGAAACAATTGGTACTTTAGGTTATGCAGGTGATAATAGTTATGTGATAGAAAAAGAAGAAGACTTTAATGATCTAGAAGAAGCATTTGCAAAATCAAAATTAAATAAGGTTTATATTGTAGCTCAAACAACATTTAACGATTTATTATTTGCAGAATATATCGATAAAATAAAAGAACTATTAGATGCTGAAATTATAGTAGATAACACAATATGTGCTGCTACTAGAAATAGACAAGAAGAAGTCTTAGAAATGTCTAAAAATGTTGATAAAATGATAATCATCGGTGGTAAGCATTCATCTAATACCAAAGAATTAGCAATAATAGCAGAGAAGAACTGTAACAATATTTTTCTAGTACAAGAACTAGATGACTTAATGAGTGTTGAATTTAATGAAAATGATAAAGTAGGTATCACAGCAGGAGCATCTACACCTGGGGAATCTATTGATGAAATAGTAAACTACTTAAAGGAGAATTATAATGCCAAAGAAGCTTAGTGGTAAAGAAATAGGTGAAACATCATTTATAGTCGGTTATTTACTATTTCTAGTTGTAACAGGAATAATATCTTTAATTACTAATAATTATGTTTTATTTATAATGATCGTTTTATTAGGAGTAGGTGATTCCTTTCATCTAATTCCTCGAATAAAAAAGAATTTAAAAGGTGACTTCCCAAAGTCTGACTTTTATTTAGGACTAGGAAATCAAATATCATCTATTACGATGACCTTATTCTATCTTATATTATTCTTCATAGTCTCATCTGCATACCTAATTAGTATTGATGGTGAAATACTGACTGTTATTCCTTCTTTAGGAAATGCTTTAAAAGAAATTTGTTATACAACGATATCTTATATTATTGATCCAACATATGAAATTATTCCTTCAGTAATAGCTTATTTAACTTTAATAAGAATAATTCTTTGTTTATTACCATGGAATAATTGGTATAAAAAAGAAGGTAATCAAGCTTGGGCAGTAATTAGAAATATTCCTTTTATCGTAATTGGCTTAATAACTGCTGGTGTAGCAGCTCTTAGTGATGGTTTAACATTACCAATCCTAATCATTCTAAGTTTCTTATTCTATATACCAGTAGCATTCTTTGCTAAAAAGAATCCTAAACTAGGTATGCTAATGATACCTAAAACAATTTGTTATATCATAATGATTTTATATCTTTTATAGGAGGTAACTATGCCTGAAGAAATTGAAAAATTCTATGAAGTAGCATTACAAAAAATTAAAGATCATGATTATGATGCGGCTAAAAAGAACTTTACTAAATACCTAGATATAATAGAAAAAAAATTTAAAGATAAAAAAGTTTATTCGCCAGCTAATGGTTTAGAAGCACATCTAATCTCTGAAGATAAAGATACCATATTTACTAATTATCATGTATCTGATGCTTACTTCTATGTTGGTAACATTTTATTTGAAGAAGGTAAACTTCAAGAAGCAAGATCATATTTAGATTATGCTATTAAATGGAATCCATATGACTGTCGTGCTCGTTTTGAAGAAGCTGAGAGTTTTAAAGTATCAGGAAATCTTCTTAAGTATCATGAACTAAATGAAAAAGCTTATGACTATATATACCATCCAGAAGAATATGCTCGATACTTAAGAAATTTAGGATATTACTTTATAGAAGAAAAGAAATATCGTCTAGCACAATGTGTATATCTATATTCAATTCAATATGATGAATCAAAAGGAACTGAAATATGGAATGAACTAGATTACATTAGTAAGAATTCCGAATATAAAGAATTACCAAATAAAAACGAAGTAATTGAAACCTTACATGAAAATAATATAAATGTCTTCATTCCTCAAAAAAATATCTTAAAAATATATGAATTATATGAGACAATAAAAGAGGATAATGAACTAAAAAAACTATTAAAACAATTAATAGATTTCTATAGTGAATTCTTAGAAATAGAGCGTGGTTAAAATGAAAATGACATTATTAATAGTACTAGGTGCTGTAATAGGTACCGTTCTAGTATTAGTATTCTTAGGATTATACCTATATGGTAAACTAAAACAAAACTTCTCTAGTGAAGAACTATCTGAATTTGGTAAAGCCTTAAAAGGTGATGTTATGTCCGATAAAGATGCTTATAGTACTAGAAAAACGCTATGGGGTTTAACTGATGTTTTATCTAAACAAATTTCAAAAGACTTTCCTGACTTTAATGTTAGTAGTTTATTTGAAGAAATCGAAACGGACATTTCATCATACTTATCAGCTCTAACTAATCGTTCGTCTGATCGAATAGATGATGATAAAATGGTTCTAATAAAAGAAGAGATAAGACAAGAAGTACTAGGAATGAAAGCTGCTAATGTTGAAAAACATTACAAAGATGTTGATTTTTCTAAACACGTTTTAAAAGACTATCAAAAGAGTGATGATACAGCTACCATTGTTACTCAAACTAGTGCTAGTTACATCTATGACTCTAATGTTCCTAAAGAAAAGAAATATAAAAACACTAGAAAAGAAACCGTCTTTACTTGTAAATTCGTTTATGTAACAGATGAACAAAAATATGGAACAAACGCTATAACAACTAGATGCCCAAATTGTGATGCACCTCATACATCGCTAGATGGTGGAAACTGTCGTTATTGTGGAACATATATAAAACCAATAAACATCTTAAAAATATGGAAAATAAGCGATATAAAAGAAGAACATTATTAAAATGTTCTTTTACTTTTCAATAAAGTATATTATAATATAATGACCAATTAATTGGAGATGAATATATGGAAAAAAGGATACAAGAAACAGTAAAATATTTAGATATTCCAAATAAAAAAAGAAAAGTTGAATTAAATAGGGGATTAATTACATCATGTAATGCTTCTTTATCAGATATGACTTCAAATCAAGTTGTAGCTCAATATGCTTATGACTTAGATCAATTAGTATATCTTGTAAAAGAAAACAATCCAGAAAAACTAGATGAAATCAAAAGATTAAGAAAAGAAATAGATGAACTAGAATATAAGAGTAAAGAAGTAAGAGAATACAAATTCGTTTTAGAATATCGAAGTGACTTAGAAAAACAAATAAGTGATTACTATAAAACAATTCAAGTAGATTTAAGAAATGAATTAATGTACCTAACTCTACCAGACATCTTTGTTTCTCAAGGACCATGTGTTGGAAAACACATTATAGTTCCTGGAACTTATTTCTATACACCTGAACTTGCTGATTTTGATACTTTAATAGTTCCTGAGCAAATGGACTTAACGTCAGCAAGAAATTGTAGACATTTTTATAATCAAGTAAGTTTTAAATACTTAGAACAATTAACAGAAGATTATAGTTATGATGTTGAAAACAAAGATTTAGGAAATGTAAAAGTATTAAGAAGAGGACAATAATGGATATTTATAAACTATTAAAAGAATTAAATATCAAATATGATGAAATAGAACATCAAGCTATTTATACCGTAGAAGAGGGTAAAAGAATAGATCGTGAAATGAAATTAGAAGGAATCGGTTGTAAAAATCTATTCCTAAAAGATCATAAAGATAATTTCTTTATTGTTGTTTTAGAAAAAGATCAAGAAGTAAAACTAAATGATCTAAGAAAATTTCTTCATGTATCTAATCTTCATTTTGCTGATGAAAAATATTTACATGACTTACTAGGAGTAAAAAAGGGTAGTGTAACACCTCTAGGAATTATTAATGATAAAGATAATAAAGTAACAATCGTCTTAGATAATTACCTAGTAGATAAAAAACTATTATTTCATCCTTTAGTTAATACTAAAACAATAAATATAGAATATAAAGATTTAATTAAATTCATTGAATACTTAAATCATAAATACTTAATTTATAAATAAAAAAGAGTAATTAATCATTACTCTTTTCATATGCATTTCTAACATTCTCCGTAAACTCATTTATCTTTTCTTCACCAACAAGTTCATAAACTTTATTAGAAAACTGTTTAAACTTACTATTTAAAGAAGCAGCATAACCACCAACTTCTCTATTAAAAGTATTACTTTCAACTTTTAAATATGAAGTATTTAAATCAGTTACATCATTATTAGATAAATCTTTTTTTAAATTATAAAATTCATTATCATAAAAATATCTCATTAATATTTTGGCATCTTTAACATCTACTTTAAACTCTAAAGGTTTAACTTTTGCCTCATCATCTGTTAACTCTAATTTAACATTACCATCTTGATCAACGCTAAAGCATCTATTAAGACTATCTGCATAAGTAGTAAATCCACCACCAAAGCAGTAGGAGATCTTATACTTAGTAGGCATCTCGATTTCTTTTTTTTCACCGGTGTTATTCTTATTTCTAACTGCAGCAATTATTAAGCCAATTACTAAAACTAATACTATCAAGCCAACAACTACAAGCACAGCATTTTTGTTCTTCATTTCCATCACCTAATTTAATTATAAAATATTTTTTTAAAAAAATGGAAAAAAAATATTGCATTCTTAAAAAAAGCATGATATATTGGTAGTGACTTTTTTCAAAGAAATTGTTTTTGTTATGTATTAATTTACATGATGAATATGATTTGTAGTCATTTCTGGAAGGAGTGATGAAGATGAAAAAGACGAAATCATATAGCAACTTGGTGAACATCAACAAGAAAGCATACAACTTAATAATTAATAACACAAAGATACATAACAACAAACATGTATCTTTTTAAATGTCAAAAAAATAATTAGGAGGAAGTATGTGTTTCATTAGCGTTGAAGGTTTAAACAAGACCTTCAAGGTACTACAACGAGATAGTGGATTAAAAAACGCTTTCCGCTCCTTATTCAAAAGAGATTATAAATACATCAAAGCTGTAGATAATGTTTCTTTTGAAATCGAAGAAGGTGAAATTGTCGCCTACATCGGACCTAATGGTGCCGGAAAATCCACGACAATAAAAATGCTAACTGGAATTCTAAAACCCGACAGCGGAATAATTAATGTCGGAGGTTTTGATCCATTTAGTGATAGGAAAAAATATGTTTCCAATATCGGTGTAGTTTTTGGTCAGAAATCACAACTTTGGTGGGACATCCCCGCTATTGATTCCTTTGATCTTTTAAGAGATATCTATAAGATACCAAATGAAGAATACGAAAAGACCAAAGACGAATTAATAAAAATGTTAGATTTAAAAGACTTCATAACTACACCAGTAAGGCAATTGAGCCTGGGACAGAGAATGCGCTGCGAAATCGCCGCATCATTACTTCATAAACCTAAGATTTTATTCTTAGATGAACCAACCATCGGACTTGATGCTGTCTCGAAAGTTCAGGTTCGAAAATTCATCAAAGAAGTAAACAAAAAAAATAAAGTAACCATCATTTTAACAAGTCATGATATGAGCGATATAGAAGCCTTGACTAATCGAGTGATAGTCATCGGCCATGGCAAGAAATTATATGATGGGACTTTAAATGGCATTAAGAAAAAGTTTTCAAACAGAAAAAAACTAGAAATCTTATTTAACAAACTAGATAAGATTCCAAAATTAAAAGACGTAGAAATAATTGAGAAAAAAGAACATAAAATAGTATTAGATGTAGATGTTAATAAAAATAGTATTTCTGGTATTATTGAAAAATTCACAAGTCTCTGTGAAATTGAAGATGTAAACGTCATAAACGAAGATATTGATAATATAATAGTTAAACTTTATCAAGATCTCGAATTATGAGTGGATACTTAAGTTATTTCAAAAGTGTTTTAATTACAAGACTACAATATAGAGCTGCAGCACTAGCCGGATTAAGTACACAATTCTTCTGGGGATTCTTATATTGTATGGTATATCAAGCTTTCTATTCTCATGCTTCTATTGATAGTATTAGTTTTCAAGAATTAATCTGTTATGTTTGGCTAAATCAAGCCTTATTCAGTTTAATAATCATTAGAAGTAAAGATGGCGAACTGATAAAAACTATCAAAGAAGGAACAGTAGCTTATGAATTATGCAGACCTTATGATTTATATTGGTGGTGGTACTTAAAACTAATAGCTCAAAGATATGGAGCAGTAGTTTTAAGATTAATACCTGTCATTCTTTTAGCAGTATTATTACCAGCACCATATAATCTAACTGCACCAATATCATTTAATGCATTTCTAATGTTTCTAATAACACTATTCTTAGGATCATTAATAATAGTTGGTATTAACTTAATAATTCATTCGCTTAGTTTCTTCACGATGCAAGACAAAGGAATCTCAAGTATCATCAATACAATCGGCGAATTATTATCTGGATTTGCTGTACCATTACCATTATTACCAAATTTAATAATAAACATTAGTGAATATTTACCATTCAGATTAATAGGAGACCTACCATTCAGAATCTATTCTGGAAATATAGCAGGAACTTATGCAATAAAATGTATTATACTGCAAATAATCTGGGTTATACTTCTTATAATCATTGGTAGAATAATCATGAAAAAAGCCTTGAAAAAAGTAAGTATTCAAGGTGGTTAGATGAAATTAATATTTAAATATTTATCTACTCACTTAAAAGTATCCCTAGAATATAAAGCTTCACTAATTCTTTCCATAATAGCTCAAGGCTTAGTAATGTTAGTAGAATTATTTACCATTAATTCCTTATTTAATAAATTTGGTTTATTAAAAACATATGACATAAATGAATTATTATTTGGTTTTTCTGTAGTATGGTTAGGATTCTCTTTAACTGAAATGTTCTTTAGAGGATTCGATCACTTTAGAGAATTAATTATTAATGGTAAATTTGATTTACTTTTAATAAGACCAAGAAACATTTATTTACAAATCTTTGGTAATGATATTTGTTATGAAAAAACAAGTAGAGTACTAGTAAGTTTATTATTATTTATAACTAGTGCTAGTAAAGTAGTTAAAACCTTAACAATTAGTAAGTTATTCTTACTAATATCAATAGTAATTGGTTGTGTAATAATCTTTGTTAGTATCTTTATAATTGGTGCAGCATTCTGTTTTATTACCATCCAAGGACTAGAAGTAGTCAATATCTTTACTGATGGATCTCGTCAGTTAGGACAATATCCAATGGGTATTTATAAAAAGATAGTTAGAATTATGTTTACTTATATCATTCCTCTAACATTAGTAAACTACTATCCAATTAAATACCTAAACGGAAGTACTAATAATATTATCTATATCTTCTTACCATATTTATCTATTATATTTTTAATAATAAGTGTAATAATATTTAATCAGGGAATCAAAAAATATAATAGTACTGGATCTTAAAAGGATAGGCAACTATCCTTTTTTGATTGATAATTTTTAAAAAATATTATATTATAGATAACATTACTTAAAGGAAGTGAAAACATGGCAATTAATGAATTAAAAGTAGAAGAAATAGGAACAGTAGAAGAGGTTAAGCGTTATTACAAAATGGCTGCTGATGAATTAGTAACAGCTGAAGAAGATATGTTATTTGATGAAGATGGCTTTAATGAAGCATCAGTAGAACATGTAAGACAACTAAGAAAATTAGTATCTGCTCTAAGATCAAGAGTTTATGAATTAGAAACTCCATCATATAGTGATGAAGTAGTTGATTTATACTTAGACCGTTCTAATCACTATACTATTTGTGAACATGATAAATCAGAACCTATAGGTATAATTGATATTCAAGAAGGGGATACTCTAGAAAAAAACACAGCATCAATTCGTTGCTCAATGAAAAAAGAATATCGTGGTAATAGTTTCGCTCTAAGAGCTATGCGTTTAGTAGGAGAGGAATTATTACAAAGGGGAATTGTTAATATAACTGTTCAAACTAATGATAAAGATATGCCAGACATTGATGAATTTGCTGGTATGTCATTACAAGAAAGAGCTACTTATCAAAAACAAATGATGGCTCAAAATAGTAGACATTCTTCTAGATAATTTAATAATCAAGGAACAAATTGTTCCTTTTTTATTTAGCTAAAAAACAATATGTTATAATAAAACAGGTGATGCATATGAAAGTAGGACTAGTATTAGAGGGTGGCGGACTTCGTGGTTTATATACTGCAGGAGTACTTGATACCTTTTTAGAAAATGATATTAAAGTAGATTGCATTATTGGTGTCTCAGCAGGAGCTTTATTTGGTGTTAACTACTATTCAAAACAAAAAGGAAGAGCATTAACTTATAATAAAAAATATGCAAAAGACAAAAGATATATGAGTATACCATCATGGATCTTAACAGGGAATTATATTAATAAAAAATTTGCTTTCTATAAAATGTCTAATAAACTAGTTCCCTTTGATAACGCAACTTATAAAAAGAATTGCAAAAACTTTTTTGCTGTCGTAACTAATGTGAAAACCGGTGAAGCAGAATATATGGCTATTGACGATCCACTAGAACAAATGGAAATCCTAAGAGCAACAAGTGCCATTCCTTTATTATCTAGAATGGTAAAAATTGGTAAGCACAAATACTTAGACGGTGGGGTATCAGATAGTATTCCTATTGAAGCAATGGAAAGACTAAATTATGACAAAATAATTGTTGTAGAAACTCAACCATTTAATTTTATTAAAGAACCATTATCTAAAAGAGAAGAAAAATTCGTTAGAATAAAATATCGCAATTATCCAAATCTAATTAATACAATTCTTAATAGACATGAAGCATATAATAAACAAAAAGCTTATGTTAAAGAATTAGAAAATAAAGGAGAAATCTTTGTTATAAGACCAAGTGTATCTGTAAAAACATCTATAAAAAATAAAAATCCTGAAAGATATCAAGAAGTATATGACTTAGGTGTATCTGATACAAATGAAGTGTTAAATGACTTAAAAGCATACTTAAAAGAATAGTTTAACTATTCTTTTTTTGTTATAATAATCATGGTGATAATATGAATAATAAAGTAGTAATAATTGGTTGTGGAAATGTAGGAATGAGTTATGCTTATGCCTTACTAAACCAAAGAACATATGTTAATAAACTATATCTTATTGACTTAAATAAAGAAAGAGTTGAAGGTGAAGTAATGGATTTAAACCATTGTTTAGCATACGCTCCTTCAAAGATTAGTATTAATGTTGGTGACTATAAAGATTGTAAAGATGCTCGCATCGTTATGATAGCAGCTGGAGCAAATCAAAAACCAGGTGAAACTAGATTAGATTTAATAAAGAAAAACGCTGCTATCTTTAAAGACATTATTGATAAAGTAATGAAATCTGGTTTCAAAGGAATCTTCTTAGTAGCAACAAATCCTGTTGATATCATGACTCAAATAACTCAAAAATATTCTAAACTACCACATAGCCAAGTTATTGGTAGTGGAACAAGCTTAGATACAGCAAGATTACAATTAATGATTGGAAAGAAACTATGTATCAGTCCTAAAAGTATTCAAGCCTTTGTAATAGGTGAACATGGCGATTCAGAAATCATACCTTGGTCCAATGCTAATATTGGTCTTCAAGATATTAAAGAATTCTTATCTAAAAAAGATTTAAAAAAATTAGAAGATGATGTAAAAAATGCTGCTTATGAAATAATAAATAAAAAAGGAGCTACATACTATGGAATAGGAATGGCATTAGTTAGAATAACAAATGCTATTCTAGGTAACGAAAACTTAATAATGTGTCTATCAGTATATGATGACAAAAACAAAGTTTATATTGGTCAACCAGCTATTCTTTCTAAAGATGGTGTAAAGAAAAAAATACCATTAAAACTAACTCAATATGAATTAAATAAATATTTAAAATCAGTCAATATAATCAAAGAAAATCTTAAAAAAATCAAATAACTCAACCACAAGTTGAGTTTTTCAACCATTATTTTATTTAAATGTTATATAATAAATGTGATAATGAATGTGACGAAAGGAGAGACAACATGAAAAAATTAAGTTTATTATTTGTTATCTTATTATCAGCTATCCTATTAGTAGGATGCGGAAAGAAAGAGGAAGAAAAAGTAGAACTTCCAAAACCAGAAATATCTGAAGGACAAAGAGGAGAATTGGGAATTGATAAAAATGTCAATGAATCTACAATTGATAAATATCTAGGAAGAGAAGACGCTGTATATCGTGACATGCGTTTATTAGTAGATCCAGCCAATTATGAAAATATTGGTGGAGATGCTTATCTATCAGGATTCGTAAAAGGATTTGAAGTAGTTCCTTATCCATACTTAGTAAATGTAGTTGGATTACCAGATGTAGTTGGTAAAACATATACTGGTAAAACTTTATTTACTCAAGACGATAAAGGAAACTATACAGCAAATTATAAAGAATCATTAGACATTCTTGAATACTTATTCCCTAAAGATAAAATAATCTTCTTAATGTGTGGTGGCGGTGGCTACGCTGGTATGACTAAAGCATTACTAGTATCACAAGGTTGGGATGCTAATAAGATTTATAATACTGGTGGTTACTGGTACTATGAAGGATCAAATAAGGTTCAAGTTAAAACAGAAAAATATGGTAAAACATCATATGATTTCTGGAAAGTTGCTTACCATGATATTGATTTCAAAACATTACATGAGGTTAAATAATGAAGAAGTATTTTAAAATACTTCTTTTACTCGTTATAGTACTAACTTGTATAGCTTGTAAAAAAGACGAAGAAGTAAAAATTGAACCATTTGATTTAAAAGAAGAATACTATAAAGAAAGTAAACTAACTAATGTTGACTTAGAATCATTAAATAAGTTAATTGAAGAAAAAGAATCTTTTGGTATCTTCGTTTACTTACCAGGTTGCACATCATGTGCAGCATTCTCTAAAGTATTAGAAGATTTTCAAAAACAAAATACAGTTTCTTTCTATATGACTCAAATCAAAGATGCTAAAGAAACTGAAATTGGTGAAAAAATCAAGTATGCACCATCATTTGTCGTTTTTAAAGAAGGCAAAGTAGTTGCATATCTAGACGCTGAATCTGATAAAGATAAAAAAGTCTATGAATCAATTGAAGAATTCAAATCTTGGTTAACAAAATATATTAATTTAAAATAAGTTCTTAGAACTTATTTTTTTATTTATTTTTAAACACATATAGTATAATAAGACTGATGGGTGATTTTGATGAAACTAGAAGACATAATACAAGAATATAATATAAAAAGATGCTTAAGAGATTCTCTTCCACATTGTGAAGCAGAAATGTCAATCTTAGAAGAAGATGAAAATGTTCAAAAATACATTAGATTACAAGAGCATAAAAAACAATATCAGTACTTAGAAAATCAATCAGATGAAGATATCCTTTCAACCATCATTTCTAATGATAGTGAAAGTTTAGAAGAAGATATTTATTTCTGTTATGGTAAAGGCTTCATGGGACATTTAAAAATGGCTGGTGGATACTACATTGAACCATATAATGCCACTAGTTTTAGAAGATTACATGGAATTAGAGTAGCTAAATATCGTAATCTTGCTAAACCAGCAGAAATAATAATCATGCCAAGCATAGATACCAAAGATTTTGAAGAAAATCATCAAGTAATCCAATGTACAACTGCCGTACCTGATGAAGAATACTATCAAATAAGAATGCAAATGTATGAACAAAAAATTCAAGAATATAATCCAGTAAAAAAATTAGTAAAGGAGCCAAATCATGACTAATGAAGAATTATTAAACTGTATAAAAGAAAGACATTCTGTAAGAGACTATTTAGATAAAAGCATCAATCTTGATGATCTAGCTAAAATCAATCCGGAAATAGAGAAGATTAATCAAGAACATGATCTTCATTTTCAATTAGTAACTAATTCACCAGAAACATTTTCTAAATTTATTCTTCCTTATGGAAGATTAAATGCTTATCACTATATTGCTTTGGTTGGTAAAAAATGTGATAACTTAGAAGAAAAAGTAGGTTACTATGGTGAAAAATTAGTACTACTATTTGAAAACTGCAGTTTAGATACTTGCTGGGTAGCAGGAAGTTATTCTAAAAAATATACTAAAGTAGATATCAAACCTGATGAAAAACTAGTTGGTATCATTGCCGTAGGTTATGGTACTAATCATGGACACCCACATAAAAGTAAAACTATATCTGATGTAACAACATCACTAGATGGTGTACCAGATTGGTTTATAAAAGGAGTCGAAGCAGCACTTCTAGCACCAACAGCTATAAATCAACAAAAGTTTAAATTTACTTATAACGAAGATGGTAGTATATCAACTAAAACTGGTGTAGGACCATACACTAAAATAGATTTAGGTATTGTTAAATATCACTTTGAAATAGGTGCAAATATGAAAATAGAATGGAGATAATCATCTCCTTTTTCTATGCCTAAATTTGGTGAAAATGCAGATATTTGTTATAATTAAAGTACGTAGCGAGGTGATGATATGAAAAGAGCAGTCAAAAGATTCTTGCTAGTATTCTTTGGTTGGTTATTACAAATAATCTTATCTTTTAGTTTGCTAGCTTATTTAGGAAAACATTATGTCGTAATCGAATCTATTTATGTTATTTTAAGTATCATCATAATACTAAATATTATTAAAAACTCTAAGAACTTAGAAATGGATCTAATATGGTTAATTATTATTCCTATGTATCCTATCTTTGGTGTAATTCTATATATTGCTTTAAATAACAATCGAAGAAGAGCACCTATTATAAAAAGAATTAGAAAAAACTTTAAATTAGCAGAAAAATACTATGTTCAAGATGAAAAAATCTTAAAAGAAATCGAAAAAGAAAATCATAGTCAAATTAAATACTTAATCAATGAAGCTAAGTTCCCAGCTACTATTCATAACAAAGTTAAATACTTCGCACTAGGTGATGATGTATACGAAACTTTAATCAGTGAATTGGAAAAAGCTGAAAAATATATTTTCATTGAATACTATATACTTGGTGGCGGTGAAAAGTGGAACGGAATCCTTTCTGTTCTAAAAGAAAAAGCACGACAAGGTCTTGATGTAAGAATTATCTATGATGATTATGGCTGTATGAAATACTTACCAGAAGACTATAAAGAAGAATTGGAATTATATGATATTAAGTGTGTAGTATTTAATAAACTTCATCCATTATCTACTTTAATAATGAACAATCGTGATCATCGTAAGATTATAGTAATTGATGGTCATACAGCATTCTCTGGTGGTATTAATTTATCAGATGAATACTTTAATGTAAAAGAAGTATATGGTCATTGGAAAGATAATGCCTTTATGTTAAAAGGCGAAGCAGTTTGGAATTATACAGTAATGTTCTTAACAATGTGGAATTGTTATAGTAAAGAAGATAAAGATTTTAATCTTTATAAATATGACTTTAAAAATAACAAACCTAAAAAAGATGGTTATATCATTCCTTATACTGATTCACCATTAGAAAGAGAATATGTTGGTGTAAGCGTTTACTTAAATATGATTAATCAATCTAAGAATTACTTATATATAACAACTCCTTATCTAGTTATTGATAAAGAAGTTGAAAATGCTTTAATCCTAGCAGCCAAAAGAGGAGTAGATGTCAGAATAATTGTTCCTGGAATACCAGATAAAAAAGTAGTATATACTGTAACTAAATCATACTTCTTGCCATTAATTGAGGGAGGAGTACAAATCTATACTTATAAACCAGGATTTATTCATTCCAAAATATTCGTTTGTGATGATAAAGTATCAACAGTAGGAACTGTTAATATGGACTTTAGATCATTCTATCATCACTTTGAATGTGGAATGTTTATGCAAGATAATTCGAGCATAAAAGATGTTAAAAAAGATAT
>Ga0247609_10002869_pt1 | contig 17838 bp, 14 predicted proteins | sample 172DNAGHGlowgp2_FD_193487 | JGI IMG/M metagenome (GOLD analysis project Ga0247609, IMG submission 193487) | Sheep rumen microbial communities from Palmerston North, Manawatu-Wanganui, New Zealand - 1728 DNA GHGlow gp2 | ecosystem: Host-associated > Mammals > Digestive system > Stomach > Rumen ...
TACATACAATGCGTTTCCATACAGGACTTGTTGCTTCAAAACCGCTGAGGTCTGTCGTTGTACCAATGCTGTAGCAGGGAGTAAGTCCGTTCAAGCGGCTGAGCATGTTACAGTAAATAATTGCTTCGCACCAGTTTACGCATTCAACCGGTCTGTTTTCGCCCTGTAACTTTGAAGGATTTTTTCCCATGACATAAGAATACTGAAGCTGTGTAACCGGAACTTCTGACATATAAAAGCCAACAAGTGTTATAAGACTGTTCATTGTTCCTGCACCCATTACAAACTGTCCGCCAGGAATTAAAATCATCTTTGGATTCTTGCCAAGCTGAACTCGAGGCTTTGCGTCATTATCAAAAGAGTCTTCATCTCCTTCTTTAATTACTTTTACAGGCACTCCGCACTTTGAGCAGAATTTATCTACGGCACTCAAAGCGTTTCCACACTCGGTACAGGATCTGAATACCTTTACAGTTCCAACAGGAAAGCCACAGTTAAAACAAAAATGAGCCTCTTGAGGCAACTCCGTATTACATTTGTCACATTTCATATTCCATATTATAACACTATAAGTCAAAATTGACTAGAATTAAATTATTGACTCAAGTTTAGATTATCTTCAACGTTCAAATTGCTTATGTAAACTAATTTTATAAAACACATCTTAAAAAAACGGCGGGAGGGCGGAGTTTCGGATTACAAAAACATCCTGAAGTGCGGCCGCAAGGCGGCCAACGTTTATCGTTCCAAGGCACTTCAGCATGTAGGCGGCTAGCCGCCGGTTTTGGAATCCGAAACTCCAACCGGTAGCCATTTTTTTATATATGAAAGCATGTCAAATCAGTTTACATATTCAAATTTGATTTCAATAGCATTTAATAGTTGAAAATTCGCTAATTTTAACTTATAGTTAACAATATGGACGTAGGTAATATCGGAAAAGAAAAACGAGAAGAGGCAAAGGCGGCTCAGAAGCAGGAAGAAAAACAGTCTTTCTTTCAGAGTTTGTTCTCTAATTTGTTTAAATCCTCAAATCCGGAAGCTGAAAAGAAACGCAAATTAAAGGCTATTGCTAAAAGTTTTTCTAAAACCAAGTATCATAGTTTTTACAAGGCCTCTACTATTGAAGTTTTACCTCCGTTTGCAAAATTGTTTTATGATATTTATAAATTTGTAGCTCCTGCGCAGGCAATTTTTAAGGCAAACCAGAATCCTAATCTTTACAAGGCTCAGGTAATTAATTTTTCACTTTCAGAAAAACAGGTTGGACTTCTGGAGCATTTTGACCAGCAGAAAATCATGGAAATGGCCAGAACAATTCCTATCCAGCAGCTTTCGACAAAGCTTGAAGAAGAGTTTTCAATTTTTTCTGCAGAGTTTGACAACGAAAGAATGAACAGAACAGAAAATCTTTATAAGGCCTTTAGTGCCCTGCAGGATTTCTGCTGCTTTGATTATTACATGCTGCTTAAAAAGTTTACTAATTCTATTCAGGAATACAATTTTAATACTCTTCCTAACTTTGAAAAAATCAACGGTGAATATATAACAGACGACCTTAAGGATTTTTGTGCCATAGCCTACGCAATCACAGATGAAAATCTTTTCTGGAATGACCTTTTCGCTTTCTTTAAGGCAACTCAAAGTACAGAAACAATCACTCTTGGAAACTGGAAAAAAATCATTGCAAAAATGAAGAACATCCAGCAGTCGGGAGCCTTTGATTTGATGATCCGTCATATTTCGGGCAACACCGATTATGTTACACAAATTCCTTCACACTACACTTCTCTTATTGAACCTTACATGGATAAGATTCAGGAAGAAATCCGTACTACAATTTCAAAAATCGGAAGCCAGCAAAAAGAAAATAAAGCTAACCAGATTTGCGAACAGATTTTTGGAAGCACAGATTTTCAGACACTTCATTTTTATACTACAGGAATTAATGAGACCTTTATTAAAAAAGAACTTGGTACCTATATTTATACCGAGCCTTTGAATTATTTGAAGGCCTTCCTGCTTGAATATGTAAAGAAAGATATCCGCGAGTTCTTTGACGTTGTTGTTGTGCGCGGTCAGTGGGATGCTTCGCTTGCGAATCCTATGTCTAATGCTTATCAGGAGCTTCTTAAAATTTCTGATGAAATTACTGCCTTTGATAATGATTTGTCGGAAGATGGAGGCTCTGGCCTTAAGATTAAAAACCTTCTTCCAAAAACAGCACACGACCCTGGAGCAGAAAATATCATCAACAGAGTAATTTCTGATTCAAACGAGCAGGCAAAAACTTTCCTTGTAACTGCTGCTCAAGATTTAATCACAATCGGAAAAACTCTCAAACAGCTTATAGAAGATTATTCTAAGCAGAAGCCGGAAATTGTACACAACTGGCGCGAGCTTGAACGCTTTATTGACCATCCTATGAAAGAGTTTAGTATAGGCATTTATAAAAAAATTTATCTGTTTGTACAGCTCATGCAGCAGTATCTATCGTAGAATGACAAAACCGGGAGGGTTCTATGGTTGAAGTTGAAAAAGAAGAGAACAAGGTTCCTCGTGCGCTTCTTGTTGGAGAGCCCGGAAATGATTTACAGGAATTAAAGGGCCTTGTTCAAACACTTGGGCTTGATATTGTTCAAAGGCTCACTCTTAACCGCATGGAAGTTCATCCTCAATACGGAATTGGAACCGGTAAAGCCAAAGAAATTGCTGAGCTTGCAAAAGAACTCAATGTAGACTGCATCATTTTTGATTTTAATATTGAACCACGCAAACAGCGAAACTGGGAAGAGCTTACTGGCCTTTCCTGCTTTGACCGTCAGGAAGTAATCATAAAGATTTTTGCACAGAGGGCTACTACAAAAGAAGCAGTGCTCCAGGTTGAGCTTGCAAGACTTTCTTATATGCTGCCACGCCTTAGCCATGCAAGAAATGATTTTTCTCGTCAGAGAGGTGGTGCTTTTGGTGCAAAGGGTTCCGGAGAAACTCAGCTTGAGCTGGACCAGCGTCTTATACGCGAAAAGATTTCTGTTGCAAAACACGAGCTTGCCGAAATTGAACTCAACCGAAAAACTCAACGTAAACAGCGCGAAAAAAATCCTACCTGTGCACTTGTAGGATATACCAACGCCGGAAAATCAAGTTTGCTCAATGCCCTTACCGGTTCCGACGCTTATGTAAAAGATCAGCTTTTTGCAACGCTTGACCCTCTTACAAAAAAACTTCCCCTCAATGACAGTGCAGGCGTTCTTATTACAGACACAGTTGGATTTATTAATAATCTTCCACACCATCTTATTGATGCATTTAAGTCTACGCTCGAAGAAGCAACTTTTGCAGACCTTCTTTTAATTGTTCTTGATGCTGCCGATCCTAATGCCCATTCTCATTACGAAACTGTCTGCAATGTTCTTGAAGATATTGGTGCTACAAAAAATCCCCGCCTCATTCTATTAAATAAAATAGATAAAGCAGAAGACGAAGCAGTTGCCGCAAATTATACTGCCCTGCGCCACGAGTTTCCTGATGCAATTTCGGTAAGCGCGAAGGAGCAGAAGGGCTTTATTGAACTCAAAGATAAAATCACCGAGCTTTTATATGGCGACATTGGAGACTATATAATTCCAGCAAGTCAAACAGCCCTCATAACAGAGCTTCGTAAAGCAGGCTGCATTTTGTCGGAAGAATGGCTTGATGATGGAGTTCATATTCAGGCAAGAACAGTTGGCCGCCTTGCAGTTCTTTCTTCTACTTATCTATGCAAAAAGGATAATTAAGTGAAGTTCAAATTTAAACTTTCTAAATCGGACATAATTCTCTATTCAATTATTGCGGTCCTTGTACTTGTAATTTTATTCGGAACAATAATAGGCTTTGCTTCAAAAAAAGCAGCACCAGGTAAAAATCTCCGCGACTCCGATCCTGCCCCAACAGTGCGCGAAATTGAAAACTTGAATAAAGGTTCCGAGTCAAAAATCGCAGCCTACACAGGACTGGGAACTATCCGCTGTATAACTGCCCCGCAAGATGAAGAAGATATTGGAACTGTTGTTGTAATTACTCCATGGCTTTCATACCCGGAGGGCGACACAATTTTCTTTGAAGAGCTTGCACGAAAACGTCTGATTATATCAGGCATCTTTACAAACTATTTTTCTTCCTACACAAAAACCGAACTCCTTTCTCGTACAGAAGATAAAATCAAAGAAGAGCTGCAGGACAAAATAAACGAACAGCTTTCTCTTGGAAAAATCCTGCAGATTTATTTTACAGATTATATATTCCTGGAGTAATCGGCCGGGGAAAAAATCATATTAAAAAAGGTGTAAAAATGTCAAAAAAGAAAAAGTCATTAATTGTATTATCTTCAATACTTGCTGTAATTTTGCTTCTGGGTCTTTTCTACAAATTCCTTTTCAAGCGCGTAGATGTTTCTAAAATTGATTCCGACTGCGAATTCCTGCGTACAATTCTTAGAGAAGGGTCTGTGGATATTTCTAAGACAATTGATGATGGACTTGATTTGGACCAGTTGATTGAAGAAATAAAGGAAGCCTATGCAAAAGATGTTAAGAAAACCAAGTTGTTTATGAAAATCAACGAGAATGGAATTGCCTCTAACCGTTTTGCTTTGTGTATAAGTGATGTTTTTGAAAAAAGGCTTACACGCCCAAACGGACATTTATCAGTTACTTCTCCATACGGGACCTATTCTCCTTTTAGAACAAAAATTCTTTTTTATTCGAACATTTTATTTGAAAAATCAGGGGCAGATTATAAGGTTTACAGCTCTGACAATAAAAACATCACAGCCGGAATGCTTTACACAGGAGAAGAAGAAAATCTCTTCAGGACAATTGTAGATGGAAAGATTTTGTATCGTTATGGCTGCCGCTCAAATAAATTCATGCGTATAGCAAAAATCAACGTAGAAGGGAAAGAATATAAAACTCTGGTTAAAGCAAATCTTGGAGAAGTTCAGGATATTAAGAATTTTTCTTTTTATACACAGGACGACACTTTATATATTTATTCAAATACCTTTGCCTGGCATACAGAAGCTGACCAGAATAGATTTTTTGATGATATAGACGAGATTGGTAGAGAAATTCAAAATCAGGATATAAAAACAATTGTATTTGATTTTCGTCATAACTCGGGCGGGAGCTCTTTAATCTGCTATAGATTACTGGGAGCCTTAGTTTGTGGAGCTGCAGACAAAAAGAGCAAAGAGTATGATGATTATGGAAGATATTATGCTTACCTCAATTCAAATGAAATCTGTATAAATACTCTTACTTCAAGAAACCGTCTTACTCTGCAGGGACGTGGAGATGACAGATTATCAAGAATTCTTCATAACAATACAAAAGAAAAATATACTTCTCTCAATTATGATGATAAAGATTATATAAAAAGTATATCTCCTGTTTATGACGGGAAAATCATTTTTGTTACAGACTATAATACCGCCTCCAGCAGCGAAATGCTTATTCTAGCGGCAAAAACGATATTTAAAGACAAGGTAACAATTGTTGGACAAAACACCTATGGGGCTTTTGATTACGCAAATGTTTTCCAATTTAATCTTCCGGATTCAAAAGATTCTCTTCTTCTTTGTTTCTCTGATTATACGACCTCTCCTTTCTTAACAGATTCCGGCATCTGGGATGGAGACTGCATGGGTATTGCCCCGGATTATTGGTTTACATTCCAAGATGATTTTGATCTTGAAAAAGTGGTTGAGTTTTTACAATAATTCTTACAATTAGAAAATTGCTTTTGAAAGGCCCCAGAGCAGCAGAAGATGGGCCGGATAAAAAATATAGAAAAACCATTTGTGAAAGGCTGCTCTTGAACCAGGCTGACCATTGTAAATAAACAGAAGCGGAATAAAAAGAAAAAGTCCCAGCTGCCATAATTCCTGGTACCATGGATACCCATTCATTGGAAGAATCAGACACGACATGATATTTACCAGAATTGCGAGAAGGCAATAAGTCATAATCTGATTTTTGCGGTCTGCACGGAAAACATAAAAGAACAATACCATTAGCGGTGCAAATAATCCCCAGTCGCAGAAAAGGGAAAGGCATGTAAGAATTACAAGCAGCATTATTTTTGGTACACTTTCAAGACGGCTTTCCCAGATACACAAGATGGCAAAGCTTATGAGGAGTACAAAAATCATATTAAAATCCGGGGTAAGCAGACTGTGTTTACGAGCAAGAGCATAAGGGATTTGTGAAAGGAGCGCAAAAATAGCAAGGCGGATTGCGTATTGTTTTTTTGAATGAGTGTAGATAAAGCCCTGTACAAGAAAGAAACACATTATTGGGGCTGTTAGACGCCCCAGCACGCGAAAGACTGTATAAAGTACACTACCCCATACAGTTGTCGTTAACTGGCTTGAAAATATCATTCCAATATGATCAAGAAGCATGGCAAGAATGGCAATGTACTTTAATTGATTCCGGTTAATTTGCTTTTCCTTTAATTAAAGCTGAACGCCTGTACGGATTTTTTCGTTAAAGCGGTCAAGCTTTTTGCCTTCGAGAGGATTTGGTTTTCCTTCCATTACATCGCGGAGAGCCTGCATTTCTTCACCGCTAAAGGTTACTCCGTGATTCATATGGTTGATAAAGCTTTCTGTTGCCATTGGAGCAACTTTTTTACAGATTTCAAGAATTACTTCGGCATAAACGCGGATTTCGTACTGGGCGTGGCTGTCGAGACGCAGTTTTAGGAAGTGGAAAAGGTTATGCAGATCCATTTCCCAGTAGAATTCTGTATACAAAGAAAGAGGCAGATTAATGCGGGCAATTTCGCGGGCAAGACCAGAGTCAATAAGTTCGTTGTAGCTTTCGTAGGCAGCCTTCTGACCTTCTTCGAGCTTGTTTATGATTTTGTCTGCAGTTTCTTTATCAAAAGCCTCTGTAGCGCGGCCCTGTTTGTTGTCTGTGCTCTGAGGAGAAACCTTGTCTTCTGTAGGAACATAGAATTCATCCTTCATGATTGAATAGCGGCCGGAAACTTCGTTCATGCGGCCTGTACGGTGACGAACCCACTGACGGGCTACGAAAATAGGCATTTTTACATGGAAGGTCATTACAACCTGTTCAAATGGAGAGGTATGCTGGTGACGGAGCAGATAATCGATGAGGGCGCCATCCTGGCTAACGCTCTTTGTTCCTTCGCCATAAGAAACGCGTGCAGACTGGACGATTCTCTGGTCTCCTCCAAAATAGTCTACAAGTCGGACAAAACCTTTGTCCAGAACGGGGTATTCCTTGTCCAAAATTTCTTCTGCGGCGGGTACAACGCAATGTGCCATAGTATTCTCCAAAATAAAAAAATAAATATAGATATATAATAGTATAAAAAGAGTATCCGTTCAATATAAGAAATGGGTTTAATGCAATCATGAGAAAAAATTGCTTCCGCCGAATTACGTCTTGCAAAAACCGGCGGTTAGCCGCCTAAACGCTGAATTGCCTTGGAACTATATACGTTGCCGCTCACGCGGCAACAATTCAGAGTTTTTTTGCAATCCGTAATTCGGCTCGCGCAATTTTTTAAGCTTGTTTTACGACAGAATATCTCCTTGACTTACATTTTTCACACTATTACATATAGATTTTTTTATTTTAGATAATTCACCACCTGTTCGGTTAGTAAGGGGATGAGTTGCTTTTTTCTGGAAACAATGCCTTGGAGGAAGTAGACGTTTTCTTCCTGGAGAGGAAATGTTATGAACTGGTTGAACTTTGGATCGCTAGACATAAAGAGGATGCTCGAGAGTGTTGTAATGTCTGTTACTAGAAGACATGAGAACAAGGCTTTTCGGCTGCGGGCTTCAATTTCTAGTTCTTTTAAGAAGTCGGCTTTGCGTTCCAAAACTTCTTTTGTGTTGCCTACTTCTATCTGGCTTACGGTGTAGGTGACTTTGCCTTCGGTGTATTCTTTGAGGTCCTGGCGGACAAGGTCTCCGGCGGCGCGGCCACTTATGTTGCTTCCGGCAATCAGAATTTCATTTCCAAGCTTTTTAATATCCTGGTCCGAAATATTCGAAAGATACTCTGCGGTTTCGCGGTCAACATCTGTTGTGGTAGCAGACTGAAGAATTAAGGTATCAGAAAGAATACCGCAAAGTAAAAGCGGAGCTACATCCTTTGGAATTGGAATTTTATATTCGCGGTAAAGATTTGCAATTTGAGTTGCTGTAGAACCAACAGGACGGTTTATAAAGGTAATAGGATTTTTTGTAGGAATGGCGCCAATGCGGTGATGGTCTACAACTTCCTGAATTGTATAATGCTCAATGCCTTCTACAGCCTGAGACATTTCGTTGTGGTCTACTAAAATCACTTCTATGTTTGGCTCTTTCATAAGGTCGTGCTCAGAAATAATTCCAATTACTTTATTGTCGTCATCAATAACCGGAAGATATTTGCAGTGAGCCTCAGAAAGAAGTTCCTTTATTTTTGAAACAGTATCATTAATGTGAACTGTTTTAATTTCGGTGTCGCCCATTACACTTACAGGCATTGAATAGGCAATGAGCATAGAAGTTGGAGATGTTGAATAAGGACTAACAATTACACTCACTCCATTTTTTTCGGCAAGCTCACGCAGCTCTTTGTTAATAACATAGCCCGAAGTTGTTATAAGAAGCTTTACCTTATGCTCAATACAAATCTTGTGGATATCTGTACGGTCAGAAGCAATTACAACAATGTTCTCGCTGGCATGTGCATCAAGACGGCGAACAAAAGTTTCGGGCGACGAAGAACCAACATGAATAGATGCCTTGAAATTTTTATCTGCATCATCGGCAATTATAATTGGCTGAGCATTTAAGGTTTTTTGAATAAGATTTATTGTTGTAGAAAAGCGGTGTTTTTTTTCGGGGTTCAAAATTGTAAGAACACTTTTTGCAAAACCGGAATAATGAAGAAGAGAAAGGTAATGTCCGTCTTTGTCTACAACAGGCATTACGCGATTTTCTGATTTTTCCATACGGGCAATTGCTTCCCAAACAGAAATATCTTCAGTTACAGTTTCTACATCATTCTGCATAAAGTATTTTACTTTTGGAATAAGGTCCGGCAGATACTCAGGACGAGGCACATCAAATTTTTTGAAAATATATGCTGTCTGAGGATTCAAGTGTCCTGCTCTTGCAGCCTTATACTGAGGATAGCCCAGAAGATTTTTTAAGCGGGCATAACCTACAGCAGAAACTACTGCATCGGTGTCGGGATTTTTGTGTCCAATGATGTAAACTGTCTTTTCCATTTAGCCTCTCCAGATATTTTCATCCTTATTATTATTTGCAACATACCACAAAGCTTTTTCTTTTTTAGGATTTACTCCGCACTTTTCAAAAAGATCCGGAAGATTTACAAACTCGTAGCCCTGGTCTAGAAGTTCAGGAATTGCACGATCAAGTGCATCAAGAGTTGCCTTGTTGCCTTCCATTACATGAAGCAAAAAGATTGTTCCATTCTGTGCTGCCTGCATTATATGCTCGTATCTAAAATCAGCATCCTTATCGGCTTCCCAGTCATTACAGCCGCAGCCACAAATAAAAGGAACATTAATGTTGTCATACATAGTCTGCGAAAGATTTATATAAGGCGGGCGGAAGAAGGTTGGGCGTTTGCCTGTAATTTCTATAATGGCATCATCACATTTTTTATATTCGTCGCGAATCTCTTCTGCAGTCATCTGGGCCATAAAAGAATGTGTCCAGGAATGATTTTGAATATCACAGCCCATTTCTACGGCCCTGCGAATTACCTTTTTATTTTCTTCTGTAATTTTCTGTCCAATTAAAAAGAAGGATGCCGGAACCTTGTATTTTTCCATAATATCAAGCATGTCGTTCATTGTGTTATCGCCCGGAATATTATTTGGGCCATCATCAAAACTCATACATAAATATTTACTCATAATTCTTTTACTCCTTGACCGGCACCACAGGCAAAGAAATCTCCTGGGTAACCGATTTTTTTTGTATATTCATCCTGAACATTTCTTATAAAATTTTCAACTTCGTCTTTATGAACAAGGGCAATTGCACAGCCGCCAAAGCCTGCCCCTGTCATGCGGGCTCCAAGACAACCTTCCTGTTTGCCTGCAGCTTCTACAAGAGTGTCCAGTTCTATACCTGTAACTTCATAATCATTTTTAAGAGAGTCGTGAGAAGCATAAAGAAGTTTGCCAAGACTAACAAGGTCATTTGCTTTAAGAGCATCTACGGCGCGTAAAACTCTATCCATTTCGGTAACGCAGTGACGTACCCGTTTATAAATAACAGGATCTGTAATTGCACTACCCCACTCTTCAAACTGATCTGGTGTCATTGAGCAGAGATTTGGAATATTATGACCTGCACTCTGCAGCATTGTTAGTCCTGTCTCACACTGACTTCGTCGTTCGTTATATTTTGAGTCGGCAAGTTTACGCTGCTTTTTTGTATTCATAACTATAAAGCGGTAGTCGCCAAGAAGGAGGGGCACATATTCATGCGTAATGTTAGCACAGTCTAACAATTCTGCTGTATCTGCGCGGGCTGTAGCAATTATGTACTGATCCATAATTCCGCAGTTTACATTCATAAACTCATGTTCACTCTGCTGGCCCATAAGTGCTATATCTTTGCGGGAAATTCCAAAATTAAAGGTCTCATTTACAGCCCAGGCAAAACCGCATTCCAAAGCAGAAGAAGATGATATTCCGCCGGCGCTAGGGACATTACTTGCAATGAGAACTTCAAAACCAGAGTCAAAAGAGTAGCCCTGTTTTTTCATGCAGGAAAGAATGCCATTTAAAAAGTTTGCGTAGTCGTTGGTTTTATCAAACTTAAAATTATCGTTTATATCAAAAGTGTAAGTGCCGTCAAAAAACAAATCATTGTAGATGATTTTTGAATCGCTGCGCTTACGGATGGCTACATAAAGATATCGGTCTATGGCAGCAGGAAACACTTTGCCGCCGTTGTAATCGATATGTTCTCCAATAATGTTGATTCGTGCAGGAGATGCAAAAAGCCGCGGAGACTCGCCAGTGCCATACACCTCGAAAAATTCTTCGCGAAGCTTTTCTGGAGTTATTTCATACTTTGGTTTCATAGCAATTCCCTTTTTGTAAAAGATTCCCGGGTCAAGCCCGGGAATGACACTTTTGTCATTGTCGGGCTTGACCCGACAATCTATCTTAAAATTTTTCCCTCTTTATTCTTAATACGTTCTGCGTAATCATACACATCTTTTATTGGCGTATCAAACTCCATACCACCGATGTTTAGTTTTCCTTCTTTTGGTGGAATAAAGTCAACATTGTGAATATCGCTGCCGCTTGTCATAGGAAAGTCGTACTCCCTTGCGTAGTGCTCGGCCAGATCGTTTTCAAAAGCCCGGTTTCCTGCATTGTAAATTTCTACTCCATGCACATCGCGAGGATGCAGATGAATTGCACGAATATAACCCCGCATTCTAAAAGGATGAGCCTGAATCATAAGTCCACCTTCGCGGTTTACTGCATCAAAAAGCTCTTCGTGACTCATAGTTTCCACCTCGGGATGATCATAAAGCCAATTCTTATCTAAACCATATATAAGATAGTCATCACCATCAAAAGTCTGTTCAATTCCAAAAAATACTTTAAACTCTTTGTCGGTACCGGTCAGGCCTTTTTCTTTATTGAAAACCTGAGCCTTTGCAAAAGCTGCTTCGTAGCCACTGCAGTAAACATCAACTCTGTCCTTCCAGCGCCCCTCGTGCGGTGCAGCGGTATTTCCCCCAAAAAAGTGATCCGTAACAAAAATGCCAGAATAACCAATGTTGTAAAAAGCCTCTATATAATCAGCCCCGTCAGTACGCCCACACAAGCTGCCCTGTGATGTATGCAAATGAGTTTCGTATTTATATGTTTTCATAATGGGATTATTATATAGAATTTTATATAAATGTTATAGAGATATATTTAATACTAAAAAAATTGTTGATTTCATATAAAAAATAGCGCGAGCCGAATTACGAATTGCAAAAAAACTCTACAGTGCTGCCGCGAAAGCGGCAACGTATATAGTTCCAAGGCACTGTAGCGTTTAAGCGGCTAGCCGCTGGTTTTGCAAGGCGTAATTCGGCGGAAGCTATTTTTCTATATAGAGGAACATATTTATTATAAAATATATCTATACAAACACATCTACTTTCTGTATAATTATTCATTATATTTGCATATTTATGCATATATGATTTCAGGAGGTGCTTTATGAGCAATATAAAATTCATTGACGGCGGGGTTTGCGCTCCACAGGGCTTTACTGCTAACGGAATGCGTGTTGGAATTAAGGCAAGCCGTAAGATAAATGATACTGCACTTGTTTATTCAGAAGTTCCATGTAATGCTGCAGGTGTATTTACTAAGAACCGGGTAAAATCAGAAAGCGTAAAGATTACCCAAAAGCACCTTGCCGACGGAAAGGCACAGGCTGCAATAGAAATCAGTGGAAATGCAAATACCTGTACAGGACCTCAGGGGGCAGAAAATGCATTGCGCATGGCTAAAGCTGCAGCCGGAGCACTTGGCATTAAAACCGAAGATGTAATGGTTTATTCTACCGGAGTAATCGGAGCTCAGTTTGATGTTACAAAAGTTGAAAATAATATAGAAACCCTCAAGGCAGGCCTCAGCAAAAAAGGCCACGAAGAAGCCCGCGTTGCAATTATGACAACCGACACCCACTACAAAGAGTGCGCAGTTGAATTTACAGTTGGTGGAAAAGTTTGCCGCATGGGAACAATGTGTAAGGGCTCGGGAATGATTCACATCAACATGGGAACAATGCTCAGTTTTATTACCACAGACTGTGCAATCTCCAGCGCCATGCTGGACAAGGCCCTCCACTCTTCTATCGAAGGAACCTATAATTGCGTGAGCGTAGATGGAGATACTTCTACAAACGACACACTCATCATCATGGCAAACGGAATGGCAGGCAATACAGAAATCACAGGCCCTGGTGCCGATTACGATGCCTTCCTTGAAGCACTCAACAAGATGAACACAATCATGGCAAAGAAAATTGCAGCCGATGGCGAAGGTGCCACCCGACTTGTAGAATGCAATGTACATGGTGCCGCCACTGTTGAAGCTGCCCGCGCCCTTGCAAAAGAAATAATCTGTTCTTCTCTGGTAAAGGCCGCCATGTTTGGTGCCGATGCCAACTTTGGACGCTTCCTCTGCGCCATGGGTTACAGCCCTATTGAGTTTGATCCTGAAAAAACAAGCATCTGGTTTACAAGCAAGTCCGGCGCCAACAGATATTTTGAAAACTATGACGACTTTGAAGTTCACGGTGAAAACGTTGTTCAGGTTTACAAGGACGGTGTTCCAATGAACTTTGACGAAGAGCTTGCTAAAAAAATCATGAGCGAACAGGCTGTGGAAATCCTTGTTCAGTGTGGAGAAGGAAATGCAAGCGGAACTGCATGGGGTTGCGACCTTACTTATGATTATGTTAAAATTAATGGAGATTATCGTACTTAGGTTCCAGGTTCCAGGTTTTAGGTTCCAGGCTTAGAAGGGGGAAGTCTCCCCCTCGCTCCAACCGCCTGCGGCGTTTTACGCTACCCCCTCTCCTAGGGGCTCCGCCCCTAAAACCCCTGGCACCTGGCACCTAAAACCTGGCACCTGACAAATATAGGAAACAATTATGAATACAGACAATAACGAAATAACTACAGAACAATGGTCAGAGGTACTGGTACAGGCTCTGCCTTATTTTAAGAACTGGTGCGGCAAGGTTGTCGTTGTAAAATATGGCGGTAATGCCATGCTCAACGAAGAACTCAAAATGGCCGTAATGGAAGATATAGTTTTACTCAGCACAATCGGAATTAAGGTTGTACTGGTTCACGGCGGTGGCCCGGAAATTAACCACATGCTGGAACGCGTTGGCAAAGAAAGCAAGTTTGTAGACGGACTTCGCTACACCGACGGCGAAACAATGGAAATTGTTCAGATGGTTTTAACCGGAAAATTGAACAAGGATATTGTAGGCATTCTGCTGCAGAAAGGTGGCAAGGCAGTTGGTCTTTCCGGTGTAGACTCAGGTCTGCTCCGTGCAAAGAAAACAGAAAAAGACCTTGGCTTTGTTGGAGAAGTAACAGAAGTTCATCCGGAGATTTTGACATCCCTTCTGGATGAAGGCTTTATTCCTGTAGTTTCAACAGTAGCTCTTGGTGAACAGGGTGACGATGCCCGCTACAACATCAATGCAGACACAGCAGCAGCAAAAATCGCAGTTGCATTACACGCCGAAAAATTTGTTCAGCTTACAAATGTTCCGGGAATCTTGCGCAACATCGATGATCCTTCTACGCTCATCAAACGCATAGAGCGCACGGCAATCGGCTCCCTCAAAGCAACAGGAATCCTCTCTGGCGGCATGCTCCCAAAAATCGACTGCTGCAAAGTAGCCCTTGATGGCGGAGTTCCAAGAACCCACATCATCGACGGCCGCGTCCCACATTCCCTTCTCATAGAAATGTTCAGCGACCGCGGTATTGGTACGATGATATATTAAAAAACCCGCTTAATTCATTCTTACAATTTTATCGGCGACGGTTTGGGCTTCCATTTGGTCGTGGGTTACCATGATGGCGGTGAAGCCTAATTTTTTTTGCTGGTCACGGAGCCACTGGGCCATACGGTGACGAAGATCGGTGTCGAGGGCAGAAAAAGGTTCGTCCAGTAAAACGAGTTTTGGTTGGGTTATAAGAGTTCGGGCAAGGGCAACACGCTGTTTTTCGCCACCACTTAAATTCTGGGGCATGCGGCTTTCAAAACCTTCCAGATCAAAATGTTTAAGATATTCTGCGGCACGGGCACGGGCTTCCTTCTTTTTTACTCCCTGAGAAATAAGGCCGTATGCAACATTGTCTCCAACTGTAAGATGATTAAAAAGTGCACCGGACTGAAAAACCATGCCGATATTTCGTTTGGCTGGAGGAAGGGATTCTATCCGCTGGCCGTCCAATTCGATGAGGAATTCTTGTGGGCCCTTCCCTTCGACAAGCTCAGGGCAAGCTATGCTCTGGGACCTCTTCTGGCTCAGGGACCCCAAAGGATCATTTTTCTCTAAACCTGCAATAATGTTCAGCACTGTTGATTTTCCACAGCCGCTTGGACCAAGAAGGCAGGTCATTGTGCTTTTGTCGCACTCTAAAGAAAAATCTACTGTTACAGATGGCCAGCTTTTATGAAGATTTTGGACTTTTAAATAACTCATTTTTTCCTCCAATTACAAAGGGAATTGCCGCTATAATTATCATCATTACAGCACAGGCGCAGGCTTGATTAAAGCGAAAGGCACCAGCCAGTCTGTAGGTATAAAGTGCAAGTGTAGAAAAGTTAGGTATTGCTAACACAAGAGGCAGAGTTGCGTCTCCTATACTCATGGAAAAACAATAACAGAATGCTGTCATCATTACACTGCGACAGGACGGCAGGTAAAATCGTAAGGCACAATCAAACGCCCCCCGCGAAAGCATAAATGCAGCATTCTGTGTATCATCTGTCAGCTGGTTCAAACCATTTTGTATCTGTTTGAAAGCCACAGGCCAATACAAAAGAGTCTGACAGATAACAAGAGAAAAAACGCTTCCTCCAAAAATCAGACTGAGTACCCAGCCTACGAGGACAGAAGAAATTGCCATTGGTAAAAGGGGAATCATTTGAAGCGCAATTACATTCTGTTTCCGTTTCATGCGGACAATTACAGAATATACAAAAGCAACAAGACAGCAAAGGCTTGCAGTGCAAAGACCAACCAATACAGACCAGCAAAGAGATTTCCAGAAGTTAGCCGCTGCAAACAAGTTTTTAAATTGGATGAAGCTTGCACTTTCTACATTCTGCTTTTTCTGAGTAAAGGCGCTTACTAAAACACCGGCACCTGGTCCCACAAAAAACAAAAGAATCAGAACCACCAGCAAAATAAAAAATACAATTTCCAGGGCGGCACGCGGGCTTGTGCAAAAATCACTCTTTCCAATTTTGTATTTTCTGCCAGTAATAAAAGAAAGTCCTTCTACCCCACTCTGATTTTTACGGATAACATAAGAGTATAAAAACACAATTAAAAGGGCACACACAGTTTCAATCACAGCAATTTTTGTACCCGCCGTAATATCCAGCGTAGTGCGCACACTGTGATAAAGTTCAACTTCAAGCGTTGTAGTTCCAGGTGGAGAAAAAAGCAGGACAATCATAAAGCTGAAAAAACAAAAAAGAAAAACAGGAATGCAGGCAGCACCAATGGCTCCGCTTAAACGTGGCAAAGTTACAGTAAAAAAAACTCTGCCTTCGCCTGCTCCCAAAAGACGGGCTGCATTTTCATTTTGAGCAGGCAGCCGCTCCCAGGCATCATTTACAATTCTTGTAACAAGAGGAAAGTTATAAAAGCCTTGGGCTAGAATTACACCGGCTGTTGTGTATAAAAAAGTAAGTCCACCAAACTGCCCTCCGACTGCTGCCGCCAGACCTTTAAGCCAGCTGCTTACAATTCCATTTACACCAAAAAAGCTCACATATCCAAGAGCAATTACAAGAGAAGGGACGCACAAAGGAACAATGCCTGCAGCAAGCAAAAGCCTGCGCCCCGCAAAGGAACGGCGTGCTGTAAAAAAAGCCGCACTCACCCCAATGACACATGCAATCAGGGTTGAGAGTACGGCAGTTTCAAGTGTGTATATAAGTATTCTACTCAATTGTCTTAGGAACAGGTGCTGCAGCAGCATAAGAGGCAGGCAGCTGAACATTTTTATTTGCAGGGAACATCCACTGGGTAAGAGGAATAAGATTCTGAGCTTCGTCACTGATAAGGAAGTCCATGAACTTTTTAGCACCATCAGGGTTTGGAGCACCCTTTACAATACCAGCGCCTTCTACCTGCATTACGTGACCGTCTGTAAATACAAGAGCCTTGAAGCGGTCTCCTTCGCCATATTCAACATGATAGGCAGGGCTTGTTGTATAGCTGAAGCACAAAGGAGCTTCGCCGTCTGTAAACATTCCATAACCAATACTCCAGCCCGGAGCTACAGTAAGAATAGAAGGATATATTTTCTTAAAGAATTTTGCAGCATCATCTTTATAAACAGCACGTACCCATTCTTCGTAGCCAACTCCAAGAGTACTTGTCTTAGAGTCCATGATGATGATTTTTTTTGCATATTCAGGCTTTGTCAAATCTTCAAGACAGGTAGGAGCAGGAAGTCCGCTCAAGGTATCAAAAATAAATGCAAAATGGCTGTAATCATAAGGTGTTAAATACCATTTTTTTGAATCGGCATTAAGCTTGCTGCTAAGTTCGGCCGGAATAAGTGTGTCGGCAGCTGCAGGCTTATAAACATCAAGAACTCCGCTTGCTACTGCTTTTTCTGCAGAATAGTTATCAAGTCCAACAAGAACATCGGCAACAGGTCTTTTCTTTTCGAGAATTGCTTTAGAAAGAATCTGGCCGCTGTCTCCAACTTCGGCATAAGTTACTTTGATGCCAGTTTTTGCTTCAAAAAGGCGTGCAATCTCTGGACCTGCACCCCATTCACCGCTGAATGAGTTGTAAGTATAAACTACTACTTCGTTTGCACGAGCTGACTTTTTTTTGGAAGCACTTGTAAGCATTCCAAAAACCAAAAATGATGTGATTGTTAAAAGAAAGATTTTCGCAATAGTCTTGCGCATAATTTTTCCTCCGCCGGCATTATCCGGATCAGGTTTTGAGGGTATATTCTCAGCCGAGTCCACCAACGATGGCCTTAG
>Ga0247609_10002872_pt1 | contig 17829 bp, 16 predicted proteins | sample 172DNAGHGlowgp2_FD_193487 | JGI IMG/M metagenome (GOLD analysis project Ga0247609, IMG submission 193487) | Sheep rumen microbial communities from Palmerston North, Manawatu-Wanganui, New Zealand - 1728 DNA GHGlow gp2 | ecosystem: Host-associated > Mammals > Digestive system > Stomach > Rumen ...
TCATTGCATATCTTAGTGTAATGGAAGAGACTTTGGGAGAATGTTGCTACTTCGGTCAGAAGCTTGCAGTATATAAAGCTAATCAAATTATCCCTCAAATTGCATGGGCAGAGAAGAAAAATTTTAATGAAGTTATAATGAATAATGGAATGACATTAGATCATTTTCCTACTTGCCCTATTTGTGGAACACTAGCCACAGTAGGAGAATCTGCAACAGGTGTCAAGTATCTTTATTGCCCTAATGAGCAGTGTGAAGGTAAGCTTGCACAACAGATTGACCATTTTTGTGGTAAGAAGGGTCTTGATATTAAAGGTATTTCAAGAGCTACTATAGAAAAATTAATCGATTGGGGTTGGATAAACTCTATTGTAGATATATTTAAACTTCAATCGCATAAAGAAGAATGGATTGACCAACCGGGGTTCGGAAAACTATCTGTTAATAAGATACTTTCCGCAATAGATGAAAGTAGTAAGAATGTAGATTTATCTGCTTTTATTTCTTCTCTTGGTATTCCTCTTGTTGGCAGGACAGTAGCTAAAGAAATTATAAAATATTATTCTACATGGGAAGATTTTAGAGATGCGGTTGGCGGAGATTGGACTATCTTTGATGGTTTTGGCCCTGAAATTAGTAATGCAATAAATAAATTTAATTATGTGGAAGCAGATGAGATTGTAAAATATTTAACTTTTGCAGCTCCAAAAGAAAATAACAAGTGCGGCGACTTGACCGGTCTCACATTCTGCGTAACAGGAAAATTAAATTCTGGAAGATGGAAGAATAGAGATGAACTTGCAAATTATATAACCAGTCTTGGCGGCAAAGTGGTTAGTGCTATCAGCTCTAAAGTAAATTATTTAATTAATAATGATGCTACAAGTACATCTGCAAAAAATATTGCCGCGCAGAAAAACAATATCCCAATTATAACAGAGATTGAGTTTAATGATAAGTTTGGTCAAAATTGTTAAATAATTATTTTACAATTTTTAAATATATATGAACAACCCTTTAAAAGTTGTAGCCGTTTGATTTAGCTCTTGAGACCGTTGACTTGATTTTTTTAAAAATTTTTGTTATAATATATGTGTAATAAGAAAGAAGAAAGAAATTTTATGGATGCTAAAGCACGGCAAAAAATTGTCCAACTCATTTTTGAGTTGGAAACTACAGATGATAATAATATATCAGAAAAAGAAAAACTAATAGGCGAATTAGTAAAATATTGCACTATAAATGATTTGTTAGAGATTGATGAATTAGTTATGGAAAAGTTAAATGAAGCAAAAGGAGATTAAAACTCTTGCAACTGACTCTTGACAAATTAAAAAATTTTTGATATAATTATTATAAATAAAAAACATATTATTAATTAATTATTAAGGAGAAAAGAAACATGGCAAAAAAGGCAGTTTCAGAGAAGAGTTTACAGGTACTTAATTACCTTGTAGAGAATGATGGTACAAATATGACAGCAGATGATATCGCTAAGGCACTTGGCATGGATGTAAAGGGTGTTAACGGCGTTGTTACTTCTGGTCTTGCTAGAAAGGGTTATGCTGAGCGTATTCCTGCAGAGATTGAGCTTGAGGATGGCTCTCATAAGGCAGTAAAGTTTATTCGCGCTACCGCTGATGGTCTTGCATATGATGATGCTAAGGCTAAGGCTGAGGACGCGGCTGCAGCAGCTGCACCCAAGGCTGAGTAATTAATTACTTCTAAAAATAATTATAGGAGGGAGAAATAAGCACTCCCTCCTATTTTTATAGGTGGTGTTTTAAATGTGGATATGCTTAGTTTTTGGTATTATCTTCTTTTTAATTGGTATATATTGTATATTCCACACGCATCATCTAAACAAAGAAGTAGATGCTAAAAATGCTCAACTTCGAGAAGAAGAACATCTTTTAAATAGCAAAATAGATAATGCACAAACTTCTTTGACAGTGATGGAGCATCAATTAGACCAATTAAGAACTGAACAAAATCATATCATTGAAAGTTCAAAAAATCTTTATGATAAACAAAAAGAATTATCACAAAAGGCTTTTGAAAACTATTGTTCAGTTTTAGAAAATAAATATAAAGAAGTTGAAGAAGATTATGATAGAGACACAGACGCTTTAACAACTGCATATTCTAATCTTCAATTAAAATTATTACAAGAATCAGATGCTGTGCGTGCAGACCTAGAGAAAATTCGCGCAAGTCGGGCCGCCGCAATCGAAGCTCAAATAAGAGAAAAAGAAATTGAAAATAATATCTCTTTCTATTGTATTGAAGTATCAGATATAGATAAAGCAGATATAGCCAAGCTTGAAGCATTAAAGCCTTCATTAAATAAGCCTCGTGTTTTAAGCATGTTGATTTGGCAAACTTATTTTCAAAAACCTTTAAAATCATTAGCTGCAAACGTAGTTGGCATTAATGATAAAATGGGCATATATAAAATTACCAATACAAAGACAAAAGAGTGTTATATCGGTCAGGCTGTGAGTATTAAAGACCGCTGGAATGAGCACGTAAAATGTGGTCTGGGTATTGACACCCCCGCAGGTAATAAACTCTATAAATCAATGCAAGAATATGGTTTATGGAATTTTTCTTTTGAAGTATTGGAAGAATGTCCAAGAGAACAATTAAATGAAAAAGAAAGATATTATATAGATTTATATCAATCTTATGATTTTGGTTATAATTCTAATACAGGAAATAAAAAGTAATTAGGAGAACAATATGGCAAAATTAGACTTTGAAAATAACGATATATTATTACCGGATTTAATAAATATTGTTAAGACGGCAATAGAAAACGATGCAGTCAATGATTTTAATGATTATGTAAATCTTGATGACGCATTACAAAGAAATATTTATTTAGCTGGGGAAATTACTGAAAATACAGGTATTTATGTAGCATCTATTGTTCGCTTTTGGAATAGATGGGATGATGAACATGACATTCTGGTAGAAAATAGAAAACCTATTAAAATTTTTATAAATACTAATGGCGGTGATCTTTTTTCAACATTTACAATGATAGATGCAATTGCTATGTCAAAAACTCCGGTATGGACAATTAATGAGGGAAAGGCATGGAGTGGTGGTTTCTTTACTTTTATTGCAGGTCACAAGCGTTTTGCCTATCCTCATTCTTCATTCTTATATCATGAAGGTGGTACAGGAAATGAAGGCACTGCAAGTCAGTTTGAAAATTATGCTATCTTTTATAAAAAGCAGATTAAGTTTTTAGAAGATATCACTTTGAAATATACAAAGATTACAAAAGAGCAGTATAGAGAAATTCATAAGGATGACTATTGGATGACCGCCACAGAAGCTTTAAATGACGGCGTATGCGATGAAATTGTAGAGGAGCCTGTAGTATGAGATTTGAACACACGTGGACTGGTAACTGGGAAAATGCTTTTCATGGTTTAAGACATCCAATGGAAAGTTATGCAAAATCAGATAGTGAATTTGCAAATTATGGTTCTTTTGTCTCTCTTGGTCCAAATGACCTTGATCTTGCACAACGTATGATTGCCGCGGGAACTCCAAATGATAAATTTTTACGTCAGATTCCGATATCTGTTGATATAACTGCACCGCTCTATTGGTGGAAAGAAATGGATACCTATAAGGTAGGTACTACGGCTAATTCAACTAGTACAATGCATAAGTTAGCTAGTACACCTATTACTATAGATTGTTTTGAAACAGATGATTATGATCGAGATGCTGCAAACGGTTTTTATGAAACAGTCCTTATTCCTCATCTTGAATCGCTCCGTCAGAAGTATAATGAAACAAAAGATAAGAGATATTGGAAAGAACTTATTCGTTGGCTTCCCGAAGGATGGCTTCAGACAAGAACATGGACAGCTAATTATGCTGTATTAAGAAATATTATTCACTGGCGCACAGGTCATAAGTTGACAGAATGGCATCAGTTTATAGATTGGTGTCATACATTACCTTATGCTGATGAACTTTTGTTTTATGCGCAGTAAGTTGACAAATCAAAAAAAATATGATATAATATTTATATAATAAAAATGAAAGGTAAAAAATAATATGAAGAAAATTATTAACAAGGAACACATCGAAGGAAGAATTTATGAGCATGATTTAACATTAAAGACAGTCGAGAACACAGCATCAAAGAATTATGGAAAGCCTTTTATTAAGGGAAGTCTTAGTATTGCAACAGATGAAGATGGACTTAACATTGTTACAGTTAATTATACTTACATTGCTGAGATTACTAGTACAGGTAAGGTAGATAGCCGTTTCACTGCATTAAAGACTATCATTGAAACAGGTAAGACTATTATTGTAGATGGTTTTGAGAATGCTACAATGGTTACTTGTGATACCTCTCTTGGCGTAAATGATTTCTATACAAATAGAGATGGCGAAGAGAGACTTGTTTCTGCAAAGGTTAATGATGGTGGATTTATCCATATCGTAAATAAGCTTGGCGATGTTAAAAATAGAAATACCTTTGAGGTTGATATGCTTATTAATAAGACAGCTCTTATTGAAGCAAATCCTGAAAGAAATATCGATAAGGATTATCTTAAGGTAAGCGGTTATGTATTTGGTTATCAGAACGCACTTAAACCGGTTGACCTTGTTGTAAAGAATCCTGCAGGTATTGCGTACTTCGAGAGTCTTGAAGCAAGCAACAACAATCCTACTTTCACAAAGGTATGGGGTAATATTGAGAGCCAGACAGTAAAGACAACCAAGTCTGAAGAGTCTGCTTTTGGTGAAGCAAAGGTTACTGAGTATGTAAATACTGTTAAGGAATGGGTTATCACCGGTGTTCTTCCTCAGCCTTATGCTCTTGATGACAGTGCTACAGGCACAACCGCCGATGAGGTAAATGAGCTTGTTGCAAAGCGTGAGATTTATCTTGCAGAAGTTAAGAAGAATCAGGAAGAGTATCAGGCAAGTAGGGCCAGCGGAAATGCAGCGGCTCCCGCAGCAAAGGCGGTTGCTCCCGCAGCAGCAGGCGGATTTAATTTCTAATCATTCATTATAAACCCTAATAGATATGGGGAGTTGTTACACTCCCCATATTTTTGTAAATTTTTTATCTTGTTTAATGAATAATTAGGCGACTGTTGCGCAAACAGTCGAGATTGAAAATGAAATATGGTTTTGGATTTTTTAAAAGCGAATTTTAGAGAGGAAATAAAAACATGGTAGATATTTTTAATGCGCCAAAATCCGTTATTGCTAATGGACTTGAAGGAAAAATTATTCTTATATATGGTGGAAATAACCTTGGTAAAACTTATCAGGCAACTCGTTTTCCTAAGCCTTTCGTAATTGCTTGCGAAATGGGTTTAAATGGTCTTGATGGAATCCCTTACGTACCGGTAACTCGTTGGTCTGATTTTAAGACTATCGTTAAACAGTTCACCGGACCTACAATGGAAAAGGCTAAGGAATTATACTCAACGATTATTGTTGATGAAGTTTATGCATCATCAATTTATTGTCAGGATTATGTATGTAATACATATGGCGATGGTGCTTTAACAATGGCTGATGGAGATGGAAAGCACAACCTTTATCAGTTATATGAAAAAGAATATTTTAGGCAGATTAACCTTTTAGTTAGCGCTGGATATACAGTTGTATTCATTGCTCACGCACAGGTTGATACTCAAACAAAGTTTATCACTCCTAAGGGAGATAAGCGTTGTATGAATCCTATTATTGATAAATGTGACTATGTTGTTTACTTGGAGAGTAACGGAGTTGACGCAGAGGGTCGAGTAATTAAGTCTTCTGCATATCTTGCTCAGACTAAAGATTTCTTTGCAAGAGCAAGAATTGAATACACTCCTACCTATATCAAGGAATTTACTGCGGAGAACCTTACTGCGGCAATCCAAGAGGGTATTGATAAGAAGAGAGAATTAGACCACTCAACTGTTACTTCTTTCGCAGAACAGCAGAAGTTAAATACAACAGAAGACCTTGACTTTAATAAGTTAGTAGCTGCATTTAATAGTATTATAATGAACATCCCCGGAAGTTCAGATGAAGCTTGCTCTACAGAAGATGGAGTTAAGTTTAAGAATTACTGGGCACCCAAAATTGTTCAGATTACTGAAAAGCATCTTGGCAAGGGTGGACGAGTTTCTCAGTGTAATGAGAATCAAGTCGAAGCATTATCACTTATTGTCAGTGAATTAAAAGAACTCGTTAAGGGTTAAAATAAATAAGGGGAAGATAAAGCATCTTCCCCTTGATTTTTTTATAAAAATATGGTATAATATTAATATAAAGAATTATAAGGAGATTTATAGTATGGGGCATCCTGTAATATGTAGTGTGTGCGGGAAGCGGTTCGACCGAGACACAGAGCAAGCGGTTAAGACCGGTGCGCGTCGTTATGCACATTATAAGTGTAAACCAGACGGAGAACTAGTCCCTTTAGTAATTAAAGAGGACGAAGACTTAACTAAATTAAAAAACTATATATCTCAATTATTTGGACAAAATGCAAATTGGGCGTTAATAAACAAACAAATAAAAAAGTTTAAAGAAGAAAATGGTTATAGTTATTCAGGCATGTTAAAATCTTTAATTTATTTTTTTGATATAAAAAATAATCCAAAAGACAAAGCAAATAACAGTATAGGTATTATCCCTTATGTGTATAATGATGCCTATAATTATTATTACAGTTTATTTATGGCTCAAGAGTTAATGCAACAACAAAAAGATATTATAACTCAAATTAAAGAAATTTTAATTAGACCTCCGCAAAAGAGAGGTACAAAAAGAAGAAGTTTTAGTTTAGGGGTAGAAGAAGATGAAGAGTAAATACATTGAAATATCAAATCTAGTGCAAGTTATAGGCAATGTCTATAAAAATCCTAAACTATTTGAACAAGATGATAAGTATCATTTCATAGAGCAAGATTTTTGTGATGACTTTCATCAAATGGTATTTGGTTGCATTTATAGTTTATGGCAACTTGGTGCAAAAGAAATAACGCTTCCTGCAATTGAAGACTTCTTGACACAAAGACCTAAGGCTGCCGCACTTTATAAAGCAAATAAAGGTGCAGAATTTTTATTAAAGGCTGCGGAAATTGCCAATCCTAATACTTTTGATTATTATTATAAGCGAATGAAGAAAATGTCTTTATTAAGAGCTTATGAGAATATGGGAATGAATTTGGATTGGATATATAATCCTGATGAATTATTTGATACAAAAAAGAAACAAGAGCAAGAAGATTGGTTAGATAATGCTTCTCTTGAAGATATTTATAATAAAATTAATGATAAAATAGATGATATTAAATTAACTTATATGCATGATTCTCTTGACTGCGGATGCCAGATTGGAGATGGCATAGACGAGTTAATTGATTCTTTTGCAGATACTCCTGCAGTTGGCTATCCTCTTTATGATATATTTTTAACCACAGTTGGACGAGGAGCAAGATTAGGTAAGTTCTACTTAAGGTCTGCCGCAACCAACGTAGGTAAGACAAGAAACATGGTTGGAGATGCTTGTTATATAGGTTGTTCTCAAATGTATGACTTAAAAGAGAATAAATGGGTAAGTACAGGTAGTTGTCAGTCAACCACATTTATTGCAACAGAGCAAGATATAGATGAAATTCAGGTTAGTGCAATTGCTTTCATTTCCGGAGTTGAAGAAGACCATATTGTAATGCATGAATATTATGCAGGAGAATGGGAAAGAATTGTTAAAGCAAAACAATTACTTAAACAGAGTAAAATTCATTTTGTATGTATGCCAGACTTCTCAACAGAAGATATTGAAGCAGTCATTAAGAAGCATATTCGAGAGTATCAAATGCAATATTGTTTCTTTGATTATATCCACTCATCTGCAAAAATTTTAACAGAGATTGGTGGTAAAAGTGGTGTTAAGAATCTCCGTGAGGATAATATCCTGTTTCTTTTATCATCAAAATTAAAAGATATCGCTGTACAGCAGGGCATTTTTATTTTATCTAGTACTCAGCTTAATGCAGATTATCAGACTTCTGAAACTCCTGACCAGAATTTACTTCGTGGTTCAAAGGCTATTGCAGATAGAATTGACTTAGGTTGCATTATGCTTGAAGCAACAGCAGAAGATAGAGAAAAGGTAAGTGCATTTTGTAAGAAGAATAATTTGCCTATTCCGAATGTTAAAATAAGTGTATATAAAAATCGTGCAAATAAATGGAAAGGAATTTATCTTTGGACGATTGCAGAAAGAGGTATATGTCGTTTCGATACGATATTTGTTACAGATTGGATGTTTAATGTAATTGAAATGCCATTGTTAAAAATTAAAGTTGAGGAAGCGAGTGCATTCTGATATGGCATATGAATATGATAAAGATGAAATTAAAAATAATCTTGATATAATGCAAGTGAAACAGTTAATTGCGGACTTGGGAGGAGAACCCCAAGTCCAAAATGACGTTCTTATATGTAAAACTATTTGTCATGGTGGAGATAGTCATAAATTATACTATTATGATAATACGCATCTTTTACGTTGTTATACGGGTTGCGATGAGCCAACTTTTGATATTTTTGAACTAGTACGAAGAGTAAAAAGCCGAGAGTTATGTAAGGAATGGCCCCTCCCGCAAGCAATTCAATATGTTGCAGAATATTTTGGTTATGCGCCTAATGTGTCACAAAATGCAATGGACGACACTACAAAAGACTTGCAATATTTAGAAAATTATGATAGAATTACTAATATATCTTTAGAAACACAAATTGTTGAATTAAAAACTTATGATGATAAGTTTCTTAAAAACTTTCCTCGACCAATTCTTGAGCCGTGGATTAAAGATGGCATTTCTAAAGAGGTAATGGATTATTATGAAATTTGTTATGATCCTAAAAACTGCGGTATCATTATCCCTCACCGAGAAGTAGAAGGTGGGTTAATTGGTGTAAGAGAAAGACTTTTAGTACCAGATGATGTAGAAAGGTATGGAAAATATAGACCTTTCAAAATAAATGGAAAAATGTATAATCATCCTTTATCATTTTCTTTATATGGATTATATCAAAATAAAGATAATATAAGAAGAATGAAAAAAGCATTTGTGTTTGAAGCAGAAAAATCTGTAATGCAATATGCTACAATGTTTGGACAAGAGAATAATATCTCAACCGCGATGTGCGGCAGCTCTTTTATTAATTATCAATTTTGGCTTTTAATAAAAGCGGGCGCTGAAGAAATAATCGTTGGGCTAGATCGACAGTTTCAACAATTAAATGATAATGAACATAAAAAGCTTGTAAAAAATTTAAAAGGTATTCAAAATAAATACGGACGTTTTACAACAATTAGTTTTCTGTTCGATAAAGATATGACCTTTGATTATAAAGCGAGTCCTACTGATGAAGGAAAGGAGAAATTTTTGAATCTTTATCAAAATAGAGTAAATTTATATGAAAGTACAATTAATAAATAAACCCACTTATCCAAGTGCAACTATACAGGTTCTTCACAATAGAGGGGTAACAGATATTCAAAAATATTTAAATGCAACTATGGCGGACATAAATTCTCCTCTCGCTCTCGGTGAAGACATTTTACATAATGGAGCTAGAACACTTATGACTCACATCGCCGCAGAAGATGATATTTTAATTGTTATTGATGCCGATTGTGATGGTTTTACTTCTAGTTCCCTTTTAATAAATTATTTACATGATTGTTTTCCTTATTATACGGAAAATCATATACAATGGTATATCCATGATGGGAAACAACATGGTTTATCAGACTGTTATGATTTTGCAAAAGAATTTAAAATGGTTATATTACCAGACTCATCAAGTAATGATTTTTATGAACATTACTATCTTCATCATGAAGGTATTGATATCTTAGTATTAGACCATCATGAAGCAGATCAGATTTCTGAAAATGCGATAATTATCAACAATCAACTTTCCGATTATCCAAATAAGGAACTTTCAGGTGTTGGTGTAGTATGGCAATTTTGTCGGTATCTTGATATAATTGGCGGAAATGATTATGCTAATAATTATCTTGATTTAGTTGCTCTTGGTAATATGGCAGATATGATGAGTCTTTGCTCTATTGAGACTAAAACTTTAATATTTGAAGGTTTTAAAGAAAGGAATATTAAAAATCCTTTTATTTATTCAATGGCAGCAAAGAATGATTTTTCTTTAAATAAACCGGATTATAAGCCTTCAAATAACAATGGGTTAAAAATAACTCCAATGGGCGCCGCATTTTTTATTGCCCCTCTTGTAAATGCTATTGTACGAAGTGGTACATTAGAAGAAAAAGAAGTTGTTTTTGAGTCTATGATTAATTTTAAAGCATTTAATCCTATTCTTTCAAATAAAAGAGGACATAAATTAGGTGAAATGGAACGAGTAGTTGACCAAGCTATTCGTACTTGTACCAATGTTAAAAATAGACAAACAAGAGCTGAAGAGGCGGGAATGGAAAAGCTTGAAACTTTAATTAAAGAAAGAAATCTTCTTAACCATAAAGTGCTTTTATTCTTGCTTGAGCCTAATGAAGTTGATAAAAATATTGCAGGATTAATTGCAAATAAAATTGCTAATAAATATCAACGACCAACAGCAGTATTAATGAAGGTAATAAATGAAGACAAAAAAATATCTTATCAAGGTTCCGCTCGTGGATATGGAGATATGAATTTTAAAGATATATGTGCGGCGGCGCCCGGTTGCTTATATGCGGAAGGACACCAAGGTGCATTTGGTCTTGGCTTAGGATATGAAGAATCTGAGCCAGAAATTAAAGGTGATTATATTTATCAATTTATAGAGCATACAGATGAAGTATTAAAAGACCTTTCCGCAGAGCCTAGCTATTTTGTGGATTATATTTGGAATTATGATGAAATAGACGGAAATAAAGTAATTGAAATAGCTCAAATGAATGACTATTGGGGAAAAGACTTATCTCGTTCTTATGTCTATATTACTAACATCCCCGTCAATGAAAATACTTTTAAAGTAATGAAATCTAATACATTAAAATATGATTGCCCCAATGTTTCAATTATTCAATTTAGTGGAACCGATGAAGAAATTGAACAATTTTCTACTCATCCCTGCAAGATAAATGCAGTATGTAAATGTGTAATTAATGAATGGAATTATCAACTTAATCCGCAACTCATGTTAGAAAATTATGAAATAGTAAAAGAAGAACAAAATATAATTAATAAGTGGGGATTTTAAATATGGCATTAACAGGAGTAATTTTAGGAGATATTAGTGGTTCCCAATATGAATTTTCTCGTATGCGACCTTATGATTTAGATTGGAAAAATGTTGATTTATTCACAGACAAATGCCGTTTTACAGATGATACAATTTTATCTATTGCTACAAAAGATGCAATATTAAAGAATCCTAAAGAACCAGATTTTCAAAAAGCATATTATGAGTTTGGAAATAGATACAAAACTGGGTATGGAGGAAGTTTTAAAACATGGTTAATGTCTAAAAATCCACAGCCATATGGTTCTTTTGGAAACGGTTCCGCTATGAGATGCTCTTACATTGGAGAATTTTATGATGACCCTAATGATGTGGTTGAACAGGCTAAACGCTCTGCAATGGTAACTCATAATCATCCACAAGGAGTAAAGGGTAGCATCGTTACTGCGATGTGCGTCTGGGCGGCAAAAAACGGAAAGACAAAAGAAGAGATTTACAATTACGTTAGTAGATTTTATAATGATGAAGCAGTTTATAAATATCCTATTTCAATGGAATTAAATAAAATGCGTCTTTTCTATCAATGGGATGTTACTTGTCAAGGCTCTGTAGCCCCTGCTATTAGATGCTTTTTAGAAGCTGGCAATTGGGAAGAATTTATGCGTAATGTAATGTCTTTACCATGTGATATGGACACTTTAGGAGCTATTGGAGGAGGAATAGCAGAAGAGTATTTTAAAGGAACTGGTTTGCCTAATTTAATGATACTTGAAAAATATTTACCTCCGGAGTTATTAGAAATAGTAATTAAGGGAGATTGAAAAATCTCCCTTGATTTTTTTATAAAAATATGATATAATATATATAGAAAATAAAATAGAGGTGGTAGATAATGAAATTTTTAGATTATAGCGGACTTGCAAAAATAATGGAAAAAACTAAACAGTATATTGATACATCTATTGATTTAAAAATAAAAGGTGAAACACATTGTCCTAATTGTGGAGCGTTAATTACTGAAGAAATATGTCCTTATTGTGGAACTAATTTTAGTAAAATGTTATTGATAGGTGATAATAATGGAATTAACTAATAAACAAGAAGAAGGATTAAGAATAGCTTTAGAGAGATATAAGAACCATGAAAAATATGTTACTATTGCGGGATATGCGGGAACCGGTAAGTCTACCTTAGTTCGTTTCATTATCACGGCACTTGCTGTCGATGAATCTAAGGTTGCATATGCTACATTCACGGGTAAGGCAGCTCAGGTCCTCCGCAAGAAAGGCAATAAAAATGCGATGACTTTACATCGTCTCTTATTTGATAGTAGACCCTTACCCGGAGGAGGCTTTATCCGTATCCCTAAAATGGCTCTTGAATATACTATTGTCGTAGTTGATGAGGTTTCTATGGTGCCAAAAAGCATGATTGAAATGCTTTTAAAGCACAATATTTTTATTATCTTTCTTGGAGATCCCGGACAGTTACCTATGATTGACAAAAACGAATCTCATGATATTCTTGAGCATCCGCATGTTTTCCTTGATCAGATTATGCGTCAGGCAGAAGAGTCTGAGATTATTCAGCTCACTATGAAAATTCGTGATGGTGCAGATATTCCTTTTATAAATGGAAAAGAGGTTATGGTAATTCCAAAGAAAGAACTTGTTACAGGTCATCTTCTTTGGGCAGATACAATTTTATCTGCTACTAATGCCACTCGTCACAATATCAATAATCAAGTTAGAGGACTGCTTGGATTTGAAGGTGACTTATGCGATGGAGAAAAGATTATTTGTAAACGTAACTATTGGGATGATTGTAATGAAGAGGGAGATGCTCTTGTCAATGGTTCTATTGGTATCGTTGGAAATCCTTTTGAAAGCTTTGTACGCATACCCAGATATATTAAAAATGATAGACATGATTTACCTTGTATGATTTGCAATTTTGAACCCGAGGGTGCTACAGCTTTTACAAATATTAGTATTGATAAAGACTTCTTATTAAAAGAAGAGCCTTGCGTAGACTGGAGAGTTTCATATGCAATTGGTAAGCAAAGAGCTAAATTAGGAGATATTCTTCCTAAGCAAATGACTTATGGATACGCACTTACGTGTCATGCTGCTCAGGGTTCTGAGTGGGATAAGGTTCTTGTTCTTGAGGAATCTTTTCCTTTTGACCGAGAAGAACATAAACGTTGGCTGTACACAGCCGCTACCAGAGCTAGTGAAAAGCTCGTATTAATGAGGTAAAAGATGAAATATTATTCCATAGATGAAAAAAGATTGCTAAATTTATTAGAAAGTGAACATAGATTAAATGCTCTTGAATGCGCTGGGGTTGATAACTGGCCATGGTATTATGAAGCAAGAACACTATATACTGATGGTCAGGATATTAGTTATGAAGAAATGGCAGAAGAAAGTTTAAAAAATGAGTTTGAATATAAAGAAATAGATGTTGAAGGAGAATATTGATGACAATTTATCAAACAGTTAGACGAGTTTATGCATATGATATTAATGAAAATGATTTTCTACAATATTTAAAAAAATCTAATCCCAATGATGAAGATATTCAAAAGGCAAATAGTTTAAGAGAATTAATTAATTGGGCTGGCTGTCTTGATGAATTTTGTGACGAATTAGATGCCTATTTATTTAATAAAGAAATGCGCGAAGAAACAGAATATACAACAGACAGTTCTTCAAGCTATTATGAAGATTGGGAAGACGCTTATAATGAAATGGAGTATGGGTTACATTAATAATTTGATAAAAATGTAAAAGTTGACAAAAAACAAAAAATATGATATAATATATATAAATAATAAAAAGAGGGGTAAAAATAATAATGACAATTCCTCGTTTTGATACACATACACATACAATGTATAGTAATATTAGGTTGGTTGATAGTATTAACCAGCCTAATCAGCTTATTCAGAGAGCACAAGAGATAGGATTAGCTGGTTTAGCAATTACAGACCATGAGTGTTTATCTTGTCATATTGAAGTAAATATGATTGCACAAAAGATAAGAGAAACTAATCCTGATTTTAAAGTAGCATTAGGTAATGAAATTTATCTTACAGACACAAGAGATAAAGGACAAAAATATTATCATTTTATCTTAATTGCAAAGGATGCGGAAGGTCATCGTCAATTAAGAGAATTATCTAGTTGTGCGTGGATGAGTTCATACGTAGACAGAGGTCAAGAGCGTGTTCCGACTCTTAAAAGTGAGTTAACTAAAGTTATTAAAAAGAATCCCGGGCATCTCATTGCAACAACTGCCTGTATGGGCGGAGAACTTGGTTCATCAATTCTTGAACTTGAAGTAGCAAGAAAAATAGGTGATACGCAAACTGAACAAATTAAGAAACAGCAAATTATTGATTTTGTATTAGGATGTAAAGATTTGTTTAATGATGATTTTTATTTTGAAGTAGCGCCCGCCGCAAGTAAGGATCAGATAATTGTTAATAAGAAGATTGCAGAGTTATCTGTTGTCTTTGGTGTTAAGATGGTTCTTGGTTCAGATGCTCATTATCTTACAAAGAATGATAGATTTATTCATGAAGCATTTCTTAACTCAAAAGATGGTGAACGTGAAGTTGCACAGTTTTATGAGTACGCTTATCTTCAAGATGAAAAAGAAGTAAAAGAGAATTTAACTCCATCTATTGTAGATTTATATGATGAATTATGTAAAAATAGTATGGAGATTTATGATAAAATTGAAAATTATAGTTTGTTACATAGTCAACAGATACCAAGAGTAGAAGTTAAAGATTATCCAAAGCAAAATTGGTGGGGAACAAATAACTCAATTGCAGATGATATAGAAGCATATCCCGAAACAAAAAGAATGTTCACATCTGATAATAATTATGAAAGATATTGGATTAATCAGTGCTATGAAAAAATGGTATCAATTTTTGATGATTGTGAAACATTTATTGATGTATTAGATAATCATCCTGAATATACACAAAGGCTTGAATATGAAGCAGATATTAAAAGAACAATAGGTGAAGCACTTCATACAAATATGTTCTCATATCCTATCACACTTCAGCATTATGTTGATTTGTTTTGGGAATGCGGAAGTATGGTAGGTGCGGGACGTGGTTCATCTTGTTCAGGTCTTAATCATTATCTTCTTGGTATAACTCAGCTTGATCCTATTAAATGGGATCTCCCATTCTGGAGATATTTGAATAAAGAAAGATTTGAGTTAGGTGATATTGACTTAGATTTATGTCCATCAAAGCGTCCTCTTATCTTACAGAAAATTAAAGAAGAGCGTGGACAAAAATTCTTACCAGAAATTGATGATATAACAAGGAAGAATTGTGGATGTACTTTAATTGCAACATTTGGTACAGAAACAACAAAGTCTGCGATTCAGACAGCTTGTCGTGGTTATCGTTCAGAAGATTGTCCTAATGGTATTGATGTTGATACAGCTCAGTATATGTCATCTCTTATCCCACAGGAACGTGGATTCTTATGGAGTTTACATGAAGTAGTATATGGAGATAAAGATAAAAATAGAAAACCGGTCGCCGCATTTATAAATGAGGTTAATCAGTATCCCGGTTTATTAGATATTATGTTTGGTATCGAAGGTCTTATCTCACGTAGAGGATCTCATGCATCAGGTGTAATTTTGTTTGATGAAGATCCTTATGAATTTGGTTGTTTTATGAAAACTCCTTCGGGTAGTATCATTACACAGTATGATTTGCATATGTGTGAAGCTGCAGGAATGACAAAGTATGATTTCCTTGTAACAGAAGTACAAGATAAGTTAGTACAAGCCATACAGTTCTTACAAGAGTATGGTGAAATTGAAAAAGATTTAACATTAAGAGAAGTTTATAATAAATATTTTCATCCGAATGTTCTTCCTATTGAAGATAAAGATATTTGGGAAAACATTCAAAAAGTTAAAGTTCTTGACTTGTTCCAGTTTGATAGTGAAGTTGGTAGTCAAGCAGCAAAGAAAATTAAGCCTAGAACTATCTTAGAGTTAACAGATGCAAATGGATTAATGCGTCTTATGACAGGAGAAGATGGAGAAGAACAGCCAATGGACAAGTATATTAGATTTAAAAATAATATACTTCTTTGGTATGATGAAATGCGGAAATATGGATTAACTGATGCGGAAATGGATGCATTAAAGCCGCACTTCCTCAAATCTCATGGCGTACCACCTTCACAGGAACAGTTAATGACAATGTTGATGGATGAAAAGATTTGTGGTTTCAGTTTGAAAGACGCAAATGCGGCACGTAAGATAGTTGGTAAGAAGCAGATGAGCAAGATTCCCGCACTTCATCAGCAGGTATTGGCGCAAGCGACCAGTCCTGCACTTGGTAAATATGTGTGGGAGTGTGGTATTGGTCCTCAGATGGGTTATTCATTCTCTGTTATCCATGCTCTTGCATATTCGTTCATTGGTTTTCAAACTGCATATATTGCGACAAAATGGAATCCTATTTATTGGGATACAGCTTGTCTTGTAGTAAATAGCGCAGCTCTTGATGATGATGAAGAATTTGAAGATAATGAAGATGATGATACAAAGAAAGATAAGTCTACTGATTATGCAAAGCTTGCTAAGGCTATTGGTGCAATCAGATCTAAAGGTATTAAAGTATCTTTAGTAAATATAAATACATCAGATTATGGTTTTAAACCCGATATAAAGAATAATCGTATTCTTTATGGATTAAAGGCATTAAGTAATATTAGTGATGATATTATTGACCAGATTCAAACAAATCGTCCTTATGTTGGTATTAAAGATTTTATGAATAGATGTCCAATTAAGAAGACAGCGGTTATTAATCTTATCAAAGCGGGTGCCTTTGATGAAATAGATAAGTCATTTAACAGTAGAAAAGAAATTATGGCTTATTATCTTATGACAGTTTGTGAACCAAAGACAAAGTTAAATCTTCAAAACTTTAATGGTCTTGTTCAAAATGATTTAATTCCTAATGAATTAGAATTGCAGTTAAGAGTATTTAATTTCACAAAATATCTCAAAGAAAATAAAAAGGTTAAGCAGTATTATGTATTTGATGATATTTGTGTTCAGTTTTTTGATAGGTTTTTAAGTGATTATGCAGATAATCTTGAAGTAATAAATGGTTATACTTGTATTCTTCAAACAAAGTGGGATAAGATTTATCAAAAGATAATGGATGTTGCAAGAGATTATCTCAAAACTCATCAGCAAGAATTATTAGACCAGTATAATTGGATCTTGTTCAAAGAATTATGGGACAAATATGCGGCGGGTAATGAATCTTCATGGGAAATGAGTTCATTATGTTTCTATTATAGTAAACATGAACTTGCAGATGTTGATGTTAATAGGTATGGAATTGTAGACTTCAATAAATTATCTCCTGAACCTGAAATAGATTATTTTTATAAGCGTGGTCAGAATAATATTCCTATTTATAAGTTACATCGTATCATAGGCACGGTTCTTGCAAAAAATGATAGCCGTTGTTCTATTGCTCTTTTAACAACAACCGGTGTT